>Ga0163200_1000047_pt1 | contig 57499 bp, 52 predicted proteins | sample PL_2010_200m_FD_113535 | JGI IMG/M metagenome (GOLD analysis project Ga0163200, IMG submission 113535) | Freshwater microbial communities from Powell Lake, British Columbia, Canada to study Microbial Dark Matter (Phase II) - PL_2010_200m | ecosystem: Environmental > Aquatic > Freshwater > Lake ... | reverse complement strand
CCACCACCTCCATTTCCCCCGCCACCCCAAAGATCAACTGGATATCTTTCGAGGAGGCCTACGCTCTGAACAAAACCAAACCCAAAAAGATCTTCATCGATATGTACACCGACTGGTGCGGCTGGTGCAAGCGGATGGACGCTACCACCTTTGCCCATCCCGAGATCATTGAATACATGAACAACAACTTCTACAACGTGAAGATGAATGCCGAACGGAGAGATACGGTGGTGATCGACAGCGTCATCTTTGTGAATCCCAATCCCGGGAAGCCCCGCTCATCCCATCAGCTTGCCGTGGAGCTACTTCGCGGTCAGATGTCCTATCCTTCCTTTGTGTTCCTGAACGAAAAGAGCCAGCTTCTGACCGTTGTGGCGGGTTACCAGCCTGCCAAAGAGTTCGAACCGATTCTTCACTTTTTCGGTGAAGATGCCTTTACCGACCAGAAGTGGGAGGAGTACCGGGCGAAGTTTCAGGGGAAAGTGGAGTAACAGGTTCAAGGATCGAGGGTCAAGGGTCGAGGTGATTTTCGATTTACGATTTACGATTTATTTTTTCTGCCAACTGCCAACAGCACTGCAGACTGCAGACTGCCAACTAAAAAAAGCGATCGAATTTCTTCGATCGCTTTTTTCGGGTGGAAGATGGGATTCGAACCCACGACCCTCAGAACCACAATCTGATGCTCTAACCGGCTGAGCTACATCCACCGTTTGAGGGGGCAAAGGTAATACATTTCGAGAAAAAAAATTCCAAAATTCAAATTCCAATGATCCGGGATAACTGGTTTGGAATTTGGAACTTGGAATTTGGAATTTATTTGTATTTTGGCATTTGTATTTTGGAATTTTTAGCCGGTGCTTTTCCGCAAAACAACATACGTTTCGTCTTCCTCCCTCTCCGCCCTGGCCTGGAAGAAATTCCGGAAGGACAAGTTGGGCTTCGGTTCGCTGATCTTCATCGGGATCGTTTTCCTGATCGCCCTGCTCGGCTACCTGATCACCCCTGATCCCACTCCTTTTGCCAACGATCAGTGTCTGGAGATGGGGCTGAAAAAACCTGGCTATACGGCAACATTTATCCTGGTTCCCAAAGAACCTCCGGTCAAGCGAACCAATCTCTTTCATCGCATGATCTGGGGCCAGCAGAGCCGGTCTCAGGCTTATCCCATCGTGGATGGAACCGTTGATATCTATGACAAGGAAGGGGTCTATCTGCGGGAGGTACCGGATGCATTTTTGGCGCAGCATCCGGAAGCCAGACAGGTTGCCCGTACTTACTGGCTGGGGACCGACCGGTTCGGCCGGGATATCCTCAGCATGCTGGTGATCGGAGCCCGCATCAGCCTCTCGGTGGGATTCATCTCGGTCTTTATCTCCCTGGTACTGGGCATCCTGATCGGCTCAATCGGAGGCTACTTCCGGGGATGGATGGACCATGTGATCGTCTGGTTCATCAACGTCGTATGGTCCATCCCGACCCTGCTGCTGGTGATTGCCATCACCTTTGCACTGGGAAAGGGTTTCTGGCAGGTCTTCATAGCCGTGGGGTTGACGATGTGGGTGGAGGTGGCGCGGGTGGTACGCGGACAGATTCTCAGTCTGCGGGAGAAGGAGTTTGTGGAAGCCGGCCGGGCGCTGGGTTTTTCATCGTTCCGGATCATTACCCGCCACCTGCTTCCCAATGTCATGGGAGTGGTGGTCGTGATCTCAGCTGCCAATTTTGCTTCGGCGATCCTGATCGAAGCCGGACTGAGCTTTCTCGGCATGGGGGTTCAGCCCCCGGTTCCATCCTGGGGATCGATGATCAAGGAAAATTACGGGTATATCGTGCTCGATTACGCCTACCTGGCCATCCTCCCTGGAATTGCCATCATGCTGCTCGTGCTCGCCTTTATGCTGATCGGCAACGCCCTCCGGGATGCGCTGGATGTAAAAACGCTCTAGTTACAATGGGGTGAACGTTTCATAGGCCGGACAGGATTTCGACGTCTTCTGGCGGCACACGCCTTTTTCAAAAGGGATCTTGATCGTGAAATAGAAGTCCAATCCGTTGAAATTGCTAAACCCAAGGTAAGAGCCCAGTTTTTCTGTTCCGACAGTCAGGATATAAAAGCGAAGCGATAGCCCGATGCGGGGCTGGTACCAGTCATAAAGCGAAAGAGGCAGACTGGCCCCAAACCAGCGCATTTCATACCGGGGGGTGACGGCCAGCAGAGCCGGCCGAGAAACCGAGATCCTACTGAACTGAAAAGGAACTATCAGGGAAGCATTAATATACCAGTTCTGGTAGTAATGGTAGTCGAACTGCACACTGAAAGCGGAAGGTAGCCAAAGGGTAAACTTATCATCCCGGGAAGCAGCATCAGGGTCCCCATAAAACTTGAAGCTGATGGTATCCATCATATGGTCGATGGTCTCAAAATCAAGATGGGTCACGTTTTCCCAGTAGGAAGAGCGGTTATCGATGGCATAGGTCTGCGCCCGGTGCTTAAACCGGATCCCCCCGATATCAATCAGCGACAGTCCGATCCGGTATAGATAGTCCTCGTATTTCTGCTCACAGAGGCGATCGAAATACTGCTTCTGGTGAGTCCGGGTCAACCGGGTGTAGGTGACGCCCAGGTCAAAACCCCATCCTCCGCCGGCGATCAGCGGGTCGGTCGACGATCCGGTGCCGTTGGTGTTGTAGTCGACCGGAAGAGAAAAACCGTATCTGGCATCCAGGTTGTTGAATTGTATTGTGGAATCGTCGGGCACCTCGTAATCCAGATTGTCAACCACTGCGTATAAGCCCGTCAGCCCGAAGAGCTTCCGAACAGACAGACCGGCATCCAGGCGGTCAAAGCCGCGGGCATACACCTTGCAGGCATAACTCAGCCCCACTTCGAACCAGGACATCTGGGCAAGGCCAAACCGTTTGTTGGTCGTATAGTTGATGTTCTGCTGTGGTTTATAGTTCAACCCCAGATACATAAAGTTAGCTACATCCAACGGGAGCTTCCGGATGGAGGAGACCGAACGGACAGCCGAATGGATTCCGAAAGCATGATCCTCCCAGATCAGCATCGCCCCCGGACCGTTGATTCGTAAATTGAGAAAGATGTTTTTGCGGTTGGAATTCGTGTACCGGTAAAAGTTCCGCACCTCTGTCCCGTATTCTTCGTTATGGGAAGGGAGTATAAATCCGGGTTTGAACAGATCCCAGAAGATGAACTCCTGTTTCGACAGGTACATATAGTTGTTCTGGAAGGAGATATCGGCCCCCGCCAGCTGGATATCCAGCCACAGCCTGGAACCATGCATCGAAGCCGGGTTGAGCTGGATAGCATTGATTCCTGCATAGTTGCCCAGTACAGCCCCGAGCATCTCCTGCGACCGGACCTCGGCGGTGGTACCGATAAGCAGGAGGAGCGATATGGCTAATGTGCGGCTCAAAGCAACGAATTTAATCCGTGATGTCCCTGTACATAAAACCATTGTTCCTCTATATGGTTGCATCCGTTTCATTCCTTAATTCCTTAATTCCTGCATTCCTGCATTCCTGCATTCCTTCATTGCCTCCTTTCATACGCATCTTTCTAGATATGTTAACGTCCGTTTCCTCCAAAATATTTCACAGGAAAACCGTATCTTTGCATCCCGTTTTGGGAAATCGCGGATGTGGCGTAACTGGTAGCCGCGCAAGGCTTAGGATCTTGTGCCTTCGGGCGTGGGGGTTCGAGTCCCTTCATCCGCACGGAGAAAATTGCGCATTATTGCACAGTGTTGCACAGTATTGTACAAATAAACTCAATTCACGATTCACGAGTTACGGGTCACGGGTCACGAAATTCACGCCATTCACGCTATTCACGATAAAATAATGAACATCACACGAGAGAGCACCGGGGAGCTGACAGCCACGATCAGAATGGAGATTACCCCGGACGATTACCAGGAGACAGTTACCAAAAATCTGAAGGATTATCAGCGGAAGGCGAACATTCCGGGGTTCCGGCCGGGGAAGGTGCCGTTCGGACTGGTGAAGAAGATGTACGGGAAAGCGGTGATGGCCGATGAAATAAACAAACTCCTCAGCGAACGGCTTTCAGGATACCTGACGGAAGAAAAGCTGGATGTTCTCGGCAATCCACTGCCTAACAAGGAAAGGATCAAACCAGCCCGGTTTGAGGATGGCGAAACCCTGGACTTCTATTTTGATATTGGCCTGGCGCCGGAGTTTACCCTGAACCTGGGCCCCGGACTGGAGGTGGAGAACTACGCCATCAAAGTGGATGATAAAATGGTTGACGGGTACATTGAAGATGTCAGAAAACGAAACGGAAATTACACCCATCCGGAGTCGCCCGGCGACGAGGATATGATCTCCGGCGAGGTCATCGAACTTGCAGCTGACGGAACACCTGTAGAAGATGTTGAGCCTAAGAAAACCTACTTCTCCCTGGACAAGGTGACCGGCAAGGAGGCGATTGAAAAGTTGAAGACTGTGAAAAAAGGGGAATGGGTGGTTCTGAAGCCGGCTGACTGGTTCGGCTCAAATGAAGAGGCTGCCAAACAACTAGGGCTGCAGGTTGAAAAGTTGTCCAAACCCGATGTTACCTTTTCACTCAGTATAACCGAGATCACCCATGTGGAACCGGCAGAACTGAATGCTGGGTTTTTTGCCAAAGTCTATCCCGGAGAACCCATCGACACGGAGGAGGATTTCAGGGAACGGGTGCGGAAAGATGCTGCCGCCAGCTTCACCGGGGAGACCGACAAGATGCTCTACCAGGAGATCACAAAATCCCTCCTGGAAGATACCGTAATGAACCTTCCGGATGACTTTTTGAAACGGTGGCTCTACGAACATGAAGAGAACAAAATGACGGAAGAAGATATCGGGAAAAACTATTCCTCTTTCGCCCGCTCCATGAAATGGCAACTGATTGAAAACAGGCTGATCAAGGAGTACGACATCCACGTCAAGGAGGAGGAGATCAGAGGATACATCCGTACTTACATGCTCCGCCAGGTCTCACAGGAGTTCGTCGACCCCGAGATGGCCAGGAAGTACGAGACCATCGTGGATGCTTTTATGCAAAACAAAGAGCAGGTCCAGAAGATCAACGACCAGCTCTTCGATGCCAAACTGATGCAGCTCTTCCGGGAGAAGGTCACCCTGAAACCTGTGGAGGTCACCAATGAGGAGTTTATCAAGCTTGCGTCGGAAAAGCACGATCATGATCACGAAGAAATGTAACAAAACATCACATTTTCACGTTTAACCAATCGTAAATCGAACTATGGACGACTTCACCAAATACGCCACCGGGCACAAAGGGATCAACAGCCTGGCCCTTGAGAAATATAAAGCACTGACAGCTAATTACATATCCCCTACTATTATCGAAGAGCGGCAATTGAACATCGCCACCATGGATGTCTTCTCCCGGCTAATGATGGATCGCATCATTTTCCTGGGAGTACCGATCGACGATTATGTGGCCAACATCATCCAGGCCCAGCTGCTCTTCCTGGAATCGGTAGATGCCCGCAAGGATATTCAGATCTACCTCAATACCCCCGGCGGGTCGGTCTATGCCGGGCTGGGTATCTATGATACCATGCAGTACATCGCACCCGATATTGCGACCATCTGCACCGGTATGGCAGCCTCAATGGGAGCTATCCTGCTCTGTTCGGGGGTCAAAGGGAAGCGGACAGCCCTCAGGCATTCCCGGATCCTGATTCACCAGCCGATGGGATCTGCGCAGGGACAGGCTTCCGATATTGAGATCACTGCCCGGGAGATCCAGAAGCTGAAAAAAGAACTTTACGAGATCATCGCCACCCACAGCGGACAAACCTATCCCAAGATTCTCAAGGATGCCGACCGCGACTACTGGATGACCTCACAGGAGGCCCTTGATTACGGGATGATCGATGAGATCCTCGTGAAATCAAAAGCTGTAAAATAATCCATCCGAATGGCAAAAAGCGAAGAACGGTGCTCTTTCTGCGGGCGTGAACGACGGGAAACCCAGATCCTGATTGCCGGGCTTAATGCCCACATCTGCGATCACTGCATCCAGCAGGCAAAGGTGATCATGGATGAAGAGATGGCCGCCGATAAGAACCGTTCGGTCCCCGACTTCAAGTTGCTGAAGCCAACGGAGATCAAATCCTACCTGGATCAGTATGTGATCGGCCAGGAGGAGGCCAAACGGGTTGTCTCGGTAGCCGTATACAATCACTATAAGCGGATCTTCCATCAGAAGAAAGCAAAGGACGATGATGTGGAGATCGAAAAAGCCAATATTATCATTGTGGGAGAGACCGGGACCGGAAAAACATTGCTGGCCCGGACGATCGCCAAGATGCTCAATGTCCCCTTCTGCATTGCAGATGCTACCGCCCTCACCGAAGCCGGATACGTAGGGGAAGATGTGGAGAGCATCCTGGCCAGGCTCCTCCAGGTGGCCGATTACAATGTAGCCGCTGCCGAACAGGGGATCGTATTCATTGACGAGATCGATAAGATCGCCCGGAAGAGCGACAACCCCTCCATCACCCGTGATGTATCCGGAGAGGGGGTGCAGCAGGCGCTGCTTAAGATGCTGGAGGGCGCCATCGTGAATGTCCCACCCCAGGGAGGCAGGAAGCATCCTGAACAAAAGATGATCCAGATCAATACGCAGAACATCCTGTTCATCACCGGAGGGGCTTTCGACGGGATCGAAAAGAAGATCGCCAACCGGCTTCAGACCAATGTCATCGGATTCAAGTCCACCCGGAGCGAACCCATCGATAAAGAGAATATCCTGCAGTATATTTCACCGGTCGACCTGAAAAGTTACGGATTAATACCCGAACTGGTGGGCCGGCTTCCGATCGTTACTTTCATGCACGCCCTCGACCGGGCTACCCTGAAAAGGATTCTCGTGGAACCGAAAAACTCACTCACCAGACAGTACATCAAGCTGTTTGAACTGGATAATATCAAACTCAGTTTTGATAAGAATGCACTGGACTTCATCGTCGACAAAGCCATTGAATTCAAACTGGGAGCCAGGGGATTGCGTTCCATCCTGGAAGCGGTCATGACCGACGAGATGTTTGAACTTCCCTCCCAGGAGGCTACCAAATCGTTGCGGGTAACGCTGAATTATGTGGAGAAAAGCTACCGTAAAAGCAGCATGGCCCGGTTGCGTGTGGCCTGACAATAAACCCGGAGCATCAGGCGTTCTGAATGGGAATGAAACACTTTACCCTCTTCTTCACGCTACTCTTTACAACCCTCCCCGGTCTTCATGCCCAGGAGCCTGATTCACTGCCCAAAACAGTACCGGGAAGGATTATCGACGGGGATACGGTTCCTTTCGTGGAGGTAAAGTCGATCTATGTATACCCGCCCTATGAGTTCAAGAGTAACCGTCAGCGGGTCCGTTACAGCCGGTTGGTCTACAACATCCAGAAGGTCTACCCGTACGCTAAACTGGCCGGCGAGAACCTGGAAGCATTCCGGAAGGTAATGGACACCATCGCCACAGATAAGGAGCGGAGACAGTATGCCCGACAGGCAGAACAGGAGCTGGAAGATCGGTTTGGGGATGAGATCCGGGACCTTACCTTCTCCCAGGGTAAGATCCTGATTAAGCTGATTTACCGCCAGACCGGAAACTCTTCCTTTGAGATCGTCAGGGAGCTCCGGGGGAAATTTTCCGCATTCATCTGGCAGACCCTGGCCTCTCTGTTTGGCTATGACCTGAAAACAGGATATGATCCGGAAGGAGAGGACCGCCAGATTGAAGAGATCATCCTTTTAATCAATCAAGGGTATTTTTAATATTTTTGCAACCAGATCCGCTCGTTGCCATGCAGTTATCCGTCATCATCGTCAATTACAATGTCAAGTACTTCCTGGAGCAGTGTATCCGCTCGATCCAGAAGGCTGTGAACGGGCTCTCGGCCGAGATCTTTGTGGTGGACAATAACTCGGTAGATGGATCGGTACGGATGATCCGTGAGAAGTTCCCCGAAGTCCATCTCATTGAGAACAAAGACAATAAAGGATTCTCGAAGGCCAATAACCAGGCGATCAGGAAAGCGGAAGGGGACTATATCCTGATCCTCAATCCAGATACGATCCTGGAGGACGATACCCTGACGAAGTGTGTGGCATTCATGGATCAGCATCCCGATGCCGGGGGGCTGGGTGTTAAGATGATCGATGGAAAAGGGAAATTCCTCCCGGAATCGAAACGGGGCCTCCCCTCTCCTTCTGTCGCGTTTTACAAAATGTTCGGGTTCTCGGCACTGTTTCCAAAATCCCGGTTATTCAACAAATACCACCTGGGGTACCTCGACAAAGACAAGACCCATGAAGTGGATATCCTGGCCGGCGCCTTTATGATGCTCCGGAAAGCCGTTCTGGATAAAATCGGTCTGCTCGATGAAGGATTTTTTATGTACGGGGAGGACATTGATCTCAGTTACCGGATTACGGAAGCAGGGTACAGGAACTACTACTTCCCTGGCACCCGGATCATCCACTACAAGGGGGAGAGCACAAAAAAGAGCAGCCTCAACTACGTTTTTCTCTTCTATAATGCCATGATCATTTTCGCCCGGAAGCATTTCTCGCGGAAGAATGCCCGGCTCTTCTCCATGCTGATCAACTTCGCCATTTACCTGCGTGCATTCATTTCGATCATCACCCGGTTCCTGACCCGTATCGCTCTGCCATTCCTTGATGCGGTACTCATCTTCGGGGGGATCTGGTTCATCAAAGAGTACTGGGAAAAACATTTCATATTTCAGTCGGGCGGCCATTATCCCTTGCTCTTCACCTTTGTGGCCGTTCCGGTATATATTCTGCTCTGGCTGGTAACCGTCTACCTCAGCGGTGGGTACGACAAACCCACCCGATTGCGGAAGATCATGCAGGGTATGGTGGTGGGAACCGTTATCATCCTGGTACTCTACAGTTTGTTGCCTGAATCCTACCGGTTTTCCCGGGCTCTCATCATCCTGGGGGCCATCTGGGGTATCATCGCCATGCTGGTTACCCGCTTCTTCCTGCATATCCTCAACCTGAAGGGGTTTCAGATCAATGAGGATAAAAACAAGCGGTTTGTCATTATCGGAGAGAAAGAGGAAGCAGAGCGGGTTTCGGAACTTCTGCAAAAAACGATCATTAATCCGGGATTCATCGGGCTGGTCAGCTACCAGGTTTACCGCAGCAATTCCAACGGTTTCATCGGTCATCTGGGCCAGATCCGGGAGATCATCTGGATCCACAACATCGATGAGGTGATTTTCTGTGCCAAGGATGTCCCGTCACAGGTGATTATGGACCAGATGTCGGAGCTGAAGGACCAGCAGGTAGATTATAAAATTGCTCCACCCGAAAGCCTCAGCATCATCGGGAGCAACTCGATCAACACCTCGGGCGATCTGTACGTGATCGACATCAATTCCATCACCAAAATGGCTAACCGCCGTAACAAGCGGTTGCTGGATGTAGTGACGAGTTTCACCCTACTGGGCCTTTACCCGGTTGTCTTTCCCCTGGTCAGAAATCCATTTGGCCTGTTCCGGAATATCTTCCTGGTGCTCCTCAATCTCCGATCCTGGGTAGGTTACTCCAAGTTGAGTGAAACGGAAGCACACCGTCTTCCGGAGATCAAGAAAGGAATCCTGAATCCCTTTGATGCATTCCGGGAGAAACCGGTACCCGGAGAGGCAATCGCACGTCTCAACCTGCTGTATGTCCGGGATTACAAGATTACCAACGATGTCAACATCATCCTGAAGGGATTCCGGGACCTCGGGCGCAGCTAAGAAAAGTCGTACCTTTGTATCCTAATTTCGAATTATGCCAACATACGATATTGTTCTGCCCCGACTTGGTGAAGCTGTAATAGAGGCCACGCTGACCCGGTGGCTGAAAACCGGTCAAACCCTATGATATGGAACTAAACCTGACCCGGCCGCTGGCCTTTATCGACCTGGAAACAACCGGCATCAAAGTGGCAACCGACCGGATTGTGGAACTCTGTATCCTGCGTATCCAGCCCGATAACACCACAAAAATTAAAACCCTGCGTATCAATCCGGAGATGGAGATCCCGTGGGAGGCGACAGCCATTCACGGGATTACCAACGAAGATGTGAAGGATTGCCTTACATTCCGGGAGGTTGCCCACGACCTGGTCTCCTTTTTAAGTGGCTGTGACCTGGCCGGATACAACTCCAACCATTTTGATATTCCCCTGCTGGCGGAGGAGTTTTTACGGGCAGAGGTTGACTTTGACCTGGCAGGGCGCCGCCTGGTGGATGTACAGAATATTTTTCACAAAATGGAGCCAAGGAATCTCGGTGCAGCCTATACATTTTACTGCGACAGGGAGCTGACCAATGCCCACAGTGCTGAAGCGGATACCATTGCTACCTATGAGATCCTGAAAGCTCAGCTGGACCGGTACCGGGAACGGCAGATCAAAGACCGGCAGGGGAACCTGGTGACGCCGGTGATCAACGATATCAAAGCCCTGAGTGATTTCTCCTACCAGACAAAAAACGTCGATCTGGTTGGCCACATCATATTCAACGCCAGGCAGGTGGAAATATTCAACTTCGGGAAACACAAGGGGAAGCCGGTGACTGATATATTCAGGCAGGAACCCTCCTATTACGACTGGATCATGAAAAGCGAGTTTCCGCTTTCAACCAAAAAGGTGGTGACCGCAATTAAACTCCGTGGGTTCAACCAGGATGATGTCAAACTCGAACTTTTTTAACCGAATCCTATGAAAATCATTTGCATCGGCCGAAATTACCACGCCCATATCAAGGAGCTGGGCAACACGGTCCCCGCCGAACCGGTATTTTTTATCAAACCCGATACAGCGCTGCTGATCCGGAACAGGCCCTTCTATTACCCCGATTTCTCGCAGGATATCCACTACGAGGTGGAACTGGTACTGAAGATCTGCAAGGTGGGAAAAAACATTCAGCCCCGGTTCGCCTCCAGCTACTACAACGAGATCGGTCTGGGTATCGATTTCACCGCCCGCGACATCCAGGATCGTTCCAAGAAAGCGGGTCTGCCCTGGTTCACCGCAAAAGGGTTCGACCAGTCGGCCCCGGTCAGTCCATGCCTGCCTAAAGACAATTTCCCTGACCTGAAAAACATCACCTTCAGCCTTCGCCTCAACGGGGTACAGGTCCAGCAGGGCAATACCTCTCTGATGATCTACCCGTTCGACGAGATCATCTCTCATGCATCCCGGTTTGTCACACTTCGCACAGGCGACCTGATCTTCACCGGCACCCCCGCAGGTGTAGGACCCGTTAAGATCGGGGACCTGCTGGAAGGATATATCGGGGAAACTTTGATGTTGAAGTGCACCATTAAATAATCTCCGAATAATTCGAAAACCGAATATCTAATCAATCGGAGATTTTATCGGATAACGACATCATTGATGACATCGGATTTCACCGCCTTATTCATGGCTTTGCAGATCTTCTCACGGGCAAAGCTCAGCTCACTGCGCAACGGGGCTGAGTCAACCTTGACGTACAGTACCCTGTTCCGGATGTAGAGATCCTTCGTGTGGTTACTGATCATTTTTCCCATCACCTCCGGCCACGACTGGATCACCTGCTTCTCAAGCAGTTTATCATCCAGGCGGTAGGTGCTCAGGAACTCCCGGATGGCCTCTTTCAGGGTAAAATCGTTGGCGTTTTTCACGACACAAATTTCCTCTCAGCAAAATTACTCTTTTGGATGAGATTCACAAATCCGGCTTACTCTCCGCTGATCCGGAAAATTCTGTGTTCGATGGCCAGGGGCTCAAAGATCTGCCGGATATGTTCCTCCTGTGTCCCGGTGATGAAGACCTGTCCGAAGCTGTTCTCACTGACCAGCGTGATCAGTTGCTGGACCCGGTGGTCATCCAGTTTGTCGAAGATGTCGTCCAGGAGCAGGATGGGTTTAAATCCGTTGATTTTCCGGGTGTACTCAAACTGGGCAAGCTTGATGGCAATCACAAAGGACTTCTGTTGTCCCTGGGAACCGTATCGCTTAACCGGATAGCCGTCCATGAGAAATTCCAGGTCATCCTTATGGATCCCTGTCGTAGAAAAGAGTGCAGCCCTGTCGCGTTCCAGCGCCTGGTTCATCAGATCACTGAAGGGTCCATCGAGCAACTGGCTCTGGTAGATCAGATCCACCTGCTCCTTGCTGCCGCTGATGAAACGGTAATAGTGCTGAAAAAGCGGGGCAAACTCTCTAAGAAAGTCACGCCGCCGCTGAAAAAGTTTGGAACCCAGCACGATCATCTGTGTACTCCAGATCTCAAGCGTATCCGCATCGAAGGTCCTCCGCTCGGCAAACGATTTGAGCAGCACATTCCGCTGAAACAGCGCTTTATTGTAATTGATCAGATCGTCAAGGTAAAGTTTGTCGAACTGGGAGATCACGCTGTCGATGTACCGCCTGCGGAGCTCGCTGCCGTCGTTGATCAGGTCCCGGTCAGACGGCGACACCATGACCAGGGGAAAACGTCCGATGTGGTCGGCCAGCCGTTCATACTCTTTTTTGTTGTAAAGGAACCTCTTTCGCTGATTCCGTTTCTGGATGCATTGCAATTGCTCGGAGGTGTCGTTTTGGCGGTAATAGCTCCCATGGATGGCAAAGAAATCGGCATCGTGGCGTATGTTCTGTGCATCGCTGGGATTGAAGTAGCTTTTACAGAACGAAAGGTAATGGATGGCATCGAGCAGGTTGGTTTTCCCAACTCCATTGTTGCCCACAAAACAATTGATCTTGCCGGAAAAAGTAAATTCCGCTTCCTGGTAGTTTTTGAAGTTGTGCAGGGTGATCTTATGCAGATGCATGGGCCACACTCATTTTCCTGATCTCTTCTCCCACCTCTTCCATCAGCCACATCGGGGTGGAGGTAGCACCGCATACCCCGACGGTGGAATGTCCTTTGAACCAGGAACGCTGCAACTCCTGCCTCTCAGAAACCAGGTAGGTGTTCGGGTTCACATCCTTGCACACCTTGAAGAGCACCATCCCGTTGGAGCTTTTAAGTCCGCTCACGAAGATGATCACCTCATAACGGGAAGCAAACTCCCGGAGCAGATTGGACCGGTTCGACACCTGCCTGCAAATTGAATCGCTCCACTGAAAATCGACCTCCTGCCCGGGAGAGACCTTTTGCATCCGGGATTCAATAGCGTCTACGATCTTCCGGAATCCCTCGACACTCTTCGTGGTCTGAGAATACAGCCGGACAGACCGGGCGAAATCTATCTGATCCAGGTCACTCTCGTCACCGATCACGATGGCCATCCCATTGGTTTGTCCTATCAATCCGTTTACCTCAGCGTGTCCCTTTTTACCATAGATCACGATCTGACCGTTCCGTTCCATCATATCTTCGAAGCCGTACCGCACTTCCTGCTGAAGGTTGAGCACGATCGGACAGGAGGCATCCACCAGGTGGATGTTGTTCCGGAGGGCAATCTCATAGGTTTCGGGAGGTTCTCCATGAGCCCGGATCATCACCTTGCAATCATGCAGGTGGAGCAAGTCGGTATGATCAATGATGATAAGGCCCAGCTCTTTGAGGCGAAACACTTCCATATTGTTGTGCACGATGTCTCCCAGGCAATAGAGCTTCCCTGTTTCGGCCAGTTCACGTTCCGCCACCTGGATGGCATACACCACCCCGAAACAAAAGCCGCTGTTGGGATCGATCGTAACGTGCATGGGGATCGGATTGAGGGACAAAGGTAAGAAATATTGCTCAGAGCGCAGGGCTTAGGGCACAGGGTACAGAAATACGAAATACGGAAATACGAAATCATTCATGTCATTCGTACTTCATGATCATTCCTGTCATTTGTAACAGTCCGAAAACCGGTTATTTCTTCTTGGAGAACTCCTGCAAATTCACGGCGATGGTCACGAAATTGGGGTTGGGACTGCCTGCCTGGTAGGTGGCGTGGGTATAACTGAAACTGAACATTTTAATCCGGAATCCGACCCCGTAACAGAATCCGCTCAGGCCGGTCCGTTCATACAGCTTCAACTCCTGACGACGCTGGTAGTTGTACCCGAGACGGATTGAGAATACCTTGGCGATGGTGATCTCTCCCCCGAACACCACATGGCGCATAAGATTATCGGCAAATTTGCCGATACCGCTCCGCTCATTGATCTGACCGGTATAGGGATCTACCTGGTTTTTGGGATCGTTGGGGTCTGTGTAGCTCATGTTCCATTTCTGGAGATTGGTAAACAACAAGTAGAACCGGAGCGGCAGATGCTTCAGTCCCTGCGACAGACCCAGCTGCAGTTCAAAAGGGAGTGGCTCGAATTCACCTGCACGGTAGGGTACGATCTGGGATCCGATGTTCCGGACCATCAGGGAGGCCATAAAGAGTTTATTCTTCGTAAAAAAGGATCCGGCTACATCCACTGCGATCCCAACCGAACTATAGGTATCAAGATGGGAGTAGATGAGTTTTACATTGGCGCCGATGGAGAAATGGGTAGTCAGCATCCGGCCCCATCCGACAGAGAGGGCATATTCGGAAGCACTGATGATTCCGGTTTTGTTGCCGGCTGCATCGGCACCCTGGATTTTACCGTAATCACTGAACTGGATGGCCGCCACAAAACTTCCCGCTTTGTTGAATGTTCGGGAATACATGGCAAACCCGGTATTGTTCCCGGTAAAATAGTTCACGTAACTCAATGCCAGCTGGTTGTGCATCTCCGGTGTGATCAGGGAGGGATTGGCCAGGGCGAGGGTGACATCGTTATCCAGTACGGTCATGGCATTGCCCCCCACCCCTGCAATCCGGGCAGAATTGGTCAGTGTCAGAAAAGTATAGGTATGATCCCCACCGATCTGTGCTGCAGCAGGTCGAAGGAAAGTCAGAAAAAGGATGGAGGGAAAAAGTATTCTGAGTAGCATTGACACGATAGGTTCTCTGTTAATATCTCTTACAAACGTGTAGCTTTTTTCTTTAGTATAACGAATGAAAATTTAGTTGATCAACCCGCGTCCGCTCTTTTTAATCCGGTCCTCCTCAGCCAGGTCGGAGACCAGTTTATCCAGGATGCCGTTAATGAACAGCTTGCTCTTCACCGTGCTGAAATGCTTGGTGAGCTCAATATACTCATTCAGTGTTACCTTGATAGGGATGGTCGGAAAAAAGAGTAACTCTGCGAGCGCCATCTTGATGATAATGATATCTGTGAGAGCAATCCGGTCGAGCTCCCAGTTTTTGAGCCGGCCCTTGATGAGCTGTTCAAACTCCTCACTATGAATCACGGTCATACGAAAAAGGTCCAGAATAAACCGGTGCTCCTCCTTCGGATCCTCCTCCGGGTCTCTGACAAAAACAGAGGTGAGAGGAGTTGTGGAAGGGAAATCAGGGGAAAGCAGCCGGATGGTCTTCAGGACGAAAGCAGCGGCAACGTCAAAATCATCCACCCAGTGAATGGATCTCTCCTCACAAAAGAATTGCAATTCAGGAGAGCGCAGGATATATTTTTTCATGATCCGGACCACGAATTCCTGATCCTCCCTGAAAGAGTTTTCCCCCGAGTAGAGGTAATCCCGGTGCTCTTTGCTCTCCCGGATCCGTTGAAATACCTTTCGGACATTGTCCTGCTCTTCGGTCCAGCTGATCTTGTAATCCCTGATACGGGTGAGGTAATCCTCGTTCCCTGAGAGCTTTTCAACCAGGAGGTTGGCCAGAAGCTTGGGGTTGGGATTCAACTCCTCGTATGTCGGATAGTACTTATGTTTGGCATCCTCCATCCGGCGGACGTAGAAGTTGACCACTTCAAGAAAAAAGGAAATCTGGAGAAAATAAAGTTCGGTGATCCTGTCGATGCTCTGGAGGAGGTTTTTCTCTGCCTGTTCCAGCCTGGGTTCCCCTCCCTGAAAAAAAGCATATAATCCCTGTAAAACTTTGGCTCTGAAATGTCTCCTGCCCAGCATAGATCAATTTGGCCTGCAAAGCTACGCATTTCATGGAAATAAACTTTTTGTTTCAAATAATATTTATATTTTTGCGTTCTAACCAAAAACATGTGCAGGAAACATGGAAGAAAACGAAAAGAAAGACAGGGACAGAGGCGAAATCTTTTCGAAAGCTGTCAGGGCAGGAAAACGGACCTACTTTTTTGATGTGAAAGCAACGATCTCTGATGAATATTATCTGACGATCACCGAAAGCAAGCGAAGATTCAACAACGATCAGGGCAAGTTTTTCTATGAAAAGCACAAGTTGTTTCTGTACAAAGAGGATTTCCACAAATTTACAGAAGGATTAACCGAGGTCATTGGTTATATCAAGCAGGAGCAGCCCATCACGGAGACCCGTGAAGGGGAGAGTCCGGATGAACCCGCAGAAGAGTCCGTATCCAAGCGTACACACACTGACATTCGGTTTGAAGATCTGGCTTCCGATCCGGACGAAGATCAGTAACGAAACCGTGAATCTGTTTACAAGCTGGCTCGCATGCAGCTTGTTCCGTTTCCCAAAACTTATCAACATCTTTGAGGGGTCTCGTCATTAAAATGTATTTTTGCATTCATGGGAAAAGTCATTGCAATTGCCAATCAGAAAGGGGGAGTCGGAAAGACCACCACAGCCATTAACCTGGCTGCAGGGCTTGCTGTTCTGGAATATAAAACCCTGATCATCGACGCCGATCCACAGGCAAACGCCACTTCAGGTGTAGGATTTGACCCGAGAAATATCAAGACAAGTATCTACGAATGCATCATGGATGACGTGGATCCAAGGAATATCATCCTCAACACTTCTACCCCTTTCCTGGATCTGCTTCCCGCGCATATTGACCTTGTGGGGGCTGAAATCGAAATGATCAACATGCCGAACCGGGAAAAGATGATGCGCAAGGTGGTATCGAAAATCAGGGATGAGTACCGGTTTATCCTGATCGATTGTTCTCCTTCACTTGGACTGATCACCGTCAATGCCCTTACGGTGGCCGATTCTGTGATTGTACCGGTTCAGTGCGAGTATTTTGCCCTGGAGGGGTTGGGCAAACTGCTAAACACCATCAAGATCGTCCAGTCCAGGCTCAATCCCGACCTGGACATTGAAGGCATCCTGCTGACGATGTACGACAGCCGGGTGAACCTATCCAAACAGGTGGTGGAGGAGGTTCAGACCCATTTCCAGCAACTGGTGTTCGAAACCCTGATTAACCGGAACGTCAAGCTGAGTGAAGCACCCAGTTTTGGTGACACCATCATGACGCACGACATCAACAGCCCCGGTGCCACCAACTACCTGAGCCTGGCCCGGGAGATCCTGCAAAAGAACGAACTAACCCGGATATCCAATTCGGAAAAACAAATAAATGTCTGATATGTCAGGAAAGAAAAAAGCACTGGGCAGGGGATTGAGTGCACTGCTCGAAGGGAGCGAACTGGAAGAGGCTCCCCGGGAGGTGCAGATCAATCAACTGGTTGGATCGGTTGCAATGATCACCATTGACGACATTGAAAGCAACCCGTACCAACCCCGTACCGACTTCGATCGTGCGGAGCTGGCCGACCTGGCCATGTCGATCCAGCATCAGGGGATCATTCAGCCCGTGACGATACGAAAACTGGGTCCTGACAGATTCCAGCTAATTGCCGGGGAACGGCGTTTGAAAGCTGCACGGGTAGCCGGCCTTACAGAGGTCCCGGCCTACATCCGGGTCGCCAACGACGAACAGATGCTCGAAATGGCACTGGTGGAAAACATCCAGCGGGAAGACCTTAACCCCATCGAAGTGGCCATCTGCTTCCAGCGCCTGATGGAGGAGTGCCAGATCCGGCAGGAAGAGCTCAGCCAGCGGGTTGGCAAGGACCGTTCCACCATCTCCAACTATGTCCGTTTGCTGAAATTGCCGGCCGAAATCCAGATTGCCATCCGGGAGAAAAAGATCACCATGGGCCATGCCCGGGCACTCATTACCCTGGAAGAGGCTCCTGCTCAACTCCGCATCTTCAAACAGATCCTTTCGAAAAACCTGTCTGTACGAGAGGTGGAAGCCCTGTCCCGCGCAGCTCACACGAGTCCGTCGGCACAAGGAAAACAAACGCGCGAAGAGCTTCCTCCCCGTTACTCGGAGCTGCAGGAACGACTGAAATCCAGATTGAATACACGTGTGCGGTTACAGGTGAACAGAAAAGGAGCCGGCACCATCACTATCCCCTTTCAGTCGGAAGAGGACTTAAAGCGGATCTTTGATCAGCTCGAATCATAACCTTCACACGCAAATACCTGTGCGCCAGTTGACGATTCACATCCTGTTTTCTGTTATTCTATGCAGCGGATCGTTCCTGCCCGGTTCAGCCCTTGCGCAAAAAGGAAAAACCTCCCATGTCCGGGATACCATCCCGGTTTCCGATTCAATCATGATGAAGCTTCACAGTCCACGAAAAGCAACCCTCTATTCAGTCATTCTGCCGGGCCTGGGCCAGATCTACAACCGGAAATACTGGAAACTGCCTATCATCTACGCAGGATTCGGAGTGATGGGCTATTTTATCTATTTCAATACGGATAACTACCTGACTTACAAATCGGCCTACATTGAAAGTGTGAACGGGGACCTGAACGGGAACTACGCCAGCCTGGTGAATAAATACAGTGCGAGTGAATTGCTCAGCGCTACAGAATATTACCGGCGGAACCTGGAAATCAGTATTCTGATCACCACGGTGTGGTACATACTCAACATCGTAGATGCTGCCGTAGATGCCCATCTCTATACCTATAACGTCACCGACAACCTGTCGCTGCGAATCACACCTGATCTGCTTCCACCGGCACGGGCATTCCGGATACAACCGGGTATTAAACTGAGTCTTAGATTTTAACAAAACAACAATGAAATTTGCACTCCTTGGATATGGAAAAATGGGGCGGGAGATTGAAAAACTGGCCCTGGAGAAAGGTCATGAGATCATACTGGCCATTGACCGGCCTGAAGAGTGGGAAACCGGCCTTCACGAATTGAATCTTGCTGATGTTGCATTCGATTTCTCCATTCCCGACAGCGTGGTTGACAACATCCATCGCTGCTTCAACCTCGGAGTACCGGTAGTAGTGGGAACAACCGGATGGCACGAACAACTGGATGAAATCCGCACCGAGTGCCTCTCCGCAAACCAAAGCCTGTTCTGGGCTCCCAATTTCAGCATCGGGGTCAACATCTTCCTGGAACTGAACCGCCGGCTGGCCTCCCTGATGTCGCACTGGCCCGATTATGAAATTGTACTGGAAGAGACCCATCATATCCAAAAACTAGATACCCCCAGTGGCACAGCCATCGCACTGGCCAATGACATCATCCGTTACCATGGGAAAAAAGATAAATGGGTAAAGGAAATCACGGGAAATCCCGGCGACCTTGGGATCCGCTCTTACCGGATCAAAGAGGTTACAGGCTCCCACAAGGTTCTTTACGAATCACAGGAAGACCTGATCGAAATTGTCCATACAGCTAAAAGCAGACGGGGGTTTGCCCTCGGAGCCATCATGGCAGCAGAGTGGCTGTCCGGCAGAAAAGGATTTTTCGAGATGAAAGACCTGCTGAACCAGATAACCTGAAACATGAAACACGAAATACATGTCATTGCGAGCGAAGCGAAGCAACGAAATACGAAAGATTGGAACTAATCGTTTGATAATCATATAAACCCTTTACAATGAACATATACATGATCCTCACCATCCTCTTCCTCATCCTTTCGATTGTAGGCCTGTGGGCCATTTTTGAAAAGGCAGGACAAAAAGGATGGATCATCCTGATTCCCTTCTATAACCTCTATATCTGGTTGAAAATCATTAAGAAGCCTCTCTGGTGGTACCTTTTTCTGCTGATCCCTTTCATCAATGTATTTGTCGTTCTCCTGATGATCGTCGAAATTGCCAAATGTTTTGGGAAATACGGACTGGGTGCCCAGGCTCTGGCGGTTATCTTCCCTTTTGCTTACCTTCCCTACCTCGGATTCTCAAAGACAGAACACTATACCGATCCGGCCGAAGCCACCCCTCCAAAAAAAGGGTTTATCCGGGAATGGGTTGATGCCATCATCTTCGCCGTCATTGCCGCCAGCATCATCCGGATCTTCCTAGTAGAGGCCTATACCATTCCTACCTCGTCGATGGAAAAGAGCCTGCTGATCGGCGATTATCTCTTCGTCAGCAAAATCAACATCGGGGCCCGGGTACCCAATACCCCTTTGTCTTTCCCCTTTGTCCACCATACACTTCCACTGACCGAAAACACGAAATCCTATCTCGAATGGATCGAACTCCCTTACCGCCGCTTCCCGGGATGGTCGAATATAGACAACATGGATGTGATCGTCTTCAACTACCCCGATGGGGATACCCTCTCAACCAAATTTCAGAGCAATGTCAGCTACTACCAACTGGTCCGGCAATTCGGCCGGGATCAGGTATGGAAAAACAAACAATATTTCGGCGATATCATTGCCCGGCCGGTCGACAAACGGGAGAATTTTATCAAACGATGCATCGGTATCCCGGGCGACACCATCCAGATCGTTAACAGAGTGGTAAGCATCAATGGAAAAGAGGAGCACAATCCGGGAAAGAAACAGTATAAATACCTGGTCAGAACAGATGGCACATCCATCAATATCCGGAACCTGGAAAAACTGGATATCACCGAACCGGCAGCCACGGATAACCAGGGTAATTACGAGATGACCCTGACCGACCAGGCGGTGGAAAAACTGAAAAACTACAGTAATGTGCGGTCTGTCGAACCCATTATCATTCCGCCCGGGTACCGGGATCCGAACATTTTTCCGCACGATTCGGCCTTTCACTGGAATGTGGATAATTTCGGCCCCATCGTCGTTCCGAAGAAAGGGGTGACCATTGAGATTACCCCCTCCAACCTCCCCCTGTACCGGCGCATCATCGATGTATTTGAAAACAACGATCTGGAGGTGCGCGACGGGGTGATTTACATCAACGGTCAGCCAGCCAGCACCTATACGTTCCAGATGAACTACTACTGGATGATGGGAGACAATCGCCACAACTCAGCTGATTCCCGGTACTGGGGATTCGTTCCCGAAGATCATGTGGTTGGTGAAGCCGTATTTGTATGGTTATCACTGGATGACAAAAAGAGCCTCTTCGATGGAAAAATCCGCTGGGACAAACTCCTCCGAATTGTAAAATAACTACATTTGTATCAACCCATTAAAATCCAAACCCTGCCATGAAAAAACAACCATACATCCGGATGACAGTCCTAGCCATCCTGGCAGCCTTCGTCATTCCGGCCTTTGCCATGCCTAAGCCCTTCGAAGGGGTAATCACCTACAAAATCACCTATCCCGGCAACAAATTCTCGGAAAGCCAGATGGCGATGTTTCCCAAGGTGATGACCATCACCATCAAGGGAGAACGGGCCAAATCAGAGATCCTGACCCCAATGGGAGCCCAGGTCGAGATCACCAATTATACAGAAAAGAGCAAAGTTGGACTGATCAATATGATGGGCCAGAAATATGCCATCCAGGAGTCCAATGAGGAGATCATGGAAGATTTGAAATCTGCCCCTGTGGCGCAGGTACAAATTACCGGTGAAACCAAAACCATTGCCGGATTTACCTGTAAAAAAGCTGTCGTGACCGTGGAGGAGAATGGCTCCCCCTCCACCTACGAAGTATGGTTCAACGAAGATTTCGGCGCGCCGGATCCCAACTTCGATAATCCGCTCTACAAAGATATCCCCGGTGTATTACTGGAGTTCTCGATGGTTACACCCCAGTTTATGATGGTTTTTTCGGCGATCTCTATTGAGAAAAAAGGAATCTCAAACAAGGAATTCGAGATTCCTTCTGATTATACCACCACTACCAAAGAGGAGCTGCAGTCCAAGATGGGTGGGGGGATGTAATTTTAGCTATGGCAAAGAAGGCAAAACCGAAACCAGCACCAAAAACTGTTACCGGGAGCAGGGCGAAAGAGAATCCTGAGAAACACGATCAGAAGCTCAGGGTTCTGGGCCTGTTTCTTCTGCTGACCGGGCTCTTCCTCCTCTTTGCCTTTCTCTCCTGGTTTCAGTCGTGGAAAGTCGATTACAACTTTGCCGATACCATATTCAAACACTTCTCATTCGGCTACTTTTTCGACACGAATATCCATGTAGAGAACTGGATGGGGAAGACCGGAACTATTCTCTCTTATCTATTTATTACCAAATGGTTCGGTGTTTCAGCCCTGTTTGTGGTTCTGGTCATGATCGTGACCGGAACGAAGCTTTTTTTTCATTATTCCCTGCTCCCTTTTGCCCGGACGATCAAATACTCATTTTTCGGTATCCTCTGGTTTCCTGTCTTTTTCGGTTTGCTCTGGCCCGACACCGACATCCTGGCCGGTGTGTACGGGTATCAGATGAATCAGTGGCTGATGGATTACCTGGGTCTCACCGGGCTGATTCTGCTGCTGATATTTACAGGGCTCAGTTTTATCATTCTGACCTTCAACATCCCGTTCCGGTGGATGCATCCCGCCAGCAGTGAAAAGGGTCCGGTCGCTGATCCTGCTGTACAGAAGGGACGGCCGGGAACTTTTCAGGACGATCCGGTAATTCTGCCGGTGAATAAGCTGAGGGACGCACCGGCAGATCCGGTCTCTGCCGACGATGGTTTTCTTCCCCCGACCCCCCATGCCAACATTGAGTTGCAGATCGAACAACCTACCGGTGAATCGGATGAACCTGTGGGAGGAGGAGAACATTACGGCGTTGACACCCTCTATGATCCCACCCTGGAACTACGGAACTATAAGTTCCCGCCTCTCAGCCTGCTGAACGACTATGGTGGAGAATCGCTGAATGTGAACAAGGACGAGCTGGAGGCAAATAAGGACCGGATCGTGGAAACCCTCAGCAATTACGATATCCGTATTCAGAAGATCAAAGCCACTATCGGGCCGGCAGTCACCCTGTACGAGATCGTCCCGGAAGCCGGTATCCGGATCTCACGTATCAAAAATCTTGAAGATGATATTGCCCTGAGCCTGGCTGCCCTGGGAATCCGTATCATTGCCCCGATCCCGGGAAGAGGCACCATCGGCATCGAGGTTCCCAATCAGAATCCGGAGATCGTATCGATTAAATCACTTCTCTCATCCGAGAAGTTTAAGAATTCGCCGTTTGATCTCCCCTTTGTGCTGGGAAAAACCATCTCCAACGAGACCTTCATTGCCGATCTCACCCGGATGCCTCACCTCCTTATGGCCGGCGCTACCGGACAGGGGAAGTCGGTCGGACTGAACGCCATCATCACCTCTTTCCTCTATAAGAAACATCCGGCCACAGTCAAGTTCGTTCTAATCGACCCGAAAAAGGTGGAGCTCACTCTCTACTCCAAGATCGAACGCCACTACCTGGCTAAATTGCCCGATTCGGAGGAAGCCATCATCACCGACACCAAAAAGGTAATCCGTACCCTCAACTCCCTCAACCTGGAGATGGATGCCCGTTACGACCTGCTGCGGGATGCGCAGGTGAGAAATGTCAAAGAGTACAATGAGAAGTTCCTCAAACGGAAGCTGAATCCGGCCGACGGACATAAGTTTCTTCCCTATATTGTAATGATCATTGATGAGTTTGCCGATCTGATCATGACCGCCGGACGGGAGATCGAGAACCCTCTCACCCGGCTGGCACAACTGGCCAGGGCTACCGGGATCCACCTGGTTATCGCCACCCAGCGGCCATCGGTGAACATCATTACCGGAACGATCAAAGCAAACTTCCCGGCCCGGATTGCATTCCGGGTCATCTCCAAGATCGACAGCCGGACCATTCTCGATGGCAGCGGAGCCGATCAGCTTATCGGGCGGGGTGACATGCTCCTTTCTACCGGAAGCGATCTGATCAGGCTGCAGTGCGCCTTTGTCGATACCCCGGAAGTAGATAAAGTGACCGAGTATGTCGGGTCCCAGCGCGGCTATCCGGATGCCTTCTACCTACCGGAATACTACGACGAGGAGAATGGGAGCGGAAAAGAGTTTGACCCCAACGAACGGGATGAGCTTTTCGCTGAAGCCGCCCGGCTGGTGGTTCAACATCAGCATGGCTCAACATCCCTGATCCAGCGAAAACTGAAACTGGGATACAACCGGGCCGGGCGCATCATCGACCAGCTGGAAGCGGCCGGGATCGTTGGATCCTTCGAAGGAAGCAAAGCCCGGAAGGTGAATTTCAAGGATCCGGGAGCTCTTGAAGACTTCCTGATTAACCTGGAAAAAGAAAACTAACACCGAACAAGCATGATAAAACTATTAGGAATCGTACTCGCAGTGATGACCCTCTCAGCAACAGCCCAAAATGATGAGAAAGCAGCGACCCTCCTGGATGAGGTGAGCAACAAGACCAAAACCTATAGCTCTTTTAAAGCTGATTTCAACTACGCGATGGACAACAAAACGGCCCGGATCCACGAATCAAAAACGGGCACCCTGCTGGTTTCAGGAGATAAATACAAAGTCAATGTAGCCGGACAGGAGGTCTTCTGTGACGGGAAACGGGTATGGACTTACATTGGTGAGTCAAATGAGGTACAGATCAACGAGATGGATACCCGGAAAGATGCCATCACCCCAACCAATATTCTTACCTCCTACACCTCCAATTACCAGGCGCGGATCATCAGTGACCCGGATGCCGCCAGCCCTGATCTGGAGGCTGTTGAACTGATCCCGAACAATCCGGGTAACTATACCAAGGTAATTGTGATCATCGATAAAAAACTGAAACAGATCAAATCGTTTAAACTATTCGACCGCAACGGGAATGTTTTTACCTACCGTGTAACCCGTTTCCAGACGGATGTCCCTGTGAAAGACTCCGATTTTGTTTTTCAGGAAGCCAACTACCCCCACGTGGAAGTGATCGATATGCGGTAGATCATGATCCAACCCAGGGTACACGATCCTGACCTGTTACAGGAGATCTCAACAGATATCCGGAGATCTGTCATCACTTCTCTTTCCCTGGCCGGATCAGGCCACCTGGGAGGGTCGCTGGGGATAGCCGATATTTTCACATGCCTCTATTTTTCTGTAATGAACCATGATCCGGCTGATCCTTCCTGGCCTGATCGCGACCGCCTCATTCTCTCCATCGGCCATGTTGCGCCAGTACTCTATTCAACGCTGGCCCATGCAGGTTATTTCCCTGAAGAGGAGTTGAATACACTCAGGAAACTGGGGAGTCGACTGCAGGGTCATCCGGGACGGGAACATGGCCTGCCCGGACTGGAATTATCAGCCGGGTCGCTGGGTCAGGGACTCTCCGTATCGGTTGGCAGAGCCCTTGCCGGAAAAATGGATGCTCGTCCGTGGCGTGTTTATTGCATCCTGGGCGACGGGGAACTACAGGAGGGTTCGGTTTGGGAAGCCGCTATGGCAGCAGCCCATCTGAACCTGGGAAACCTCACGGCAATCGTCGACCGGAACGGAGTGCAAATCGATGGCAAGACCGAAAAGGTGATGGCACTGGAACCTTTGAAAGAGAAATGGAAGGCATTTGGCTGGGAAGTCGTCGAATGCGACGGAAACAACCACCACGACGTTCTATCCAGTATCCAGCTGGCACAACACGACCCGGAGAAACCGGGCATCATCCTCGCCTACACAAAGATGGGAAAAGGGATCAGATCCATCGAAGGGGATTATTCCTGGCACGGTAAAGCTCCATCGAAAGAGGAAGCCAGACAGTTTCTGTGCGAACTGGAGGAGGGGGAGAGATGAGCATACAGTATGTCAACCTGGGAGACAAACCAACCCGGACAGGTTTCGGGGAAGGTCTTCTGGCATCCGGCTTCAGGCATCCGGAGGTGATCGCCCTGGGAGCCGATATCACGACATCGGTGGGGGTTAATCTGTTTGCCGAACAGTTGCCCGGTCAGTTTATCTCCCTGGGGATTGCCGAACAGAACTGTGTGGGGGTTGCAGCCGGACTTGCTTTGGAGGGAAAGATCCCGGTATTCGCCACCTACGGGGTCTTTGCAGCCTTGCGTACCACTGACCAGATCCGTGTTTCGGTCTGTTATAACAACCTCCATGTTGTTATCGGGGGCGCCCATGCCGGACTCTCCGTCGGACCCGACGGAGCCACACACCAGGCGTTGGAAGATCTGGCTATCATGCGGGTACTTCCCAATATGACCGTGTTGTCACCCTGTGATGCCACACAAACGAAAATTGCCACCATTCAGGCGATCCATCATGTACAGGGTCCCGTATACATCCGTTTCGGTCGGGCCGCAATGCCCGATTTCACCAGCAAACATCAGACCTTTGAAGTGGGTAAAGCCCAGCTTCTCCATCCGGGCAACGACTGTGCCATCATCGCCACCGGCCATCTGGTATGGGAAGCGCTGCAGGCGGCCTATCTGCTGAAAGATGAAGGGATTCATGCGCGGGTGATCAACATGCATACCATCAAACCGGTCGATCGGGAGATGATCATCCGGGCTGCCAGGGAAACCGGAATCATCGTCACAGCAGAAGAACATCAGGTTACCGGTGGCCTCGGAAGTGCGGTGGCCGAGGTCGTCGCCTGCGAATACCCTGTTCCACTGAAGTTTGTCGGAATGCCCGATCGGTTCGGGGAGTCGGGTGAGCCAAGGGAACTGATGGAGAAATACGGCCTTACTCACCGGGGAATTATCCAGGCTGTCAAATCGATTTTATCCGGAATATGAACACAAATGACACCGATGAGACAGATCTTCACAGATTCAATCCGTGTAAATCAGTATAAATCTGTGCTATCCGTGTTCCAATCTGATCCCGTCGGCGTAGCTGACCTCCTCAAGGAATAACCCGCACGCCGGGACCGATTCCCCGGCATCGGAGCGGTTTTTACTGGCCACGATCTGCCGGAACCCGTCATAGGTGATCCGGCCGGTGCCCAGGTCCACCAGCGTCCCCACAATCGCCCGAACCATATTTCGCAGAAACCGGTCGGCCCGGATGGTAAACACCAGTTCCGTTCCGCTTTCCTCCCACGCGGCAGCAGAAACCCGGCAGATGTTGGTCCTGGTATCTGTACTGACTTTGGAAAAGGAGGTAAAATCACTGACCGACAACAGGAACTCCGCTCCTTGGTTCATTCGCTCCACGTCCAGTTCACCATAAAGGTAGTAGGCACGATCAACCCGGAAAGGATCTTTGTTCCGGCTGATCACATACCGGTAGGTCCTGGCCAAAGCACTGAACCGGGCATGCACACGGGGTTTGACAGGAAAGAGATTATATACGGCAATATCGCTGTCCAGAAAACTGTTCAGCTTATAGACCAGTTTCTCCCTCTCTTCAGCGGGAATCTCACGGGTAATCTCGAAATGGGCAAAGAACTGCCGGGCATGGACCCCCGTATCAGTCCTTCCGCAACCCGTAAGTTTCACCGGCTCCCGAAGCAGCAGGGAACAGGCCTCATTCAAAACCTGCTGGACCGTCCGGGTATTTTTCTGGATCTGCCAGCCATGATACCGGGTGCCTTCAAAGGCAAACTCGATGAAATACCGATGTGTCAAGGTTCAAGGTTCAAGCCTCAATTCCCGCAACCATGTAAACCACGCTTCCAATCCTTCGCCGCTCTTCACGGAAAGCTCAATCACTGTGATTCCGGGGTGGGTTTTGCGGATATCGGCCCGGGCTTGTTCAAGGTCAAAATCGACATAGGGGATCAGGTCTGTTTTGGTGATTACGGCCAGATGAGCTGAACGGAACATGTAGGGATACTTGAGTGGTTTGTCGTTCCCTTCCGTTACGCTGTAAACCACTACACGCCGGTTTTCCCCCAGGTTGAACAGGGCCGGACAAACCAGGTTCCCCACATTCTCAATGAAGGTCAGGCTCTGATCCTGAATCTCCAGCTCTTTGAGTGCTTTATTCACCATTCCGGCATCCAGGTGACAGCCGTATTCTGTGTTGATCTGAATCGCTTTGACACCGGCCGACCGGATCCGCTCAGCATCCAGTGAGCTCTGCTGATCCCCTTCAATGACATAGAAGGTATGCTCTTTGCCCAGATCCCGGCAGGTCTTTTCCAGCAGGGTGGTTTTGCCCGACCCGGGCGATCCGACCACATTCAGACAGGCAGCATGTCTCGCTTCGAGAAAGCCACGGTTTCGTTCGGCAATGAGGTTGTTTTCACCCAATATATCCTTCTGCACCTTGATAATCCGGCCGTCAGGTAAGTGTTCGTGGTCATGGCCATGATCATGATCATGATCCGGCATTTCGCCGCAGCCGCAGGAGTCGCACATCGGTATCAGGTTTTGATTTTCCTGGTAAAAGTACAAACTATTGGACATTTGAATGGCATTAATAAATAGATTAGTATTTTTACAGGATGAAAACAATCACACAGTTAACGGTATGCTTGGCCTGGATGGTCGTCCCGTTAATCCTTGCTGGTCAGGCCGTTGATACATCTGTTCATTCCCTCAAACCGAGAGTGATCCTCCTTAACCTCTCCTCCTCCGAGTATCAGGAATTATTTCACGGGGCGCCCGGAACCGTTGCAATGCACTCAGGGCTGGTGACGCTGGAGACGGGTCAGTCGGTGGGAACGCACAATTCAGAGAACTACGAAGAGATCATTGTATTCCTGGAAGGGGAAGGGGAACTGCAGATTACCGACGGGGACACGTTACAGGTCGGATACGGAGCGATTGCCTACTGTCCGCCTCACACGGAACATAATGTGATTTCGACGGGAACCATTCCCTTGAAATACATCTATGTAGCTGCCAAGGTCCTGCCCGAGGAGGCTACTCCACCAGAATAGAGTCGATCTGCATCTCCTGTCCTGCCCGAAGTTCGGAGGCCGGCTGCAGGCAACCGGGACACAGGGTCAGGATATCTTCCATTTCAAATTCAGTGAAACAGCCACTGCACCAACCTCTTCCCTGCTGCCGGTCGATGCGGATGCGGGCATCCTGCATCAGGGTGTCCCGGGAAGCTACATGCAGACAGGTTGTAAGCGCTTCGGTATCCACGCCACTCAAGGTTCCGACACGGATCACCACCTCCGCCACCGAAGATGACTCTGCTCTCCGGCACTCCTCCTGAACGATGTCAAGGATGTTCAACGCTATTGAAAGTTCATGCATGTCAGGATGCTGGATGTAAAATTATACAATCCATGGCAATCGTGTGCAAAAATGGCAATATTGTGCAATCAGCATATTCTCGGCAGCTGGTCCCCTGTCAGGTAATCGATCCACCGGGAACCTCCCAGATCCGTTTTCATGATTACTTTGCCCGGATGCTCTTCCGTGATTCTGCCGACTATTGAAGCTGTTGTTCCGAGAGGGTGACGGTGCATCATTTCCAGCACCTGCGACGCCGCGTCACCGGGCACCACCAGGACAACCTTTCCTTCATTGGCAACATAGAGCGGATCCATCCCGAGCAGTTCGCAGGCATCCGCCACCGCAGAGTTCACCGGGATTCGTTCTTCATTCAATTCGATCCCGAATGGCCGGTGTTCAATCAGTTCACATAACACCGTAGCCATTCCCCCCCGGGTGGCATCGCGCATGAACCGGACTTCCGGACAACCCTTCAATACCTCCCGGATCAGGGGATACAGATTGGCACAATCGGACTGAATGGGAGCATGTAACCGGAAAGATTCCCGTTGAAGCAATACGGCGATGCCATGATCTCCCAGGGTCCCGTTTACCAGGATGGCGTCGCCCGGACGGATATTCCGACCTTCCCCGATCGGGCTATATTCTTCGGGGAGAATCCCTATCCCGGAAGTAGTGATAAATACTTTGTCTCCCTTCCCTTTGGGGACTACCTTGGTATCGCCGGCCACAACAGACACTTCTGCCTCATTGGCAGTATCGGCCATCGACCGGACGATCCGCTCCAGGTCGCTGATCAGCATTCCCTCTTCCAGAATGAACGACACACTGAGGTATTGCGGCGTAGCTCCGGCTACCGCCAGGTCATTCAGGGTGCCACAAACAGCGAGTTTCCCGATGTCACCGCCCGGAAAAAAGATCGGATCCACCACAAACGCATCGGTAGTGAAGGCGATCCGCGTGTCCGGTAGCTCCAGGGAGGCTGCATCCGCAGCCCGGGCCAGGACCGGATTGTCGAAATAACGGAAGAAGAGGTCGCGGATGAGTCCGTTCATCAGGGACCCTCCCCCTCCGTGTGCCAGTATGATTCTGGGTTGATCCATCAATGGCGGGTATATTTGTAAGCTATCGCGCAACTGCCTTCTCCCGAGACCATACAGGCCCCAACCGGATTATCCGGGGTACAAACGTTCCTGAACAGGGGACATTCGGCCGGACGCTTCAACCCCTTTAAAATTTCTCCGCAGATGCACCCTTTCGGTTCCGTTGACTCCATTTCCGGAACCTTAAAATGAATCCGGGCATCATGTTGCTGAAAGGTTGACTGCAGCTGTAATCCACTCAACGGTATCATACCGAGCCCCCGCCAGAGATCATCTGACGGCTCAAACACCTCATCGAGGAGATCCAACGCCTTTCGGTTCCCTTCGTTTTTCACTACCCGCTTATACTGGTTTTCGACAGCAGGGGGGCCGGACTCAAACATTTTTACCAATCCGAGTACCGACAACATCATATCCATCGGTTCAAAGCCGGAAACAACCACTCCCTTCCCATACTCCTCCGGAAGAAACCGGTAGATGCCGGTTCCGGTGATGGAACTCACATGTCCCGGGGCAATGAAGCCGTCGATCCGAAGCTCCTCATCAACCAGCGCCCTGAGCGCCGGCGGCATCACTTTATGCGCACTGAACAGGAAAAAATTCGCGAGGTTCTGTCTCATTGCCTCCCGGATGGCAAAGGCGCTGGCAGGGGCAGTGGTTTCAAACCCGATGCCTAGGAAAACAATGCTTTTTCCCGGATTCTCCCTCGCCAGTGAAAGGGCTTCCGTCACTGAATAGACGATGCGGATATCACCCCCACGGCTCCGCTCCTTTTCGAGTGAAGAAAAAGAAGCAGGAACACGAATCAGGTCTCCATAGGTGGCGATAATGACACCGGGCAGCCTGCTCAGCCAGATGCATCCGTCGAGGTACCGCTGACCGGAGACGCATACCGGGCAGCCCGGACCTGATACAAGCTCTACCCATTCCGGCAGTAACGCAGTTAATCCAAAGCGGTGAATGGCCATGGTGTGCCCCCCGCATACCTCCATCAGCCGGACCGGTTTCCGGGAAATGGTGCGGATCTCAGCAGCCAATTGCCGGATTGCAGTCCGATTCCGCAGGTTGTTATGTTGGAACAATTCCATCCTCGTTATCCGGTTCCTGCTGATCCATCGTTCGGATCAGCCGCATGGTCTCTTCAGCCTCGGCAGGATCCACCTTTTCAATCCCAAAGCCGGCATGGAGAATGATGTAATCCCCGGGAACGACCTCCTCGAGCAGCGCCACATTGGCCTGGTAGGTGATCTCCCCGATCATCACGGAGGCAAGATCTCCCTCGATACTGATTACCCTGGCGGGTACCCCTAAACACATAGCTATTTCCGTATTTCCGTATTTCCGTATTTCCGTATTTCCGTATTTCCGTATTTCCGTATTTCCGTATTTCGCTCTTTATATCGCTCTTCTCTTCGCTGCGATCACCAGCTGACCGAGTGATACCCCTCCGTCATTCGGCGGAACCACAGCGTGTAAATATACGTTGAATTTTTCCTTCTCCAGTTGCATTACCAGGTGTTCAACCAGATACCTGTTCTGAAAGACACCACCGGACAGGACCACCCTCTCCAGTCCATGCTCTTTCCGGATGACCAATACTGTTTGTATAATCGCGGTGATCACCGTGTTATGGAATTTTGTCGCAATCTGTTCGGGTTGAACTCCCAGGCTGATCTCCTGAGCAATCATCCGGAATACGGGTACGAAGGAGATCGCCTCCTGATGTTCCACCGGGTAACACCCGGTAATACCTTCCGTGGTGAGCGCTTCCAGTTTCATGGGCCCTTCTCCTTCGTATCCTGATCTCAGGCAGAGGTTCAGCATGGCAGCCACCGCATCAAAGTAGCGGCCGGCTCCGCAGGTCAAAGGTGTGTTCACCCGTTTGCAGAGCATCTGCAAAATCCACTCACGTTCCTCTTCGGGTATACGCAGCATGAAAGGCAGGTTCAGCTTCCGCACCTTCTCCCCATAGGTATGGTAGAGCGCCGACAAAGCCATTCTCCACGGTTGCTCTACCACTTTATCACCTCCCGGCATCAACAGGTATTCAAAATGGCTGATCCGTTGGAACCGTTCGAGATCGGCCAGCATAATTTCGGATCCCCAGCTATGGCCATCGGATCCAAGTCCGGTCCCATCGAAAGCCACCCCGATCACCTGTTCATCGAGGTGGTGTTCGGCCATGCAGGCAGCGATATGGGCATGATGATGCTGAACTTCCTCCATGGTGATCTGTTTACCGGTGTGTTCCAGTATCAGCTTTAGCTCCCTGCCCGATTTTGTCGAATAGTACTCCGGATGCAGATCAGTTACAATCACTGTCGGTTCTATCCTGAAAAGCTTCCGGAAACGGTCGATCGTATCCCGGTAAAATTCCTGTGTCGGGGGATTCTTCAGATCACCGATGTATTGACTGAGATAGGCCCGGTTCCCTTTCCCAATGCAGAACGAATTGACCAGTTCCGCACCCATAGCCAGAATGCCATTTACCGGCAGGGTAACGGGAAGCGGATCGGGGCAAAATCCCCGGGCCCGTCTGAACAGTCGTTCCTGGTCACCCATCTGACGTACCACACTATCGTCCACGCGGTTATAGATCTCGCGCTGATGGGTGATCACCAGGTCAGCCACCCTGCCAAACTGATTAATAGCCTGGTTGTTCTCAATCAGGATCGGCTGTTCGGAAAAATTTCCCGATGTCAGGACAACCGCCGGGATTTCCAGGTGTTCCATCAGGAGGTAATGAAACGGCATATAGGGTAATAGTACCCCGAGGGTCGCCAATCCTTCGTTCAGCGCCGGTGCCAGGTGGGAGCTGAAACCATCCGACTGCTGCAATAAAACAATCGGCCGACGCCATGAAATGAGGGCACGTTCCTCGACCGGGGAGATCCGGACAACCTGACCCGCCTGTTCCACATCCCGGAACATGACTGCCAGTGGCTTCGATTCCCTCCCTTTCCGTTTTCTGAGTGATAACACTGCATCCTGATTTCCGGCATCGCACACCAGGTGGAACCCCCCAACCCCCTTGAGAGCAACAATTCCACCACGCCGGATCTCCTCTGCAGCTTCTCTGACGATTTCGGACAACGAACCGGGAACTGCCCTGCCTTTTTTCCATAGCTCATAGGCCGGCCCGCACCTGTTGCAGGCCACCGGCTGGGCATGGAAACGTCGGTCAAGAATATGTTCATACTCCGAGGTGCAGGTCGCACACATCGGGAAGTTATCCATTGTGGTATTCGGCCGGTCGTATGGAAGATCTTTAATAATGGTAAATCGTGGTCCGCAATGGGTGCAGTTGATCAGCGGATAATCTATCCGGTGCTGCTGCGTTTTCATATCGTTCAGGCAAGCTGCGCACACGGCAATATCGGGGCTGATCTCTGTAATTTCATCAGAAAGATTGAGGCTGGAACGGATCTCGAAACCTGAAAAACCCTCCGGCTTAACATCTTCGATGATAATCCCGGTAATGGAGGAGGCTTCAGGAGAACGATGGTTTAAATCAGAGCGAAAGTTCTTCAGACTTCCAGGTGCTCCTTCCAGGAAAATAGTTAATCCCTCATTCGTATTCCGTACCCATCCGCGTAGTCCGTTTTCCATTGCCAGACGATACACAAATGGCCTGAATCCGACTCCCTGAACACGACCTCGGATAGTTATTAAATTAGCTTCTTTGGCTTCAAAACCGGACAAATTGAACTATTTTACTATCACAAAAGTAAACATTCTCCGGAATTTGCTTTTTAACCAATTATATGGTATGTTTGTCTTTCTGTTTACCCATTCACAATGGTAAAAAAGACCAAAGATTTACACTGTCTTTACTGTCTGGAAGCATACAGTTCGTTTTTTTCCATTCTCGGACATGAAGACCTGCAGCAGATCCAGGCCAGAAAGGAAGTGCAGTACTATAAAAAAGGTACCAAAATTTTCCTGGAAGGCGGGAAACCTCACGGGGTATTTTGTGTAAAATCGGGTCATGTGAAAATCTTCAAGAATGGCTCTGATGGAAGGGAACACATTACAAGACTGGCATTTGCAGGTGAATTCATTGGAATGAAGGCCCTCCTTACGGGTACCTCCTACTCCGTTTCGGCACAGGCGCTGGAAGATTGTGTCATTTGCTTTATTCATAAAAACGACTTCTGCGAACTCACCAAAAAATATCCCGATTTCACTCAGGCGCTGATTTTTTGTCTCTGCAGGCAACTGGTCGATGCGGAGTCAAAAATGATCTTTCTAGCTCACAAACCGGTAAAGGAACGACTTGCCGATACGTTGTTATTTCTCTACCAGCAATTCTCCCTGCGGCCGAACGGGCAGGAGGTTCCCTATCTTAACCTGACCCGCCAGGATCTTGCCAACATCGTGGGAACCGCCCAGGAAACAGTAATCCGTCTGCTTGCCGACTGGAAGCAGAACCAGATTCTGGCTATCAAAGGAAGAAAAATATTTATCCTCGACGAGGTGAAACTTAAGAATATTGCCTGCAGCATCTCCTGAACTAATCAGTAAAAGTTTTCCATTTTTATTTCATAACTGACAAAAGTCATTTTTTACCCTATATATATTGCGTTTTTTTGTTAAATATTTCACAGAACATATTAAAATATCTTTATTTGTCGCTGTTTTCACCAGGGAAACTCTATGGAAGAAATTATAAATAAGGGAATTATACTAGACCTGACTAAAGATTCCGGAAGCGGAAGCGTGAATTTCGATGCATTATATGAGAATTTCAAGAATTACAGCCAGATTTCAAAAATCTGGAAAATTACAAATACGAATAAGGATACCGTTATCAAAATAGCGACAGAGATCCAGCGCTCTTCACTGGATCAGCTGATCATCGCCGGGAGCACACCCGGTTTTATCGTTGGGTACTTTGAAGAGGCCATGCTGGCATCCGGCCGGTCGGTCCATGATATCAAACTGGTCAGTTTCCAGGAATATGGACTCCTTTCAAAAGAGGATACGGCCATGGCTCAGGCTCTCGTCGATTGCACCATTAAAGGGGTTTCGTTCGAGATGGCTGCCTCCCAGGCCGACAATGAAATGATCTCCGACACGCTGGTCATCGGCGGAGGCATTGCCGGCATCCAGGCTGCCCTCGAGATGGCCGACGGGCAAGTAAAGGTTTACCTGGTGGAGAAATCAGGGACCATTGGCGGAAAAATGGCCACCTTCGATAAGACATTTCCTACCCTCGATTGTGCTGCCTGTATTCTGACGCCTAAAATGGTAGAGGTGAACCAGCATCCCAATATCGAGCTGCTCACTTACGCTGAGGTACTAGACGTATGGGGAGTTCCGGGGCATTACTTCGTCACCGTCCTGAAGAAAGCACGCCGGGTCAACCAGTCTACATGCATCGGGTGCGGCACCTGTTCGGAAAAGTGTCCCGCTACCGCCCCGAGTGAATTCGATGCCGGAACCTGCTTGCGGAAAGCCATTTACATTCCTTTCCCTCAGGCTGTTCCCAATAAATACCTGATCGATGAAAATGCCTGCATTTATCTGAAAACAGGAAAATGCCGTGCCTGTGTCAAAGCCTGCCCGGTACCCGACTGCATCAACCTCGATCAGATGGATGAAACCATCAAGCTTCAGGTTGGAAACATCATTGTAGCCACCGGATTCAAACCGTTTGATGCGACCCGGATGCCGCAATTCGGATACGGAGATTTTCCTAATGTAGTGACAGCCCTGGAGTTTGAACGCCTGCTGAACGCAGCCGGATCCACCGGTGGAAACATCCATCTGCGAAACCAGGATAAGAAGGGGAACCGGATATTTACTACCGATACCCCCAAACCAGGCCGGCTGGCCATCATCCATTGTGTAGGCAGTCGCGATGAAAACCACAATAAATACTGCTCCCGGGTCTGTTGCATGTATTCCCTGAAATTCGCACACCTGGTCAGAGAGAAACTCCCCACAGCCGAAATATTTGAGTTTTATATTGACATGCGTGCCTTTGGTAAGGGCTATGAGGAGTTCTACCAGCGCATCAGCCGTGAAGGGATCCACATCATCCGCGGGAAAACAGCAAAAGTTGAGCAGAAAGGGGACGTACTTCTGCTTCGTGGAGAACATATTGAAGAAGGTCAGCTGATTGAACAGGAGGTAGATATGGTGGTGCTGGCTACAGGATTGGAACCCTCCGAGGACACCGAAAAACTAAGCCATATCCTCGGCCTGAAGAGAGGTCATGACGGGTGGTTTATGGCGATGAACAGCAATACCGATCCCACAGGAACCTCGATCGGAGGCATTTACATCGCCGGCACCTGCCAGGGACCTAAAGACATCCCCGACTCGGTTGCCATGGGATCTGCCGCCGCCGCAAAAGTAATCCAGAACATACTTCGGGGTAAGGTTTCCATCGGATTTGAAAACCTGACCCCCGAATCGATACTCAATAAAGCTAGCGAACTAGCCATGATCAGTTAACTTAATACTCGTTATGAATAACCGTGTAAATCCGGATCTGCCCAGAGAACTCAGGGAATTTGGCATCAGGGACTGGAATGAATGCTATCATTGCGGAACCTGTACAGCCATCTGCCCACTGACTGCCCAGGGATTCCTCTTTCCCAGGAAAACGATCCGGTTGATGCAGATGGGGCTGAAGGACCACCTCAGCACCTGTGTGGAACCCTGGTTGTGTTACTATTGCGGGGAGTGCAGTGAACAATGTCCGCGCAATGCCAACCCCGGCGAACTGATGATGTCGCTGCGCCGTTACCTGACCTCCCTGTACGACTGGACCGGTTTATCGAAAAAATTCTATACCTCCAAGGTATGGGAACTGGCTTTTATTATCATCTTTGCCATTCTGGTCGTACTGACATTCATCTTTGTCCTGCCGCCCCTCGATACCACCCTGACACCCCAGGGAGGGGTCAAAGTGAACAGTTTCGCTCCCTTTCACATCATTGAATACTTCGACTGGGCCATGGCCATTGTGGTTGCCGGCCTGCTGGTATCCAACATCCTACGGATGTATTACCGGGTGGTGTGGCAGGGTACATCAAATAAGGTCGGATTGCTGGACCACATCCGGGAGTTCTGGCATTTGATCTACAACTTTGTGGTTCAGCCCAAATTCTCTAAATGTGAAGATAAATCATACTGGCTATATCACTGGCTTTTAATGTCGGGATACACAATCATGTTCATTCTGATCGTGGTATTCCTCCCCTGGTTTCAGACAGAAAAGATCCACCCACCCTGGCATCTGCAACGTGCCCTCGGGTATTATGCCACCATCGGACTGCTGATCGGATTGACTGCAGCTATCATTGGCAGGCTGAAGAAACAGGAGTTCAAGTTCCAGTTCTCCCATGTCAGCGACTGGTTATTCCTGGTCATGCTCACCCTGACCGTCATAACGGGAATCCTGATCCATCTGTTCCGGGTCAACGGAATGCCATGGGCCACCTATGTGAGTTATATTGCTCATATGGCGATCCTGGTCCCGATGATCCTGATCGAGGTACCCTTTTCGAAATGGTCTCACCTGGCATACCGACCATTCGCCGTTTACTTTGCCAGATTACAGAAATCTGCCATGACAAAAACAGCTTAATCATCGGATGAGATCTATGGAAGAAGCAAGAATCGGAGTTTATGTTTGCTGGTGCGGAAACAATATCGCCAAAATGGTGGATGTGGAACTGGTGACGGAACTGATTGGCAAATTACCCCACGTTGTTGTGTCGAAGAATTACAAATATATGTGCTCTGATCCCGGGCAGGAACTGATCGCCGAAGACATCCTCGAGCACAATCTGAACCGGGTAGTGGTGGCTGCCTGCTCCCCCCGGATCCACGAACTGACATTCCGGAAGGTCCTGGAGAAATCCGGGTTGAATCCGTACCTTTTTGAAATGGCCAACATCCGAGAGCAGGATTCATGGGTGCATGACAACCGCGAAGCTGCCACCCGGAAAGCTGTTGAACTGGTTGCAGGAGCAATCAGCCGGGTGCAGTACCATGAACCCCTGGATAAACGAAGCGTCGGGATCAACCCTGCCACGCTGGTGATCGGTGGCGGCGTGGCCGGCATGTCGGCTGCCCTGGAGGTAGCCAATGCCGGAAGAGAGGTATACCTCCTCGAGAAAACCGAACAGCTGGGCGGCATGGTCAGCCACTTTGACCTCACCTTTCCATACCTCTACGATGCCGACAAGATGCTGGAGGTGATGATCCGCAGAACGATCAACCACCCCCATATCAAAGTTTTCTACAATACTACCATCAGCGAGGTTCACGGGTATATCGGAAATTTCGAAACCACCATTCAATCCGATAGCAACCAGGAGCAGACACTCACCTTCGGGAATATCATTGTGGCTACCGGATTACGACCTTTCGACGCCTCACGGGTAGGCCAGTACGGATACGGGAGACTTCCCAATGTGATTACTTCCGTAGAGTTTGAGGATCTGCTGCGCACGGGGCAGGTACGAACAAAGGAGGGCAATATCCCGCAAAATATCGCCATTATCCACTGTGTTGGCAGCCGTAATACGGAATTTCATGAATATTGCTCACGCACCTGCTGCCAGGTTGCACTGAAGTTTGCAAACCAGCTTCGTTCTCTTCTCCCCGATTCCAATATCTACGACCTCTATGCCGATATGCGTGCTTTCGGGAAGGGATGTGAAGAACTTTACACTGCAACATCAAAGAAGGAGATCATCTTCATGATGTTTGACCAGCAACACGAACTTCCCCAGATCATTAAATCAGTTGCTCCGGGAGATCCTCCGATGCTGATCTTTTTCCGGGAAAAAATCTCAGGACTTGGTCTTGAAATTCCGGCCGATATGATCATCCTGATGGTCGGTATGGAAGCTCATCCGGATGTCAAGGATATCGCCCATGCCGTTGGCATCAGCATTTGCAGCAATGCCTTCTTCATCGAAAAACATCCGAAGCTGGATCCGGTCGCCACCACCACCAGTGGTGTCTATATCGTGGGAAACTGTCAGGGACCCAAAGGGATTCCCGACTCGGTAGCACAAGCCAAGGCTGCAGCAGCACGGGTGCTGGCTACCATCAACCAGGGCTCGGTCCACGTGGAGGTCACCACCGCAGAGGTCAATGAAACACTCTGCTGCGGTTGCCAGACATGCATCATGGTCTGCCCCTATACTGCTATTCACTATGACCGGGAGAAAAAGGTATCTGTTGTCAACGAAGTGCTTTGTAAAGGCTGTGGCACCTGCGGATCGACCTGTCCCACCGGAGCCATCCGGAGCAAACACTTCACCGACCAGCAGATCCTATCCCAAATCGACGGATTAATGAAAATGGCCCTTAAAATAGAATGATATGGAATTCAACCCCACTATTGTCGCCTTTCTGTGTAACTGGTGTTCATACACCGGTGCAGATCTTGCGGGTACATCCCGCATGAAATACAAACCCAATGTCCGGGTGATCCGGGTCATGTGCTCCGGACGGGTAGATCCCACATTTGTCTACAAATCCTTCCGGGAGGGGGCCGACGGAGTTCTCATCTGCGGCTGCCATCCGGGGGACTGCCACTACCAGGAGGGAAATTACAAATGCCTCCGACGGTTCAAATTGATGAAGAAATACATCACTCAGATGGGGATCGAACCCGCCCGGTTGCACCTGGAATGGATCAGTGCCAGCGAAGGGAAACAGTTCGCCGAACTGATTGACTCCATGACCGCCCGCATCAAGGAGCTCGGTCCAAGTAAAATAAAGACAGTAGTAGAAACATTAGCAATTTAAGCGCATATGAAAGAAGAGACTTCACAAAAGCCGAAACTGAAACTCGCTGTTTACTGGGGCGCTGCCTGCGGCGGGTGCTGTGTTTCGGTGCTGGATGTCCATGAAAAACTTCTGGATGTCATTGCGGCAGCCGACCTTGTATTCTGGCCTATAGCGCTGGATATCAAATACAAGGATGTCGAGGCGATGCCCGATAAATACATTGATGTCACCTTGTTCAATGGGGCTGTCCGAAACAGTGAAAATGAACACATAGCCAAGTTGCTGCGACAGAAATCCAAGGTACTGGTGGCGTATGGCTCCTGTGCTCACATGGGCGGAATTCCAGGACTGGCAAACTTCACGACCAAAGAAGCCATTTTTAAGCGGGTCTACGAAGAGAGTGAATCGACGGTCAATCCGGATAAGATTTTCCCACAGACCCATTTTGATGTGGATGAGGGAACGCTTGAGCTTCCTACATTTTACAATGATGTGAGAAGCCTCAACCAGGTAGTGGATGTCGATTACTACCTCCCCGGGTGCCCACCGCAATCGGAACGCCTGCTGGAGGTCTTTACCCTGATCGCCACCGGTGCTCCGCTTCCTCCGGCCGGATCGGTGGTGGGAGCGTCGGAGAAGACACAGTGCGATGAGTGTAAACGCACGAAAACGGAGAACAAAAAGGTAAAACGATTTTACCGTCCCATCGATATCAAGGACGACGGCGTAACCTGCTTCCTCGAGCAGGGGGTGATCTGTATGGGTCCCTCCACACGTGCCGGATGTGGTGTGCGGTGCATTGTGGGGAATGCTCCCTGTCGCGGCTGCTACGGTCCCTCGGAAGCGGCTTCAGACCCGGGAGCCAAGATGCTCTCCGCGATCGCCACGATGATCGACTCAAACAACGAAAAAGAGATCGAAAAGGTGGTGGAGACCATCGATGACCCAGCCGGAACCTTTTACCGGTTTAGTTTACCTTCATCAATCATAAGGAGGACCATCGTATGAGACGAATTACCATAGACCCGATCACACGCCTCGAAGGTCACGGAAAGATCGAGATCTTTCTGAAAGATGACGGAGGAGTGGAGAATGTATATTTCCAGGTACCGGAGCTCCGCGGATTCGAGCAGTTTTGCGTAGGACGACCGGTGGAGGAGCTGTCGCAGATCGTGACCAAGATCTGCGGTGTGTGCCCCGGCTGTCACCATATGGCCAGCGGCAAAGCGGCAGATGCAGTCTACGGAGTGGAACCGCCACCCACTGCTAAAAAACTGAGGGAACTCTTTTACATGGCGCACTTCGTTCACAGCCACATCGCCCATTTCTATGCCCTGGCAGCCCCCGATTTCGTGGTGGGCCCCACAGCCGATCCATCGGTGCGAAATATTATCGGTGTCATTGAAAAAGTAGGGATCCCCATTGGCAGTGAGGTGATCAAGCAACGCCGCATTGCCCAGGAGATCCAGGCCTTGCTTGGCGGACACCAGACCCATGTGGTGATGAATATCCCCGGTGGCGTAAGAAAAGGACTGACAGCCGAAGAACGGGACGATGTCGTGAAAAAGGCCGAAGGGTTCGTCGATTTCGGGAAATTCAGTATGAACCTTTTTAAAGATGTCGTTCTCGGGAATAAAACCTATGTGGATATCATCCTCAACGGTCCCTATGCCCTGAAGATCCACTCGATGGGACTGGTCGACAACAACAACCATGTCAATTTCTACGATGGCAAGGTGCGGGTGGTCGACACCGAAGGGAAAGAACTTTTTAAGTATGGCCCTAACGAATACCTGAACTATGTGGCCGAACATGTGGAACCCTGGAGTTATCTCAAGTTCCCCTACCTCAAGACCAAAGGGTGGAAGGGATTCGTAGAGGGACAGGAATCAGGGGTCTACCACGCCACTCCTCTTTCCCGTCTCAATGCCTCTGACGGAATGGCCACCCCAATCGCCCAGGAGGAATATGAATTCATGTATAAGACCCTGGGAGGCAAACCGGTACACAACACCCTGGCGATGCACTGGGCCCGGTTGGTCGAACTGATCTATTCGGCCGAGCGCTGTCTGGAACTGGCCAAAGATCCCGAGATTATAGGCAAAGACCTGCGTGCTCCCCTGGACAACGTCCCGTCGGTAGGGGTCGGTATTGTGGAAGCACAGCGGGGAACCCTGACACACCACTACTGGACCGATGAGAAGGGGATTGTGACCAAGGTCAATATCATCGTTGGAACCACCAACAACAACGCGCCCATTTGCATGTCGATCAAAAAAGCTGCGGAAGGGTTAATAACCAAGGATACGGAGATCACGGAAGGAATCCTGAACATGATTGAGATGGCATTCCGGGCTTATGATCCCTGCTTCTCCTGTGCCACCCATTCTCTGCCCAGACAGATGCGGATGGAACTGGTATTGAAAGATTCTGAAGGAAAAACAATCCGGTCGATCAAAAGATCATAGAATGTCGTTGAAACAAAAGGTTTTGGTTCTGGGTATAGGCAACGACATCCTAACAGACGACGGAATCGGACCACGGATTGTTCAGCAATTAGAGAAGGAAAAACTGCCTTCTCTTTTTGCTTTTCAGACAGCCACTGTCGGAGGACTGGAGATCCTGGAGATGGTGACCGGCTTCCGGGAGATTGTTTTCATCGATGCCATCAAAACCAGGGATGGGATTCCGGGTTCCATATACTACCTCACACCTGAGAACTTCCGGGAAACTCTTCACCTGACCAACCTGCATGATATCAATTTCCTCAACGCCCTGAAACTGGGTGAAAAGCTCGGCATGGAGCTGCCGGAGAAGATCCGGATCCTTGCTATCGAAATCGTGGAGGATATGGAATTCAGTGAGCAGTTCAGCCCATCGATCCGGGAGAAATTTCCGGAGATCCTCGAAGAGGTCAGGGAATACCTTAGCAGAATCTCCGATTAATCCGATTTTCGAATGACGAATCATTCATAAATTGCTAATAGGCATCCCGCTTCGTATAGCTTGTATGCAGCAGATCCAGCGCATGAGGGCTGAGCGGGTGGTCGAGGTAGGTGTCATAGACCTCGATCGCTTCCGGATTTTCATGAGACTTCCGGATCTCCATCCCGATCTCTTCTGCGTAAATAGCCTGGATGCGTTTCAGCCGGATCTCTGCGTTGGTGGGGATAGGTTGACCGCCACCCCCCAGGCATCCTCCGGGGCAGGCCATTACTTCGATGAAATGATACGGAGCGGTTCCCCGGTCGATTTCATGCAGGAGGTGTTTGGCGTTGGATAGCCCGTGCGCCATGGCGATCCGAATTTCCCTGTTGGCCATGAAGTCCCACTGGGGCAGCGGATCCTCAATCGTGATGCTGAACTCCCGCACGCCATCCATTCCGCGAACCGGTTTGACCACCAGGTTGTCGAACGGAATATCCCGGCCTGTTAGTTTCGGGTAGATCGTTCGCATAATAGACTCGGCCACCCCACCGGTGGCACCATAGATCACACCGGCTCCTGATGCATGTCCCATCAGGCTGTCGTAGTGATCGTTGGGAAGACTCCGGAAGTCGATCCCGGCCTGGTTGATCATGATAGCCAGTTCACGGGTGGTGAGTACAAAGTCGACATCCCTGAAGCCGCTGCCCCGCATCTCCGGTCGTTCCGCTTCGAATTTCTTTGCTGTACAGGGCATGACGGATACCGTAACAATCTTTTCAGGATGGATTTTGCGGCGTTCGGCGTAATAGGTCTTGGAAAGCACCCCGAAAATCTGCTGGGGCGACTTACAGCTGCTCAGATGCTCCAGCAGGTGGGGAAACGCATGTTCAATGTATTTGATCCAGGCTGGTGAACAGGAAGTAAGCATGGGGAGCCTGACACCAGGGATCTCAAATTTGTACAGGTTCCGTAACCGTTCCAGTAGTTCCGAGCCCTCTTCAATCGTGGTTATATCGGCGGAGAAGGCTGTATCCAGCACCGAATCGAATCCCAACCGGCGGAGTGCTGAGACCAGCTTACCGGTAACCCGTTTCCCTGGTTCGATCCCGAGGTCTTCACCAATGGCCACCCGTACTGCCGGTGCCGTCTGTACCAGTACATGTTTGTCGCTGTCCCAGATGGCATTCCACACCTCTTCGATGCAGTTTTTTTCCACCAGGGCCCCGGTCGGACACCGGTCAATACACTGTCCGCATCCCGTACAGAAAACCTGGTGTAACGAACGCGCCTGGAAAGTGGAGATATTCATCCTGCTCCCTTTATGAGCAGCCCATACAGCGCTCACTCCCTGGATCTCGGCGCACGACCTGACACAACGCTGACACCGGATGCATTTCTGGTCATCTTTGATCAGTGAGGGAGAAAGTAGATCCAGGTGGCGTTCTCTGGAGGTGACCAGCGAATCAAAGACCGGGTTGATAATCTTAAACTCAGAGGCCAGGTTTTGCAATTCGCATTTCCCGTTTTTATAGCAGTTGGTACAATCGGCATGGTGCTCCGAAAGGAGCAGCTCAATCATGTGTTTACGAGCCGTTCGTACCTTCATGCTGTTGGAGTGGATCACCATCCCCTCTTCCACCGGGGTGGCACAGGAGGCCACAAGATCACGCTGACCATCCAGTTCGACCAGACAGATCCTGCAATTGCCTGCAATCTTCAGGTCGCGGTGGTAGCAGAGAGTCGGAATATGGATATTAAGCTGGCCGGCAGCTTCCAGGATGGAGGTGCCCGGATCGGCAAAGTGCTCCAGTCCATCAATGGTGACCCGGATCTTGAATTTCCCTGCATCCACTTTTAGCCGGCGGAGATACTTCTCATACCGGTCCTCCAGTTCATCCTGGGCCATCTGGATGGTAATCCCGATATAATCATGGATCTCCTGGCGGGTTATCCGGATGCCGGTAAGGGTCTGTAAATGCCTGGCAACCAATTCTTTCGTCAGGTTAAGAAGCAGGGAGATCTCCGAGGCGGAGAAGCCCTCCTCAAACCGTGCCGCAGCCACGTCGTCGATATGGTTGATCATGAGGGCCCGATCTACATTCAGGATGCTGGATGCCAGTACATTGTACAGGGTCGAAAGCAGCAGAATAAACTCGGGTTGAGGCAGTTGCTGGTATCCAGGCAAGCTGGATTCATGCTCCGGCGAGGCCATGCAGGCAGCCAGCTCCTGCAGGATTGACTCCTTTCCCGACATCATCTGCTCGTAGATGAGCAGGTTGGTGCGGATGGAGATGTGCTTCAGAGCCGCTTCATTCCGGGATTGCCATTCGTAGGGATTACTCTTCATTTTTGCCAGAAGAAAGAGTAACCGCCTTCGGATATGGTACCGGGGGGAGGGTTCCCAGTTCAGGACTTTCCGGGTATAGGAAGCGTCGGTATCAAGTTTCAGATCCAGGTATTTCAGCATCCAGAGCTTCTCGAAGGGAGGTGGAATGAGCTTCAGCCGGCTGAGAAGATTACGCAGGATGATTCCCGGGTAGGCCAGGTATCCGGGGATGTAAATAGGCTTGATCCCTTCCCCGAAATAATCATGGGTGGCCAGTTCAAATAGCTCTTTATGAGAAGCGCTGCCATCCGGACTTGCTACATATACGTCAAAAGAAGGTAACAGGTGGCTTTGCTGCAGGACGGTCTGAAAGAGGCCAATCAGATCATGGATGTGGATATAGGGGACCGCCGATTCGCCTCTGCCTCCCAGGATCCGTGAATCGTAGCTATGCGACAACCACGTCTCGAGAAACTTATATAACGGGGGATATTCGCACCAGTCGCTGAATACCGCAGCGAACCGGATCACGGAACTGGCGATGTCGTGACTGAACTCCCTGACCATCTCCTCCCCTGCCCGTTTGGTCCGGGCATAGGCAAATTCAGCATCGGCCGTGGTTTGTTCGGAGATGGTCCGCCCCCTCTCAGGAAAGCTGCAGGCAGCCAGGGAACTGGCAAAGATAAAGCGTTTGACCTTCAGTTGACGGGCCAGTTTAAGGATGTTCCTGGTTCCGTCTATATTGGTTCGTTTGTAGGCTATATCGTCAGTATAGTTGAAATCGTAAAAGGCGGCCAGATGAAGCAGATAATCGGCTCCGCCCAACCGGGTGATCTGGGCCAGGACCGACTCCTGTTGCTGACGGTTGGCAATATCCCATTGGATCCAGTGGATGTTGGGATGGTGCGGAATATTGGCCTCCTTCTCCGAACGCCGGGCAATGGCAATGATCGAATAAACATCCCGCATCTGTTCCAGAAAATAGCGGCCGATAAAGCCGGATGCGCCTGTCAGCACAAGGGTGGGAAGGGGTGCATTCATGACTGATCAGCTGAGACCGATTTCCTGTATCCGGCATATAAAAACCAAACTACCAGCCCCATCAGCAGATCGAGGATCCCGGAAACCAGGATGATCCACGACGGCAATCCGAAGATGTACCAGGCCATCAGGAAAATGAATGCCGAGAATTTGACAAAGCAGGTAATACCTATCAACCGTGAAGCATGTGGCAGATCGATGGCCGCCAGAATGTAAACGGAGCTGATCAGGATATGAAATACCCCTCCCTGGTCGGCAAAGAAGGTTTGTGGAAGGTCAAATCCAAAATAGGCGAAAAAGGAGGGAGGGAACAGGATCAGACCCACTCCGTAACAGATGGAATGGATGGCAATCAACCATAAAGCCCACATCAAAAGTACACGATACGGAAACGGTCTCATTGTACTGCAAAGTTATTGTTTATTTTTTCACAATAGAAAGAATATTGTTAAAAATTCACATTTTATTCATGCTTTCCATCATATTTTTTCCTTTTTTTAATTCAGCTGTTAGTTAATTAACAAAAGTATATTAATTTTGCATCAAATTCCTTAAAATATGATAGCAAACGAACATTTAATCAGGGATTTAGTTGAAAAATACGGCCGGAACCGAACGGCCCTGATCCCTATACTGCAGGGAGTTGCAGAGGTCAATAATTTCATTTCCGACACCGATATGACAGAGATTGCGAAGGAGCTAGACCTTTCAGCTGCCCAGGTATATGGTACGGCGACCTTTTATTCCTTTCTTTCCACTGAACCTCTTGGGAAGTACGTGATCCGGGTATGTAAAACCATCAGCTGCGACATGCACGGGAAAATGCAGATCCTTCAAACCATTGAAGATATGCTGAAGGTGACGGTAGGTGAGACCACCCCCAACAAAAAGTTCTCCTTGCTGGAGACCAACTGTCTTGGCTGGTGTCATGAAGGGCCGGCCATGCTGATCAATGAAAAGCCTTATACCGGACTTACTCCGGAGCGGGTTCACGACATCATCAGCGAATACATCAGTAAGTCGTAACACGAATTTTAAAGAGATAGACCCATGTCAGAATCTAAACTGAAAAGAGTGGACCTCATTTTCGGCGAATATTCAAGTGCGAAATACAAAGTCCTGGCCGACGCCCTGAAACGGTCGAACGAGGAGATCCTGGAAGACCTGATGGAATCGGGGTTACGTGGGCGCGGCGGAGCCGGATTCCCTACCGGGATGAAGTGGAAGCTGGCTGCCGAAGCACCCGGAAAAGAGAAATATGTGATCTGCAACGCCGATGAGGGTGAACCCGGTACTTTCAAGGACCGGGAGATCCTTTCCCGTGTTCCGCGGAAAGTTTTCTCGGGCATGGCCATCTGCGGAAAGGTGATCGGGGCGCAGAAGGGGTATGTGTACCTGCGGGGCGAATATAAATTCCTGCTTCCTGAACTGACGCGGGAGCTGGAGCAGTACCATGATCAGATCGGCAAACTCGTATTTGATTTCCCGATCGAGATTAAGCTGGGTAGTGGCGCTTACATCTGCGGAGAAGAAAGTGCATTGTTTGAATCAATGGAAGGTTTTCGCGGAGAGCCCCGGAACAAGCCCCCCTACCCTACTACCTTTGGATTCATGGGAAAACCTACCGTGATCAACAATGTGGAGACCTTTGTCAACGTCGTGATGATCATGCGCCTTGGTCCGATTCAGTTCAAGCTGCTGGGCACTTCCGATTCCCGTGGATCAAAAGTCTTCTCGGTCTCCGGCGACACTCCCATTCCCGGAATATATGAACTGGAACTGGGGATGCCACTCGACCGGTTTGTAGAGGAATTCGGCGACGGCGACACCAAAGCCGTACAGGTGGGAGGCGCATCGGGATTCTGCGTTCCTCGGAAAAAGTTCAGGGAGACCGTGATCGGTTTTGAAGGGGTCCCCACCGGAGGTTCCATGATGCTGTTCAACAGTTCACGTTCCATGTACAATGTACTCCACAATTACCTCAATTTCTTTGAGGAGGAGTCCTGTGGCCAGTGTACCCCCTGCCGGGTCGGTTGCCAGCAGCTTCGCAAAGGAATTGTCGCGGTTAAAAAAGGGGAGAAAAAAGCACTTTACCTCGATCAGCTAATGAAACTGGCAGAAAGCATGAAGATCACGGCCAAATGCGGGCTCGGACAATCGGTAGCCAACTCGTTCTCCTCCATTGTCTATAATTTCAAAGAGGAGATGATTTACTAGTCACATATGAACCGGAAAATACTGTAATTCAGATATGGCAAAAAAAGTAACGATAACCATTGACGGAATCCAGGTGTCGGTCGACGAAGGGTCCACCATTCTGGAAACCGCCAGAAAACTGGATATTCATATCCCTACCCTCTGCTACCATGAGGACCTCTGCGTAGCGGGGAACTGCCGGGTATGCGTGGTTGAACAGGAAAATTCAAGAATTCTTCCGGCCGCCTGTGCCACCCCTGTTTCAGAAGGAATGGTGATCCACACCAACAGCGGGAAGGTACGCCAGGCCCGCAAACATATTGTGGAGCTGTTGCTCTCGGAACATAACGCCGATTGCACAAAGTGCTATAAGAACCGCAATTGCGAATTGCAGAAACTGGCCTCGCAGATGCTGACCGGCGACCACATGTTCCTCGATCTGGTTCCCGAGAAACGATATGCGATCGACCTGTTCAACTCGGCTCTGATCAAGGACGACAGCCGGTGTATCCGCTGCCAGCGCTGCGTCCGTACCTGTGAGGAACTCCAGAGTGTCAGCGCCCTGGGAGTGGCCTATCGCGGAAATAAGATGAAGATCTCGACCTTCTTTGAACACTCTCTCTTTGAGGTGGTTTGTACGAACTGTGGTCAGTGCGTAAACCGGTGTCCGACCGGAGCTCTGATTGAACGGAATTATGTAGACAAGGTCTGGGATGCCATCTACGATCCTGCCAAACATGTGGTGGTTCAAACCGCACCTGCCGTACGCGTTGCGCTGGGCGAATCCCTGGGTATGCCTCCGGGAAAAATTGTCACAGGCAAGATGGTCACCGCCCTGAGACGGTTAGGCTTCACTGCGGTTCTGGACACCGATTTCACGGCCGATCTGACGATCATTGAAGAGGGCCACGAATTGCTGGAACGGTTGAAGCGGGCACTGGTGGACAAAGATCCAAAGGTAGCCCTTCCGATGGCCACCTCCTGCTCCCCCGGATGGATTAAATTTTTGGAACACACCTTCCCGGAACTGCTGCCCAACCTCTCTACCTGTAAATCCCCGCAGCAGATGTTCGGCGCACTGGTTAAAACGTACTATGCCCAGAAACGAAAGCTGGATCCGAAGAATGTGGTATCGGTCTCCATCATGCCCTGTACGGCTAAGAAATTTGAAGCCGACCGTCCGGAGATGCGCTCCAGTGGTTACAAAGATGTGGACTATGTGCTCACCACCCGCGAACTGGCTATCATGATCACTCAGGCCGGGCTGGAATTTGACAAACTGCCGGATGAACCGTTCGACAGCATCATGGGGGTCTCAACCGGAGCCGGTGTGATCTTCGGAACCACAGGTGGCGTTATGGAGGCAGCCCTGCGTACAGTGTATGAAGTAGTGACCGGACGGGAAGTCCCGTTCGAGGATCTCAACATCATCCCTGTCCGGGGCACCGAAGGGGAGGTCCGGGAGGCCTCCTTGAAAATCACGAAGACCAAACCGGAATTCAGGTACCTGGAAGGCATCGAGCTACAGTGCGTGGTGGCCAATGGCCTGGCCTATGCCAAACAGGTAATGCAAAATGTAAAAGAAGGGAAGGTCCACTACCATTTTATAGAGATCATGGCTTGTCCCGGCGGATGCCTCGGTGGCGGCGGACAGCCCATTCCCACCAACAAGGAGATTCGGAATAAACGGAAACATGCAATTTATGAAGAAGACCTGGGGATGCCTCTCAGAAAATCTCACGAAAACCCTGAAGTTCAGGAGATCTACAAAGAGTTCCTGGTGAAACCTCTCGGGCATAAATCCCATGAACTGCTCCATACGCACTATACTCCGCGTAAGCGGTACTAAACCGATGGTTGAATCAGGCCTTTGCTGAACTTCAGCTCAAAGAACTCCTGAGAAAGCTTATTTAGGCTCTTCGGTTTTAGCAGGTTCTTCCACCTCCTCCGGCATTTCCCGGTGCCAGATGAGCACATCCCTGTCGGGAGGCCCCAGCAGAGCGTCATCAGAAACCTCAATGGTAATCCGTTTCCCGTTTTTGATCTCTTTGACTTTGTAACTCTTCACCGCACGCATCGGAATGTCGCCCAGGACATCGGAAAGGGTTTCCCCTTTGTTACCGGATCTGAACCGGACCATGCCACGACATTCAGGTGGTTCGGGTATAAATTGCATGTGTTCAGGGAGGCAAAAGTGTTCCAGATGTTCCGGTTGACAGGCCCATCTCCACTGACCCCTTTCCCGCGGCATTACTCTGTAAGCATCCCGAAGGGAACGTCCGACTTTTTCCTGGACCTGCTGCATCTCCTTCTCGCTGAGGTTAATCTGCATCTCTTGCATCAGCTTCTCGAAATCTTTCATCTGGCCCTGGTATTGCTCCATCGCTTCCTCAAAGGCCTCCATGTCGAAATTCTCATCGATGACGAAGGTGGTATCAATGGCGAATGACTCGCCATTCTCGTCCATGTCGATTTTGACGGAGATCATCTTTCCGGGTTTCTCCTTTAGGGTATCCTGCGAAGAGGCTTTCGGCGGCAAAATAAAGATGCCTGACAGAGTGAGTGCAAAGATCATCACTCTGATGATACAAACTGATTGGTTTTTCATGGTGTTTCTGAATTGGTGTTGAAGGTACAAAACTATTCCGGATCTCCCATTGAAACTGTTAAAGGGTCGTTAAAGTTGGTTAACGAAAGGTTAATTATCTGACTGAGACTCATTTGATTTATTAATTTTGGTGCATGAATAAAAGATGGCTTTCCCTGCTTATTCTCTTCATCTGTCTTTCCATGGCAGGTATCATTCTGGTACAGTACCTGTGGATCAGAAATGCTATGAAGATCCGGGAAGCCCAGTTCAACCAGCAGGTCAATGAAGCCCTCGGTACAGTTGTCGACCGGTTGGAAACCACGGAGAACCTGTCGTTACTCAGCGCCCGGCTTATTTCCGACAGCATCCGCGACCTCATCAGAACCCTGGCCAGTGACAGCGCTTCGGTGGAACAGCTTCAGATTGATGCGGGACTGCTCCATGACCTGCTGAATGACAACCCGGTTCACTGGGCAGAAAAAAAAGTGGTCAGGGCAGATCCACAGGTCAGAGTCCAGCCTGAAGAGGAATACAGCAAGCAGTATCAGCAAGCCATGGCGAAGCTTTATGGAGACCGGAAGTACCAGCAGTCTATGGATTCCATCATGTCCCGCATCCGAACCAATCTCATCGTGGGCAACGATTGGGTGAATATTCAGTTTGAATGGGAATCCAGTCAATTGGAGCGCCTCGATTCGATGTGGGTCGTTCAGGAAGAGTACATTCAGCGGATCCCCAGCGATGGGAGAAGCGTTTCGGTTACTGCCGGCCGTCCGTCAAGAAACACCTACTACTTCCAGGATCCGCAACCGCCACCAGAACGACCGGACGAGAGGAGAAAAACAGCCGGACGATTTGTGGTCACGCATCATCCTCCTGATCCTATAATCGTACTTCCCCCTCCTCCTGAAAATCAATCGAGACATAGCGCTTCGAAGGTCCTGGAAGAAAAGATCAAAAAGCTGGACAGACGTGCCTCTCAATTGCAGGATTTGATCCAGCGAATGGCCGTAGAGTTTGAAGAGATACCCAAGACCATCGAAACGCGGATTGACAAAACCATTCTTGAAAGCACCCTGAAATCGTCGCTAGCCGACAAAGAGATCGCCATTCCATTTGAATTTGCCGTATTTTCCCCGCAGAACGACGGCAATCCCATTCCGATCCGTTCTGCAGGATACCTGGATAAGCATGAAGCGATAGACCACGAGGTTTCGCTCTTCCCGAATGATGTATTCGAGAAACCGGATCAGCTCCTGGTCTACTTCCCCGGGCAAAAAAGTCATATCCTGAAGTCCCTTTCGGTACTGATGCTGGGATCCATCCTTTTCACCCTGATCATCATGTTCTCTTCGGGATTGAGCATCTTTGTGATTGTGAGGCAAAAAAAGATATCGGATATTAAAACCGACTTCATCAACAACATGACCCACGAGTTCAAGACTCCCATTGCCACCATCTCGATTGCTGCTGATTCGATCAATAATCCGAAAGTCATCGATTCGCCCGACCAGATCAAATCCTACACACGGATCATCAAAGAGGAGAACAGCCGGATGAATACCCGGGTGGAGCAGGTGCTCCAGATGTCTCTCCTCGACAGCCGCGATTTCAACCTGCAACTTGAACCGTTGAACCTGCATAAACTGATCAGCCGGACCGTCGACCATTTCAGGCTGATCGTAGAAAAACGGGGAGGAACCATTGAGGCCCGGTTCGATGCATCCAATCCGCTGGTACTGGCCGACGAAGGCCACATGCGGAATGTGCTGACGAATTTGTTTGACAATGCGAACAAATATTCTGTCTCACAACCCGTTATCACCATCACAACGGGCAACAGGGCAGACCAGTTTTTTTTCAGTGTGGAAGACCAGGGAATGGGTATGACGCAGGAAACCCAAAAAAGGGTATTTGATAAGTTTTTCCGGCTGACAACCGGCAATGTACACAATATCAAAGGATTCGGTCTTGGATTAAGTTACGTCAAGGCCATTGTGCTGGCTCATCACGGTGAGATCAAGCTGGCCAGTGAGACGGACAAAGGGAGCCGGTTTGAGATCTCCCTGCCCGTAATGACGAGGGACGAAGGACGTGAGACGTGAGACGTAAGACGTGAGACGTAAGACGTAAGACGTGAGACGTAAGACGTGAGAAGCAAGAGATGAAATCGAATAGTGGGATTTCTACTGTACAACTGATTAACTCCGTGACCCTGTGACTCTGTGACCCTGTGCCCTTGTGACTTTGTGACCCTGTGCCCTTGTGACTTTGTGACTTAAAACTGATACTATGAGCAACAGAACGAAAGTACTTTTAGTAGAGGATGATCCCAATTTCGGATCGATCATGAAATCGTACCTGGAGCTGAATGACTATACCGCGGTACTGAGAACAGACGGAAAACAGGGACTTGAAGCGGTCAGCGAAGACTCATTCGACATCTGTATTCTCGATGTGATGATGCCGGAAATGGATGGGTTCACCCTGGCCAGGGAGATTAAAAAACTCCACCCGGACCTTCCCTTTATCTTCCTGACCGCAAAATCACTGAAATCGGATATGCTCGAGGGCTTTAAAACCGGCGCCGACGATTACATCACCAAGCCGTTCGACTCCGAAGTGCTGCTGTATAAACTGAAAGCGATTCTGAAACGGCACGCCCAGCAGGCAGAGGACGAAAGTAAACTGATTGATTTCCAGGTAGGTAAATTCACCTTCTCCTATACCCTTCGCACCCTGACCCTCGGAGACCACATCCAGTCCCTCTCTCCCAAGGAGGCAAAGCTCTTACGGATGCTGTGTGAAACACGGGACGGAATCCTGCTCCGGAAGGAAGCACTGGATAAGATCTGGGGCGACGACAACTACTTCAACGGAAGAAGCATGGATGTATTTCTGGCCCGCCTCAGGAAGTATCTGAAAAAGGACCCTTCGGTGGAAATTATCAACATTCACGGAAACGGGTTCCGGTTAATCACCGGTAAATGATATCCGGTTATTCAAAGAGGAACATATTCATTGACCAATAGGTAGCCGCACCGGCGAAGTAGCCGATGACTGCCCATATGGATATTTTGCGGAGGTACCAGATAAAATCGATCTTTTCCATTCCCATTACGGCAACGCCCGCGGCAGAACCGATGATCAGGATACTGCCTCCCGTTCCCGCACAATAGGCAAGCATCTCCCAGAAATAGTGGTCCACCACAAAGGTCGACTCATACATGCCCATCGCGCCGGCTACCAGGGGGACGTTGTCGACAACGGCGGAAAGAAGTCCGATGACCACGTTGATCAGGTATAGGTTCCCGACATGCAGATCGAGTTCCGTGGCCAGCAACTGGAGGTGACCTGCACTCTGCAAGGCAGCGACAGCAAGCAAAATTCCGAGGAAGAACAACACGCTGGGGGTGTCTATTCGCCTGAGTGTCCCAACCACAGTCAGCATGGGTTTGTGCTCCTCATGTTTCGATTTGTGAAGTATTTCAGTAGTTATCCACAAAATACCCAGCCCCAAGAGCATCCCAAGGTAAGGTGGAAGGTGTGTGATCGTTTTGAAGACCGGAATCATGAGCAGGGCTCCGATTCCCATGATAAAGATAAAGTTCCGTTCAAACGCGGTCGTAGGATTCGATTGATCCTCCCGTTCAACCCTGGCAGGGCGACGGACCATTCCTTTCATCAAAAAGGATAGTATGATTAACGGGATTACCATGGAAATGAAGCTGGGGACGATGGTCTTGAGAATGATATTCACTGTGGTGACATGGCCGCCGATCCACAGCATGATCGTTGTTACGTCGCCGATTGGGCTCCAGGCCCCTCCGCTGTTGGCTGCAATGATCACTATCCCGGCAAAAAACCACCGGTCCTTTTTATCCGCTATCAGTTTCCGCAGCAGTGCTACCATGACAATGGAGGTGGTCAGATTATCCAGAGCCGCCGACATGAAGAAGGTGAGGATGCTGAGAATCCAGAGGAGCTTGATTTTATTGGTCGTTTTGATCCGGTCGGTGATGATACGAAAACCCTCATGCGAGTCGACTAACTCCACGATGGTCATCGCACCCAGCAGAAAAAAAATGATCTCGGATATTTCTCCCAGGTGCTCCAGTAATTCGTGATGCGAAACCCATACTGAAAAGGTACCATCGGAGAATTCTTCCAGGTACCTGTGAAAATTCCCCGTGTTGACCAGGATCTGTTCCCCGCCGAATATGAACAGGACCCACAACAGGACGGCAAGCACCAATGCACTCGCCGATTTATTGACTTTCAGGGGATGCTCCAGGGCAATGCAAATATATCCCAGGATGAATACCACGATCATCAGGTAGAACATATAGGTCATATAACTAGTTTAATCAGGGCTGTAAAGCTAACGAAATGTCCGGGATGGGGCAAAAGTACAAACAATTGGAACTACTCCCGTTTTTTTTCAACAGGATTTCAACAATTACTGGCAGGATTGTAAAATTTTTGTCTACTTTTATCTACGAATCTAAAGGTATCCGTATGTATCTCAAAAACCTTCCGCATAAAACAGTTGAGCGCCTGAGCCAGTATCGCCGGGCTCTTTTATTGACATTATCGAAGGATAAGACCCATGTTTTCTCCCATGAGATTGCCCAGATGCTCCACATCACACCGGTGCAGGTTCGCCGGGATCTGATGCTGATCGGCTATTCGGGGAACCTTCGGAAAGGATATGACATCAAGGAGCTGATTGAATTGATTGGCCGAATCATAGATACTGAAAAGGGACAGCGGGTTACTGTAATCGGACTGGGGAACCTGGGGAAAGCGATTATCAGTTATTTCAAGGGAAAACGAACCAAACTTACCATCATTGCCGCATTTGATATCAATCCCGAGAAGATCAACCGCGTTTACGACGGGGTTTCAGTTCACCATATTAGCAATTTGTCGGAAATTGTAAAAAAGCACAACATCAGTATCGGGATCATCACGGTTCCTGCCGATCAGGCCCCGGAGGTTGCAGAGGCCCTTGTGGAATCCGGTGTAAAAGGGATTCTGAACTATTCCCCGAAGCCCCTCAATGTCCCCCCCTATGTTTACCTGGAAGAGTATGACATGATCACATCGCTGGAGAAGGTAGCCTTCTTCGCGAAGAAAAACGATGAACGGTTCAAGTAACAGGGACTAGATTGAATATTTATTACGACTTCGACCATCTTGGAGAGATCCGGAATGCTGTTGTTACAACCGGTTCTTTTGACGGGGTGCATACCGGCCACAAAGTGATCCTGGAGCGGCTGAAAAAGCTCGCTTTTGAGATGGGGGGGGAAACGGTGCTGATCACGTTTGACCCCCACCCGCGGAAGGTGCTGTACCCGGATACTTACGGGAAAGAACTCCGGTTGATCACTACCCGGCGCGAAAAGACCGAACTGCTGTCACGGGCGGGCCTTGACCACCTCATCATTGTCAATTTCACTCCGGAATTCTCGAAGACTTCTTCTGTCAATTTCGTCAGAGATATCCTGCTTAAAAAACTAAAGGCGCGCAAGATCATCACGGGCTACAACCACCATTTCGGATACAACCGGGAAGGGGACACGGAGGTGATGCGTCAGCTTGGCAGGCAGTACGGTTTTGAGGTGGAAGAGATCCCGGAACAGGAGATCCAGCAGGAGTCGGTCAGCTCGGTCTCCATCCGGAAAGCCCTGCTGGAGGGGGATATCCGGCGTGCCAACAAATACCTTGGCCACAATTATATCATTACGGGAAAATGTACCCGGAAGAAGGTATCCCCGGTAAATCCCCATGCTCCATGTTATTCAATCCGCCCCGAAGATGAGATAAAACTCCTGCCTCCTGATGGCACCTACCCCGTCATCATCATTGATCCGGATGACAAATACCCCGGGCATTGCATGATCCGGAACAATCCTGAATCGCCTCTTCAGGCATCCATCACCTTTGAAACAACCGAACCGGTAAACTGCATGACCGATATCACCACCCTTTTATTCCTTGATAAAGAACCAGCATCCCATGCACATTGATATCCTCACCATATTCCCGGAGATGTTCGATAACTTATTCCGGCATTCCATCATCAAGCGAGCCCGGGAGAAGGAACTCGTTACCATCTGTCTGCACAATTTCCGCGACTATGCCACCAATAAGCATAAAAGCGTGGATGACTATCCTTACGGAGGAGGGGCCGGCATGGTAATGATGGCGGAACCGATCATCAGCTGCATCGAAGCGCTCACCGGTAAGCGGAGCTATGATGACGTTATCTACCTGAGCCCCGACGGAGAGCTGCTTACACAGCATACAGCCAACCTCCTTTCGCTCAAGCAGAATCT
>Ga0163200_1000046_pt1 | contig 57935 bp, 50 predicted proteins | sample PL_2010_200m_FD_113535 | JGI IMG/M metagenome (GOLD analysis project Ga0163200, IMG submission 113535) | Freshwater microbial communities from Powell Lake, British Columbia, Canada to study Microbial Dark Matter (Phase II) - PL_2010_200m | ecosystem: Environmental > Aquatic > Freshwater > Lake ... | reverse complement strand
TCGATCAGGTTGAAGTCTTTCAGGTCGACGGTAGCGGCCTCATAGGCGACGTTCACTTTATGGTTCAGAGGAAGGTTCCAGATGGGAAAAGTTTCAAATTTAGCGTACCCGGCTTTTACACCCCGTTTGTATTCATGATAAAGCTGGCTCAGGCAGGTGGCCAGTTTCCCGCTGCCGGGCCCCGGCCCCGTCACGATGACAATTGGTTTTGTGGTGTGGATATACTCGTTGGATCCATATCCTTCATCGCTCACGATCAAGTCGACATCGGTTGGATATCCCTTGGTAAAACTATGGGTATACACCTTTACCCCGCGGCGTTCGAGTTTGTTTTTGAATGCTTTCGCTGAAGGTTGATTCGCATACCGGGTGATGACCACCGCGGTCACCTCGATGCCCCATTCCTTAAAGTCATCGATGGTTTTCAAGGAGTCGGCATCATAGGTAATCCCAAAATCGGCCCGCATCTTTTTACGTTCAATATCGCCGGCATAGATGCAAAGGATCACATTGATATTCTCTTTCAGCTTCTGCAGGAGCCGCATTTTAACGTTCGGATCGAACCCGGGAAGCACCCGGGCTGCATGGTAATCAAAGAGGATCTTTCCGCCGAACTCCAGGTACAGTTTGTGGTTGAAGCGCTCTACGCGATCCAGGATCTCCCCGGACTGCTGCTCCAGGTACGTTACATTGTCAAAACCGATCTGTTCACCCATGTTTTAGCAAATAAAAACCCAAAAATAATCTATTCCGGGAAATAGAAAGTCCGCTTGTTCCGCGTAAATTTGCAGGAACGGGGTATTAGCTCAGATGGCCAGAGCGCTACATTCGCATTGTAGAGGTCACCGGTTCGATTCCGGTATGCTCCACTGGATTCAGTTGGCAGTCAGCAGTTGGCAGTTCCCAATCACCACGGCACCACGGCACCATGGCTCCATCGCACCACCACACCGCCGCACCACTTCCACCACCCTCACCACATTACTTCAACAGCAGGGTAAACACGGCTCCTCCTTCCCTCCGGTTTGTCAACGAGATCCCGAACCCATGCTTGTGAGCGATCTCCCGTGCGACGGTCAATCCAATGCCCTGCCCGTTCTTTTTCGAACTGTAAAAGGGAGTAAATAACTTTTTTTCAACTTCCGGAAGAATGCCTTTGCCCGAATCTTCAATTCTCAGCTGGTGGTTGACAGAATCGAGGGCAATTGTGATCTCCCCGCCGCCAGTGATGGCTTCCACTGCATTTTTAATCACATTGACCAGGATTTGCTCCATCTAACCTTCATCGATGGCCAGCTGATAGGGATGATCAGGGATCGATAGGGAAAGGCTGACCTGATGTTTCTGACAAAATGGTTCCATAGGGGAGTGGACCTCTTCAGGTTTTTTGCCGGTCAGGATTTCCGGGAGGATTTTCAGTATCCGGGAGGCGATCCGGTTTACCTGCCTGATCCGGTCATTCCCATCCAGGATGATGATCCCCACCGGAGCCGCCTCCATGAGTTTCTGCAGGAAATAATGCTGTTCCTGCTGGATTGTCCGTTCTTCCCGGAGCCGGTCTATCATGTGGTTGAATACATCGATCAGCTCATTGAGTTCCTTGTTTTGGACTTTCCGGTAGTTGATGGTAAAGTCGCGGTCTTTGATGGATTGAATCCCGGATGAGATCAGGTCAAGCGGCCGGACAAGGTGCCTGTAAATTCTGAATGCAATGAAGAACGATACGATAAGGCCTGCCTCCACGATCAGGAACCAGTATTTCTGTGACAGGATGGGTGTCATTTGAGCCATATTGGTCATGTATTTTAAGATCAGAGGGTTGAAAGATGCATAACCGGATCAGGGAATTTCGGGCTCGTCACAACCTCACCCAGGAGGAGTTGGCCAAACGGGTTTCCCGAAGTCCGTTTCAGGTCAACAGGCTGCAGGTTTCTGTCTGCTGTTGTCCGGTTCACCCGCCGGTATGTCCCACTCCAAACAGGATCCTCAGATAAGCTGCGAAAGAGGGTATGAAGCCGGGATATCCTTTGAGGTTGGTCGGATAGTATTGCATCGAAAAGCCCGGCTCCACCCCGAACCGATCCGTCAGTGGAAATCCGGCTCCTGCTCCGGCAAAAGCCCCGAAACCGAACGCATTCTGATTGATGTTAACGGTCTGGCTGTTTGTATTGGGAATATACCCCTGACCCGCGTACACATCAACCAGGTTGTACTCGCGTCCTTCCACCACCAGCACCGACTTTCGCACCTGGGTATAGCACATCATCCCTCCGGCCTGGAGGAAGAAATAAATTTTTGACTTCAGTGGGAAGGAGTGCTGGTAACCCAGATTGATCAGCACCCGGCCCTCTTTACCCAGCAGGGCCTCCGTGCGGATATCCTGAAAGGTCGGATAACTCTGGGGATCCACTTCAAAGGTGATCACATCGCTGGTTTTCAGCGCCGTATAGTCGGCCTCCAGGAATATCCCATTTTTCCGGTTGAAATTGAACCGGACAAACAGGCCTCCCGTAAAGGCCACCTGGTAGTGCATATCTTGTGGATACCCCGATACGAATACGGTATCAGTAGCCCCCAGCGCCTGCTTAATCTCCTGGTACCAGTACCGGTTTGACATTACGTAATTCACGTTATTCACATTATCGCGTGTCCCGTTGTAGAAATTAGCGGAGTATTTATTCGGGAAGTAGGCTCCCAGGTTGAGGCCAAAATCCCAGCGCGGGATTGAATCGACCTCCTCTTCAAACTCTGCCCACGGATCGGTTTTGGCCCGTTTTTCCTTATCCCGTTTGGTTTCGGCAGCGACTTTATTCTGACCCGAAACAGGGATGACCGGTAAAAGGGAGAGGAAGAGCATCAGCAAGGGGAAGAGACGCTTCATAACGCAAGGTTTTATCGGATGAATTTGATCATACGGATTTACTCAACAAGTTCTGTCACTTTTACGAGGACCACACCGTGTGATGGAACCCTGGTTACAAACCGGCCTGTAAAAGCACCCAGGTCATGTTGACGCCAGAGATCCCTGAGGGAGACAGTTTTTTCGTACCCCAACGTGACAAGGTTCAGCGTGTATGATGTGGTCTCTTCCCCCAGGTTAAAGATCCCGATTGCTTTGTTCCCGTCGGCCAGCTCCTTCACCCACACCTGGATGTTGCCTTCTTTAAGTACAGGAGATGCCTGTTTGCCCAGCGGATCCTGGTCGAGAGCCAGTACCTCGTTGTTGGTGAGCAGGTTGAGGGTAAATGGATCGAGTCGCTCCAGGTCACATCCGATCAGCAACGGAGCCGAGAGGAGACACCAGAGAGAGATGTGGGTATATTGCTCATCCGGGGTAAGTCGGGTGGGGTGGAGGTTTGGACCCCAGCCCACCCATCCGACGATCAGCATATCGGGATCGTTCCAATGACCGGGTCCGGCGTACCGTGCATTCTCCAGCTGGTTGAATCCGATCTCTTTCAGGCTTTCCCAGGTATCGGTGATGTCGCCGGTGGTTCGCCAGAGGTTCCCGCCAACCTCCTCGCCCCATTCCCACACCTTATTCATGCCATACTGGCAGAGGCTGTAAACGATGTCGCGATCCGTCTCCCGTAAGGCGTCCCGCATCACAAAGTAGGGTTTCTTCCGTTCCGCCCGGGTAGTATCTGTGGCAATGTTCCCGTACGAGCACCAGTCGTATTTCAGGTAATCCACTCCCCAGCCGGCGAAGGTCAGGGCATCCTGCAGTTCATGACCATAGCTTGCCGTATAGCCGCCGCACGTAAGTGGTCCGGGCGAGCTGTAAATGCCGAGCTTCAGCCCCATGGCATGAATGGAATCACCCAGTGCTTTCATGTCCGGAAACTTTTCGTTGGTCAGGATGGTTCCCTTCCGGTCCCGTTTAGGCTCCCGGTCTTTCGGGATCTCCCAGCTATCGTCGATATTGACAAAGGTCCACCCATGGTCGATCAATCCCTTGTTGCGGAATGTGTTGGCTGTGGCCAGCACCTTCTCCTGGTCCACCGCAAGCCCCCAGCAGTTCCAGCTGTTCCATCCCATGGGCGGGGTAAGCGAAATCTGATCCCCGATCACGATCCTCAACATCCCCGTATCAGATCCGTGTGCATTTGTCACTATTATCTGAACATCATATACGCCACCCCCACCACTATCACTTGTCCGCTTGTCCGCCTGTCCGCTTGTCCGCTCGTCCGCCTGTCCGCTGATAATCCCTGTATTCTCATCCACTGTCAATCCCTCCGGAAGTCCGGTCGCGGTAAACGTCAGAGGCCGTTCTCCGGTGGTAGCGACAGCAAACAGAAATGGTTTTCCGGGACGGCAGCCAAAGATGGAGGCTCCGTTGATGCGGGGTGAGGCAGGTGGGGCTGGAGTGCAGAGATAGGGGCTCTCTTCGGAAGCAATAAGGGGTTCCTCTGCTCCGGCATCGAAGTGATAGGTAAACACCGCCGATTGGTCCAGTTGCGGAATGGCGATACCGAAGGTCTGCTCTGCCAGGGGATCCAGTGAGATGGGTTTCTCCTCCCGAAACAATTCCACGCCGGTCAGTTTGTTGACCGATTTGATCTTCAGCTTTCCGCTGATGGTATAGTTTTCAGATCTGTTAGAGAGAGCGATCTCTTTTTTCAGTGAATCGTTACAGAAAGCAAATGGCTCCCGGTTGTAATCGATCTTCAGGTAATCGGTCATCCGGGTCATCCGGGCCTCCTGGTTCCCGGTATAGATACCTCCCTGGCCTCCCTGGTCATAGACCCTGACTGCAAGCACATTTTCCCGGTCCCACCAGATCCGGGGATCTCCTGCAGCCAGCGTATAGTGCCGTTCCAGATCCCAGTAGTTCACCGGTGCATTCAGAAAGCCGGTGTCAATCACCGTTTCGGCCGGTACATTCCGGCCGTTGATCCCGATAATGGTCCCGTTGAGGAAGGTCTGGTCCCAATTGTTGATCTTCCCCAGGAAAAGCAACAGGCTGTCCTGCAAGGAAGCACTGTTCATGACGGATGAAGGAAGGAAAAAACGGAGGCGGTACCAGGCGTATCCATCGTAAGGATCGTAACCGCATTCTTCCCAGATCTTATCTACCGGCATCGAATCCCATGTTGATTCATCCAGTCCCGCATCAGTATAGGCGAGGCTATCACCTGTCTTGAACATCCATCCCTTGTTCAGGGAAACTACCTCCTGATGTTGCCTCACGGAACAGCTTGCCAGGAGCAGGGCGGTCATATAAAGCAGAATTTTTCTCATGATTGGCTGGAAATTAGGAAATTAGGAAATTAGAAATTAGATAATTAAGAGATTCGTTTTCAACAGGTTCATCCTTCATCTGTTCGGTTAACCTTGACCCTCGACCCTTGACCCTTGACCCTCGACCCTTTCACCTTCTCCCTTCCCCCTCGATCCTTCCGACCGGGTACACCATTTTACGCTTATCGGCATAGGGGGTATAATCCAGGAACCAGTTCATCACCTGCCACTGGTTTTTGATCCAGTTAGTGTCCGTTGCCTGTTGCTCCTCAAACGCACGCCGAAGATCGGGATCTTCTCCCAGCATTTGTTTGGCCATGGGTTCCATCACGTACAGTTCAAAATACTCCTTCTGTTCGAACACGGCATCGAAAAAGCCCCAGGAGAGCAGGGAACCATCCCCCTCCGGCTCCAGGAGCTGAATGATCACCCTGGCAGCGGGCTGCGCGGTCCCGACAATAACAGAACCGGCAGGGAATACCCGTTCTTCCGTGAAGGGAGTACACCCAAAGCGGGTCAGCGGATGCCTCCCTTCATAGGGAGAGGAGCGCCACTGGGGATCACTGAATTTGTACGATGTAACCCGGATCGTGGAATCCGTGGGAAGCTCCTTGATCTGAACTCCGTGAAGTTTTAAAATAGCAATCACTGTCTGCCATTCTACCGGGACCACATAGGCTTCCGGCACCTGGATGGTCTCTGCCGGTATAGATTCCGCAAAGAGGGGAATCGTGAATGTTTCAGGGACGGGATGGTATTTATACCAGCGGCCTCCTGTGACTGTACTGAGGATGGTATCGTAACTGAACCCGTTGAATGCTGCCATGATGCTGTCGGTATAGGAGAGTTCAAACCGCAGGACAAAAGGGACCTTCCTGAACACTGGCGATTGAACAAACGCATCAGCTGCCTGATTGAGTTGTCGGAGTTCACGGTATTGATTACGGAGGATCTGAAGGGTTGAAACAAGGCACTGATAGGAAGCTTCCACCCGCTGCTTATAGGGTTTCAGCATATGGGTCTCCACCAGCAGCCCGGGCCTGTTCCGAAGGGCGACATACCCCTGTGAAAGCATGGGAGGTGCAACTTTCCTCACCAGCCCGCTTTTCGGATCATGCCACCGGCGGAATTCCACATAGGGGAAAACCGGATAACCTGTCGAGTCCATCTCATGGATCCAGGCCGGCAGGAAAATTGAATCACACCAATCGGTTAATCCCGGATCCATCTCTCCCAGGGTCTCCATCATGTAGGTGAGTACATACTGGTAATCGGCTCCGTCGGTGGTGTGGATGTCGATGAAGAAATCGGGATCCCAGCGGTTGTACAACTTCAGCCATGCTTTCATCTCCGGGGCATCCGCTTTCAGAAAATCACGGTTGAGGTTCAGGTTGGTGGCGGTGACCCGCCAGCCCATCTCCTCCGGCCCGTTCTGGTTGATCCGGTTGTACGGCCCGAACCGCTCATGGCCGTCGACGTTGAAGATCGGGATAAAGAGGATCGAAACATGATCAAGGAGATCCCGGATCCCGGACCCCGGATCCCGGATTAAATCCCTAATCAGCAGCATTCCCGCATCTTTCCCCTCCGACTCACCGGGATGGATGCAGGCCTCGATCATCAGGATCACCCGCCCGGAGGCTTTCATGGATTCAGGATCCGTTAACCCGTCTCGGTCAACGATCATCACGGGCAGATCACGACCCTGAGGGCTTTTCCCGAACGAAGTCAACTGAACCATCGGGGAGGCATCGGCCAGTTTCCGGCAAAAGTCTATTGTCTCGGCATACCGGGGGGTCCGATTACCGTCCGATTGCTCAAAACAGGTCTGCAAGCCGTTTTGGGCATAGAACCCAGTATGGAAAAGCAGGATCATGATGGTTAGGAAAATAGATTTCATGGAAGGTGGATTCTGGGTTCAAACATACGCTTTTTTTTCTTGTTTTTTGTTGGTATGCATCGTCTTGCATGCTCTCTTATATTCATAGATTTTTTATCTTTGATATCATGAAACACTGGATATTTTTTTCTTTTATTCTTTCCCTGCTGGGGACCAATTGTTCCGGGCCGGTAACGAATGAATCGGGATTTGCCTCTGTCAGCCGCGTCGATTCAGGCAGATCTGTAGCCGTGATGCTTACTGCTTACAGTACGACCCTCCTGGCCGACGGACAAGATCGAACCAGGCTGCGGATCGCGGTGGTCGACAGCCTGAGCCGGGAGATTATCTCTGCCGATGATACCATCCATGTATATGTGAACGGGGACGGGAAGGTGATTATGCCTGACAGTTCGGATCTGATGCTGAAGGTGGATACGGCAGGAGAGGAGTACACCATGTGCCGGCTTCAGAAAGGTGTATGTAGTTTGGTATTCGTTGCCGGAACGAAGCCGGACAAGATCAAGGTTGAGGCCAGATCCGGAAAACTGTGGCCAGGATCCCATGAGATCCACACCCTTCCGGCGGATTTTGTAAAGTTGACACCAACACCGGAGCAGCTTCAACCTGCCAGGAAGCCGGTCGACCGGATGATTGGGGCCGATATCTCGTTCCTGCCGCAGATCGAGGCGCAGGGGAAGAAATTTTATGAAAACGGCCAGGAGAAAGATGCAATCCAACTCTTGGGTGATCATGGATTCAATTATATACGGTTGAGGATCTTTGTCAATCCGGAAAATGAAAAGGGGTATTCACCGGGAGAGGGGTACTGCGGACTGGATCATACCCTTAAGATGGCCAGGCGGGTCAGGGATGCCGGTATGAAAATCCTGCTCGATTTTCACTACAGCGATTACTGGGCCGATCCGCAGCAGCAGAATAAACCCCTTGCCTGGAGCGGAGTTGATTTTGAGACACTGAAAGATTCAGTCAGAAGCTATACCACACGTGTACTCCTGGCCCTGAAGGAGCAGGGAACTCTCCCTGCCATGGCACAGGTGGGCAATGAGATCAATCATGGCATCCTCTGGCCGGATGGTCATATTGCCAATCCAGATAACCTGGCCGGGCTGCTGATGGCCGGTGTCGAGGGCATCCGGGCAGTGGACCCGGAACTACCGGTCATGATGCACATAGCTCTTGGTGGCCAGCACGATGAAGCGGTCTTCTGGCTTGATAACATGATCGCCAGAGGCGTGACATTCGATATCATCGGGATCTCATACTACCCCCGCTGGCATGGAACCCTCGACGATTTGAAGAAGAACCTGGTCGATTTGGTGGAACGCTATCACAAACCAGTCAATGTGGTGGAATACTCCAACTTCAAGAAAGAGGTACATGAAATTGTATTCAATCTCCCCGGGGATAAAGGAAAAGGAACCTGTATCTGGGAGCCGCTGAACTGGTGGAGTGGCCTGTTTACCCGGGAGGGAGAGGTGAAGGGGGAAATTCTTGTGTACGATACGATAAAAAAGAGGTATCTGGAGGAGGAGTGATGCAACCTGCTCACCTGGTTATGGGTCTTTTGGTATTAGGAAATTGGAAATTGGAAATTAGAATTTAACAATATGTGTTACAACTACATCAAGTGCCTGATCTTGCTTTCAGTCATAATTCCGTTCACCGGGATCGCCCAGTACCTGAACGTCATGATCGGCAACCAGTTCTACCCGGAAGAACCTTCGATCATGATCAATCCATACAATACTGATCAGGTAGTCGCCGCGGCCAATATCAACCTGTACTATTATTCCGGCGATGGCGGGATGACCTGGGCTCAGGGGGAGCTTTCTTCCTCTTATGGAGTTTGGGGAGATCCCTGCATCATTGTGGATACTGCCGGCCATTTTTATTTCTTTCACCTCTCCAACCCTCCCGGGGGAAACTGGGTCGACCGGATTGTTTGCCAGAAGACCACTGATGGAGGGCAAACCTGGAACAATGGCAGTTACATGGGACTGAACGGAAGTAAAGTGCAGGATAAGGAGTGGACGGTTGTTGATCCGGCGAATAATTATCTATATACTACCTGGACTCAGTTTGATGCCTATGGCAGCGCCAACCCGATGGACAGCTCAATTATACGGTTTTCACGGTCAACAGATGGTGGAGAGAGCTGGAGTGAGGCTGTCCGGATCAACCGGGTCGCCGGTGACTGTATCGACAGTGATAATACCGTAGAGGGAGCGGTTCCTGCATTGGGACCCAACGGGGAGATTTACACCTCCTGGGCAGGTCCGCTTGGACTGGTCTTTACCAAATCCCTGGATCAGGGCATCACCTGGCCGGCTGAGAATGTATTTGTCGCTGACTTCCCCGGAGGCTGGGATTACGCTATCCCCGGGATTTACCGTGCCAATGGCCTGCCTGTCACCTGCTGCGACCTAAGTGGAGGACCCTACCACGGGAGGATCTATATCAACTGGTCGGATCAGCGCAACGGGTTGAATGATACCGACGTGTGGCTGACGAAATCAGATGATGGAGGGGAAACCTGGAGCTCCATCATCCGGGTGAATGATGATCCTCCCGGGAAACAGCAGTTTTTTACCTGGATGACCATTGACCAGACCACGGGGTACCTTTACTTCGTTTTTTACGACAGGCGGAATTATACCAACAACCTGACCGATGTATACCTGGCAGTGTCAGAAGATGGAGGGGGAACATTTGAGAATATCAAGATCAGTGAGTCTCCGTTCAATCCCATAGCTTCAGTTTTTTTCGGGGATTACACAAATATCTCTGTCCACAGCGAGATTATCCGGCCGATCTGGGCTCGTCTCGATGAAGGGAACTTAAGCGTCTGGACCGCGCTCATCGACTCCCTGCATGTTGGGATCACGCCGGGAAAGGAGATTGCCGGGCCCCTTTCACTGGAGCAAAACTACCCCAATCCCTTTCAGGAATATACCTATTTCCCATATAAGATCCACACTCCTGCGTCGGTTACTTTAAGCGTGTTCGACATGTTTGGGCGACAGGTAGCAGTAGTGGTGCAGGATCGGCTTCATCAGCCGGGGAAATACGTAGAGCAGTTTGATGCCTCTCAGTACAATCTCTCTCCGGGATTTTACTATGTTTCTCTCACCTGCGGAGAACAAACACAGAAGCGGAAAATGATCATTGAATAGCCGGAGTCACAGAAACTTTTTACACCTTTTTTGTTTCGTTAAACCCATTTCTTTTTACCTTTGCCGGGCAAAAGAGATCCGCTATATTTTTATATATGAATGCAGCTGAATCCAGTGCCAACGATATCCTGATAAGGGTACGGGAACTATTTTTTAAATACGGTGTCCGCAGTGTTTCGATGGACGATATCTGCAGGGATCTCGGAATTTCGAAGAAAAAACTATATCAGCATTTCAGGAGTAAACATGAGCTGGTATCTGAACTTCTTGCCCTGGAGCGCCGAAATTTCGAAGTCATTTTTGAGCAACATAATTTCGACGGGGTCAATGCCATTGATGTGTTACTGATTGTCAGCAAGGAGATCAGCGACCGCTTCTGGGATGTGAGTCCGTCGATGACCTTCGACCTGAAGAAGTACTATCCCGAAATCTATACACAACACATCGATGAACGGGTCGAATTTATTTTTGCCCAGATCCAGTTAAATATTAAAAAGGGAATCCGTGACGGAATGTACCGGGACGATCTGAGTACGGAACTGATTGCCCGTCTTTACATCCGTCGCCTGATCGACATCCACAATCCCGAGTATTTTCCCGAAAAATTTTCGTTCCAGATCCTTTTCGATACCATGTTCGATAATTTCGTCAGGGGAATCGGCACGGGGAAAGGGGTCACTTACTATGAACATCAAAAGGGAAAGGTGAAATTTAAAAAGCAGAATCCATGAGCGTATTGAGGCTTTGGCTGACAGACAGTTTGTTTTTCTTTGCATGCTTACCTCTCTGGACCGGTGCACAGGCACCCATGTCATTCACCCTGAAGCAGGCCCAGGAGTATGCCTTTGAACACAATTACGACTTGCAGAATTCCAGGTACGACATTGAAATAGCCAAGAAACTGGTAAAGGAGAACACAGCGATTGGATTGCCCCAGATTAATGGGTCCCTGAGCTATATGGATAACCTTGCCAGACCGACCATGATCATTCCGGCCGAATTCATGGGCGGCCAGGGTGAGGACATTGCCATTCAGATCGGATCTCATTATACCACCACGTTGTCCGGTCAAATTACCCAACTGTTATATAGTGGTCAATATCTGGTAGGATTACAAACAGCCAAAGCATACCTGGAGACAGAAAAGCAAAAAGATGTGAAAAACCGGATGGATATCAGGGATCTGGTAGCAGAAGCTTACATCTCTTATCTGATCGTGGAAGAGAGCATCGGAATTCTGGACTCTACCTTTAAAACCGTAAACCAGATGGTGGAAGAGGCCAGGGAGTTCTATCGTAACGGACTTTTGGAGCAGTTGGATGTTGAGCAAATGGAGTTGAATAAAGCCACCCTGGAAGCAAATCTGATCAATACAAAAAACCAGAAAGTAATTGCCTACAACTACCTGAAGTTTTTACTGGGTCTCGAAGAGAACCAAATAATCGTACTGACCGATAACCTTGATTTTTTTCTGGAGCGGATCAATCATGATTATTTATTGACCAGTCCGTTTGATTACAATTTTAATATTGATTACAAGTTGCTGAAAAAACAGGAATATCTGGTCCAGATGCAATTCAAGCTGGCCAAAACGGCCTATCAGCCCAACCTGGCTGCATTCATGAATCTGAGTACGAGCGCATACCGTGAAACCTGGAGTTTTTTCAGTACGGATGAACGGTGGTTTGGCTCTGCGGCATGGGGACTCTCTCTGAACATACCCATCTGGAGTAGCGGAAGCAGGAAGTATAATATAGATCAGGCCCGGTTGGAAGTTAACAAAATGAAAGTGCTGGATGAAAAGGTGAGAAATTCGTTAAAATTGCAGGTGGAGACTGTACGGAATGATTTTAGCAGGTCCTACATGGTCTTTCTGAATAAGAAGCAAAGTCTCCAGACAGCCACCAAGATCTATGAACAGACCGTTATCAAATACCGCCAGGGAATCTCCTCAAGTACTGATCTGAACCAGAAATACAACCAATTTCTAATTGCCGAAACAGAGTACACCCAGGCGATGTTCGACCTGCTGAAGTCCAACATTGCGCTGGTCAAGTTGCTGGAGAAGGTGTAAAAGGGGACAGGGGCACAGGGGCACAAAGTCACGAGTCACGAGTCACGAGTCTCCTGTGCTGCCGCTTACGCTGCATCCGTAAGCGCATCCTGTGATCAATCAGGTACAGGGCCGGAACGAATATCAGCGTAAGGAAGGTGGCGAAACTCAGACCGAAAATGATAGTCCAGGAAAGCGGACCCCAGAACATCACGTTATCGCCGCCAAAGTAGAGATGAGGATTGAGTTCGGTAAAAAGGGTGACAAAGTTGATGTTCATCCCCATTGCCAGAGGCACCAGGCCCAGTATCGTAGCCGTTGCTGTCAGCACAACGGGGGTGATACGGGTCTTACCGGCTTCCACGATGGCCTGCCGGGTCTTCAGGCCACGCTTCTTCAGCACATCACTGAATTCCACGATGAGGATCCCGTTCCGGACCACAATTCCACCCAGCGCCACGATCCCTAATCCGGTCATGGTGATGATGATCGGCATATTGAAGATGATCACCCCGAGCAGCACCCCGATGATGCTGAAGACTACTTCCGAAAGGATAATCAGGGATTTACTAAGGGATTGAAACTGGGTGATCAGGATGAAAAAGATCAGTCCCAGGGCGATCAGCATGGCTTTCATCAAAAAGGCCATGGTCTCTGCCTGATCCTCCCGCTCTCCGGTTAACGTTATTTCAGTCCCTTTAGGGAGAGTGAACCCGGGGATCGTGTTCTGGATGGATGCGACCACTTCGTTGGGCGTGTATCCCGACAACACCTGTGAAGAGAGGGTGATCACCCGCTTGAGGTTTTTCCGTTTGATCCCACCGTAGGTATCCTTGTATTGAAGAGTCGCGACAGAAGAGATCGGAATTCGCCGCAGCGTACCCGAGTTCATGTCACGGTAGGTGATCTTGGCATTGATGATCTTGTTGATATTGGTTCGTTGCTCAGGAGAATACCTGACCTGGATCGGATATTCGTCTTCATCCTCTTTGTATTTGGAAACCTCCTGGCCATAAATGGCTGTCCGGAGTTCGTTTCCGATCTGGCCTACCGAGATCCCTTCCCGGTTGGCCCGTTCGCGATCGATGTCGATAACGATCTCCGGTTTGTTATTTTCAAAATCCGACTTTAACTGCTCAATGCCGGGGATATCGAGTGAATCAAGATAGTTCTGAAAAGCATTGGCTGTAACGATCAGCTCATCGATATTCTCCGCAGCAATCTCGATGTTGACCGGTTTTCCGGTGGGTGGTCCCATCTTGTTCTTTTCCACTGAGATCTGGACTCCGGGGATGTTCTTCACCCGTTGCCGCATCTGATCCAGGTAAGATCTGGTCAACGGACCGACACGGTATTTACTCTCCACAAAATTCACCGTCACCTTCCCTTTGTTGGAAGATACGCTCCGGTCAAAAAATCCTTCACCAGCGCCAAATCCCACATTGGTGATCACCGATTCCACATCCGGGTTGGTTGGCCCCAGTACATTGGCAATCTCTTTTTCCACCAGTAGTGTAACGGAATCGGTCACCAGCTGATCGGTCCCCTCAGGCATTTTGATGTAGGTAACGATGCTGTTGGGATTATTATCAGGGAAGAACAGAACGGGAGGCTTGACCAAAACGGTTAATACGAAAGTGAATAGCAGCATCACCAGGACGGCCGCGAACAGATAAATGGGATTCCGGCCTCTGAGGAAGAAGGTGAGTTGTCTGTCGTAAAATTTCATGATCCATGGCCAGGCCTGGGTCTGGAACCGGAAGATCAGGTTCTTGATCCACAACCGGTATAGGGCGTTCAGGATCAGGGCGAACACCAAAAAGTTCCCCAGCCAGTATACCCGGGCCAGGTAAAAAATGAGTGCCGGCACCAGCAGGAAAATGCTGGAGATCAGCAGTTTTTTTCGTTTGGTTTTATATTCCGTGATGTCGTATTCATGTTTCATGAATGAGACGGCAAACACCGGGTTGATGATGTAGGCCACAAACAGGGAGGCAAAGAGGGTCAGGATCAGGGTGACCGGAAGGTAGTGCATGAATTTTCCGGTGATTCCCGGCCAGAAAGCCAGCGGGAAGAAAGGAGCCAGCGTGGTCAGGGTCCCCGAGAGGATCGGTGCGAACACCTCCCCGGCTGCATATTTGGCCGCTTTCACAATATCGGGTTCATGCCGGTGGATCCGGTGGGTATTCTCGATCACCACGATGGCGTCGTCCACGATGATCCCCAGGGCAAAGATGAAACCGAACATCACGATCATGTTCATGGTAAAACCCAGCCAGGGAAAGATCAGGTAGGCGACAAACATGGAGAGGGGGACCGACATCGCCACAAAGAAAGCGTTGTTCAGCCCCATGAAGAACATCAGGACCAGGGTTACCAGGATGAACCCGATGATGATGGTGTTGTTCAGCTCTTCCAGAGTGCTCCGGGTAAACCTCGACTGGTCTCCTGTGATGGTGACCGAGAGGTCGGGCGGATAGGATGAGCTTTTGAGTTCGTCCATGATCCCCTTGATCTTGTCGGAGGCCTTGATGAGGTTCAATCCGCTTTTTTTGATCACGTTGAGGGTGATCACATTTTTCCCGTCAAACCGGGCGAAGCTCTCCTGGTCTTTGAACGAATCTTTGACCTCGGCAATGTCTTTGATATAGACTTTAGCCCCGCTTGACGAAGTGATCATGATATTCTCGATTACCTCGGGCGAAGCAAACTGTCCGGCCACCCGGATGGTTCGCTTGGTTCCGTAAGTGGTGATCGTCCCGGCCGAGATGGTTACATTCTCACTGGATATGGCCCGCTGGATATCCCCGAAAGAGACACTGGCGGCCTGCATCTTGTACATATCGACATCCACCTGGATCTCCCGCTCCAGGGCTCCTACAATATCTACCCGCGTGATTTCAGGAAGGGTTTCGATCATATCCTGAGCCTCTTCGGCATATTTTTTTAGCCGTTGCAGATCATAATCCCCTGAAAGGTTAATGTTCATGATCGGGATCTCCGAAATATCCACCTCCTGAATGTTAGGATCACTGGGAAGGTTGTTCGGCAGATTCGACTTGGATTTGTCCACCGCATCCCGTACCCGCTGTTTGGCTTCAGACACTTCTAGTCCTGGATTGAACTCTACCACAATAGTGGAAAAGTCCTGGACTGAATTGCTGGTGATGTTTTTCACATCGGCCAGCGATTTTACCTCTTTTTCAATCGGCCTCGTCACCAGGTTTTCCATATCCTCCGGGGAGGTGCCAGGATAAGGGGTGCTTACGATGATGGTGGGGATCACGATCTCCGGCAACTGCTCTTTCGGGATGCTGAAATAGGAGATCAGCCCCAAGGTAGTGATTATGATGGTCAGAACATAGATACTGGCCCGGTTGTCGATCGCCCAGCTGGTAGCGAAAAACTCCTTGATTTTCTTTTTGTCTGATTTCATAGAGATGAACTGGATCTGGGGATGGATCTTCTGTTAAAAATTGATTGGCTGGCCGTCGTAAAGATCTTTATAGCCTGCGGTAATCAGCAGATCTCCCTTATTCAGGCCTGTTTCAATCTCGGTCAGTCCGTTGTAAGTGATTCCGGTTTTTATATAGGCCTTCCGGGCAATCCGAACGCCCTTATCAACATCAGCTACAAAGACATACTGTCCTTCGTCGCGCGACGACTGGATGAAATTCTGTGGAATAGCGATGGTGGAGGGATTGTGATAATCTTTAATCCGGAGGACTGCAATCATATTAGCCCGGTAAATCATGTGGTCAGTAGGTAATTCCGCTTCCACGACGAAGGTGCGGTTTGTGGGATTGATGTATTTGGAAGAGAAGGTCACCCGCCGGTCGAACTCTTCATCGAGATCGGGCAGGAAAACCTGCACCTGGTCCCCGGTTTTGATCTTGTTGGTATAGGCCTCTCCCACATCTGCCACCGCCTTGGCTTTGGAAAAATTTACGACCCGGAAGGCGGGAAATCCCACAGCAGCCATCTGTCCGACTTTGATGGGGATCTCCTCGATGGTTCCGTCGATCGGAGAGGTGATGTTCGACATTTTGATCTGGTCGTTGATGGTGGCAATCTTGTTCTCCAACGACTCTTTGTTGTTTTGGGCTGTCAGAAACTGAATTTCCGATCCAATCTTCTGATCCCATAACGCTTTTTGTTTATTATACAGTTCAGTGGCAAAATCAAGCTGAGACTCCAGCTCCTTGAGCGTCTGTTTCAGCACCTCGGCGTCCAGTTCGGCCAGCACCTCCCCGTTGGTAACATGATCCCCCTCCTTGACCAGAATCCGGTTAACGACACCCGGAGTACGGGGGCTTACCCCGATGTTTTCATTCCCATCAATACGTCCCTGCACCTCGATATAATGGCTGAATGGCTCCTGATGCAGGGTATCTGTACTGACCCTCACCGATTTGACATTGCCATCCGGATACAGTTCCTTCTCCAGGTTCAGGATCTGGATCGAAAGCTGGTCACGCTCTTTTTTCAGTTGTTCCAGTTTTACTGCTTTGTCTTCGGAACCACTGCAGGAGGCAAGCATTAAGATGATGCCGATGGAATATAACAGGTTTTTCATAATGAGAAATTAAGGGGTACAAAGATAACGTAAAATTCAGGAGCCGTAAAAACTATTTCTACATAAAAAGTTTCCCGTGTTTCTTTTTACCCTATTTTTGTCTTATGGAAGAGCGGGTCAGAAAGATTATCGGCCAGGTTCACAGTCTTTACCAGCGCTACGGAATTAAAAGTGTGACCATGGATGATGTGGCAGGCCACCTGGGCATTTCCAAGAAGACCCTGTATGAGCATTTTGCAGATAAAGAGGATTTGGTAAGGCAGGTACTACTCTGGGATTATGATGTGAAACACGAATTTTTTCTGGAGATCGGCAAAAAGAACTTAAATGCAATCGAAGAGCTGTTCGAGGTCTACAAGATGATCAAGAGGATGTACCGGGATTACAACCCGTCTGTTGAGTACGATATCCGGAAATATTATCCTTCCCTTTATTCCCGATTTCGTGATAGGAAGCGAAAAAGGATCTACGATCTCTCGTTGCAGAACCTGAATAAAGGGAAACGGGAGGGATTGTACCGCAGCGATCTGAATGCCTCTATCCTGGCACGGCTTCATGTATTCCGCGTGGAATATATCCTCGAAAGCGAGCTTTTTACAGTGAAGGAGCTGACCTCCATCAAGGTGTTTCATGAACTCTTTGTCTACCATCTGAATGGTATTTTGAGTGACGAAGGGAGAAACGTACTGCGTACGAATTATAAGAAATTCATTCAACCGGCTTCCTGAATGGACCGGTGAACCAACCTTTTTGATTTTTTTTTAGTCTAGATTAGGAAACTAGTTCTTATATTTACGCTGATAACCTGTTCAGGAAGTGGAGGCTGATAAGCAACTAATTGAACGGTGCCTGAGACACGATCGGGAAGCCCAGGAGGAGTTGTACGGGCGTTATGCAGCACGCATGTACGGCATCTGTCTGCGCTATGCCGGAAACGCCCTGGAAGCCCAGGATATTTTGCAGGAGGGATTTATCCGGGTTTTTCAACGTTTGAACCAGTTCCGGCGTCAGGGGAGATTTGAAAGGTGGCTTCGGAAGATCTTTATCAACACCGCGATCACACTGGCTAACCGGGAACTGAAATTCCTGAACAAGGAACCACTCGATCCGGCTTTTCTTTCCGACGAAGATGAACTAAGCGGATTATCCCGGTTGTGCCAGCAGGAACTGCTGGAATTGATCCAGAGACTCCCTGCCGGATACCGGATGGTATTCAACCTGTATGTGATCGAAGGGTATTCGCACAGGGAAATCGGTACGATGCTGAAAATCTCTACCAATACATCGAAGTCCCAGTTAGCGGGAGCGAAACGAACCCTCCGGGCACAATTAACCAAACCAGGAAATGGCAACGGAAGAGAACAATTCTGACATTCCACATAACGACTGGGAACAGTTCCGTGATTTCGAAGCGGAACCTCCCCCGCAGGTCTGGCAGGCGATCCGGGCCAGGCTGGGTGACGGTCTTCCTGGTTTGGGGTGGAGGTTTACTCCCGATCACCTGGCAGCATGGATCCGTCCCCGTTACCGGCTTTATCCGGCCCTGACGGCCCTCGGTCTGGCACTGATCGCCTTGTTCATCTGGATGAGCGTTTGGCCGGCTCATCAGATCCGGGGAACAGCCTGCGTGAACCAGGATGCCCTTGCCCGCGGAACCGCTTACCTCTTCCGGGTGCATGATCGACACGTCCCTTTTGATTCGGTTCTTTTTTACGGCAAAACGGAACTCGATTCTTCCGGCCGGTTTGAATTCAGGAACATACCGACTGGTTCGTACCTGCTCCGGATTCAGGTGCATCCCGAATCACCGTATTATCCCGCACATCACCATGCCTATTACAGAGACCAGCTTCACTGGAACAGAGCTACTCTGATCCGTACCGATCAGCTCAAGGATTCCTATCCTGTCAGCGTGCCGGAGATTACAGAAAAATAGCGTATTATTCAGCAATCCACTCTGCGTAAGAGGTGGCTGTTTCACGCAGCTTCATGGAATGGAGCCGGACCCCTTCCGGAAGTGCATGACGAATGCGGTCGGCAAAATCAATCAGGAGGTTTTCGCTGGTTGGCTGGTAATCCACAACGATGACTTTGGAAAAGGTCTCCCCCAACCGGGTCAGATCACCGATATCCAGATCGGAAGGCAGAATCAGCGCATGGTCCATCCGATCGATCACCTCATGTTTCATGATTTGTTTCAGTTCACTGAAATCCATGATCATACCCCGTCTCGGGGATCGGGCATCGGTGTCGGGGATTCCGGTAACCGTCACCGAAAGCTGATAGGAATGGCCATGGATGCTCCGGCAGGGACCATCATATCCGTTCAGTGCGTGCGCCGCTTCGAAGGAGAATTCCTTGGTGATACGGATAGAGGGCATATGTCTTGGATCAAACTACAAAGGTACAGGATTTAACTGAAGTTGGCAGTGGGCACTTTTTCTCTCACCACCTTCACCACACTGCCAGATGATCCAGCACAACCTTAATTCCGATCAGGATCAGCATTACGCCTCCGGCCGTTTCAGCCCAGCGGGCGGAGAAGAAGGTGATTTTCTCTCCCAGTTTAGATCCCACGATGGTAACCAGGAAAGTGATCACAAAAATGATCATTCCCGCTTTCAGGATATTTACATGGATCAGACCGAAACTGAGCCCGGTGATCAGGGCATCGATGCTGGTGGCGATAGCCAGGGCGAGTAGTACAGTGAGTTTCAGGTCATGGATACGTGCATCCCGTTGATGCCGGAAAGACTGAAAGATCATTTTCCCACCAATAAAGGCCAGTAAGGCAAAAGCGATCCAGTGGTCGAAGGCTTCAATCGGGTCACGAAGGGACTCTCCGATCAACCAGCCAACCACCGGCATCAGACCCTGAAATAGTCCGAAGAACAGAGCCATGCGCAGGATATTCCGCCACGACTGCCGGTGGCAAGTGCAAATGCCAAGCGCTACGGCGAAACAATCCATGGCCAGCCCGAAAGCAATCAATATTAACTCTATTAGGGTCAAGGGGCGAGGGTCAAGGGTCGGGGTTTAAGGTCAAGGATTGGTATAGATCATTCGGACGATTATTTCCAGATTTTCGGCGTCGACTTCATCGAAGGAGTTGTAAGCGGTGCTGTCGATGTCCAATACCCCCCTAATGATTCCATCCCGATCCCTGACCGGGACCACGATCTCCGAATTGGAGCGGGAATCGCAGGCGATGTGTCCCGGAAACTGATGCACATCCGGTACTACAATCGTTTGTTTCCTGTTGATGCCTGCCCAGCACACCCCGGTATTCTTTTCCAGGATCTGGCAGGCCAACGGGCCCTGATAGGTTTTTACAAGCAGGTCTCCCTCTTTCAGGAAATAGAATCCGGTCCAGAAAAAATAATCGAATTTATAATGAAGGAGCGCCGCGATGGTAGCCATCCGGGCATCTGGATCCGTGGTTCTGGTCAGCAGTTGGCCAAGTTGCTCCCGGATACGCTGATATCGTCGTTCTTTTGAGGTTCGGGTCATTGAAGTGCGTGAAAAGCGTGAATAACGTGAATGACGTGAAGATCGGGGGTGCCTATGATCGTCCCTCGTCCTTCGTCCTTCGTCCTTCGTCTTTCGTCCCTATGCCGGTTCCAGCTCCACCGTGAAATGCCTCATGATAGGGGCTTCATAGATGATCCGGAATCCGGATTTGATATTTTCCCGGCGATCGAATATATTTTTCAAGGCCACGGCCACCACGTCCATGTGGTTGTTGGTATAAACCCGGCGCGGGATGGCCAGCCTCAACATATCCAGGGCGGGGTAACGGTTCTCACGGGTCACCGGGTCCCGGTCAGCCAGAAGCGTCCCGATCTCCACCCCGCGCACTCCGGCTTCGAGGTATAATTGAATCGCCAGCGTTTGTGCAGGGAACTCCTCTTTCGGAAGGTGCGGCAGGAACCGACGGGCATCCACAAAGATGGCATGGCCGCCGATGGGCTGTTGCAGCGGGATATTGAAATCAAGCAACCGGTTTCCCAGGTATTCCACCTGTTTGATACGGGTCTCCAGGAAATCAAAATCAATCCCTTCATATAACCCCTGTGCAATGGCATTCATGTCCCGCCCCGCCAACCCGCCATAGGTGATATACCCTTCAAACATGATATTGAACATGCTGCACTGCCGGTAAAGTTCCTGGTCACGCATGGCTATGAATCCGCCGATGTTCACGATGGCGTCTTTTTTACTGCTCATGGTCATCATATCGGCGCAGGAAAACATCTCCGCAACGATCTCACGGATGGTTTTATTCCGGTAAGCCGGCTCCCGGAGCTTGATAAAATAAGCATTCTCACCAAACCTGGCGGAATCGAAAAGAACCGGTTTGTGGTAGGTGTCTGCCAGTTTTCTGACTTCGTGTATGTTTTCCAGGGAGACGGGCTGGCCACCAGCGGAGTTGTTGGTAAGGGTCAAGATGATAAACGGAACCCTCTCACCGGAGGTTTTCAGCACATCCTCCAGTTTTCTCAGATCCACATTTCCTTTGAAGGGATGAACCAGCGTAGTATCAAAAGCTTCGTCGATGGTGCAGTCAACAGCCGAAGCCTGGCGAAATTCAATATGTCCTTTGGTGGTGTCAAAATGAGAGTTCCCCGGAACGATATGCCCCTCCTTGATCAGTGCGGAAAAGAGCACATTCTCAGCAGCCCGTCCCTGGTGGGTGGGGAGGAAGTAAGGAAACCCGGTAATGTCGGAAATAGAGTCTTTCAGCTTGTAATAGGAGGTAGATCCCGCGTAGCTCTCGTCGCCGGTCATGATCCCTGCCCATTGTTTATCGCTCATGGCGCCGGTCCCCGAATCGGTCAGGAGGTCGATGAAGATCTGCTCGCTCCTCAACTGGAACAGGTTATACCGAGCAGTCCGGATCCATTGTTCCCGTTCCTCCCTGGTGCTCCTTCGGATCACTTCCACCACCTTGAATTTGTAAGATTCGGCGAAGGGTAATTCCATAAAGTTCACATTGATTTGAGTTTTCAAAATTAGGACTTTTTTTTGATTGAATTTCCCCCCGACTGTTTGTACATGTTGCAAAAATCCTGTAGGTTTGTGAATCGAAAAACAAGTAAAAAATAGCTGGAGGAAAACTACATGAACAGAACTGAAGATGCACCCGGGAAGGTGCTGACGAAACTTGCTGAACTGACCGAACTGGCGAAACGTTCCGGAAAAAAGAAACGCCTGGTAGTAGCTGTGGCCCAGGATGAACATTGCATGGGAGCCATTGCAGCTGTTGCGAAACTGGGTATCATTGACCCAATTCTGGTTGGCTCTGCAGCCAGAATCCATACGATTGCCGAGAAGCTTGGACTAGATCTTACCGGTATGACCATTATAGAGGAAGGGAACGACAACAAGGCAGTCCAGCTGGCTGTCAGGATGGTACACGATCAGGAAGGGGATATCCTGATGAAAGGGAATATCCCGACTGCCACGCTGCTACGGGGAGTTTTGGATAAGGAGTACGGGCTGCGAAAGAGCGAGGTTCTCAGCCATTTTGCCCTTTTTGAGCTACCCACATACCATAAGCTCATCGGTTTGACTGATGCCGCAATGGTCATTGCCCCCGATCTCAAAACTAAAATAGCCATCATCAACAACGCAGTTGATTTCATGAACCGGCTCGGTATTTTAAATCCGAAGGTGGCGTTACTGGGCGCGGTGGAGGTAGTGAACGAATCGATGCCCGCTACCATGGATGCTGCTATCATTGCCAAAATGAACCAGCGGAAACAGATCCGCAACTGCGTCATCGATGGTCCACTGGCATATGACAATGCCGTGAGCAGGGAGAGTGCCCTGCACAAAGGGATCGTCAGCGATGTTGCCGGAGATGCCGATCTGCTGGTAGTGCCTGATATTGAAGCCGGCAATATCCTGTACAAGGCCTATGGATTTTCATGCAACGCAACACTCGCAGCCAATGTGCTGGGAGCTGCTGCACCGATCGTACTAACTTCACGGTCCGACACCGAAGAGGCCAAACAGGCTAGTATCATCATGGCCGCTGCAGTGGATTAACAACTTCTCTATGGCAAACAAACTATTCATTACCAAGCCTCTTCAAACCTTAATGGAGGAGGCTTCGGATTCCAAAAATGGATTCAGGAAAGCGCTCTCTGCCACCAACCTGACCACCCTGGGTATCGGGGCGATCATCGGAGCCGGGATTTTTGTATTAACCGGTCAGGCCGCAGCCCAGTATGCCGGACCTGCCATCGTCATCTCCTTTATCATCTCCGGTCTGGCCTGTGCCTTCGCCGGATTGTGCTATGCGGAATTTGCATCCATGATCCCCATTGCGGGAAGCGCCTATACATACTCCTATGCTACCCTGGGGGAGTTTCTTGCCTGGATCATCGGCTGGGACCTGATCCTGGAGTACCTTTTTGCAGCCTCTACCGTATCCGTCGGCTGGTCGGGATATATGGTGAGTTTCCTGAAGGATTTCGGGATCCATATCCCGACTGTTCTGACGGCTGCTACCAGCTCCATTCTGGTCGATGTGCCCGGTGAAGGATGGAGGGAACTGACTAAGCAGCTAATAGCTTCCCTTTCGTCGAAGGGTATTGCGGCAGACACTTTGCCGCATCTAACCGCCATCATCAACCTGCCGGCCATGTTCATCATTGCCGCCATTACCGGATTGCTGATCATCGGGATCAAGGAATCAGCCGGATTCAACAACATCATGGTCATCATCAAGGTAGCGATCATCCTGCTCTTTATTGCAGTGGGATTTGCTTTCGTGCAGTCAGCAAACTGGGAGCCCTTCATTCCAAAGAATACAGGTACCTGGGGAGAATTTGGCATCTCCGGAATTCTCCGGGCAGCCGGGGTGATCTTCTTCGCCTACATCGGATTTGACGCGGTCTCTACTGCGGCCCAGGAGGCCAAAAATCCACAGAAAGACATGCTGATCGGAATTATGGGATCCCTGGGAGTTTCCACCTTTCTCTATATCCTGGTTGCCATTGTGCTAACGGGGATCGTTAGCTACAGCATGCTCAATGTCTCTGATCCTGTTGCAGTTGGGGTAAATGCGATGGGAGATAAAATGTTCTGGATGCGACCGATCGTGAAGATCGCTGCCATCGCCGGGTTAAGCTCGGTGATCCTGGTGATGCTCATGGGACAACCCAGGATTTTCTTTACGATGGCCAAAGATGGGCTGCTTCCCCCTGTTTTTGCCAAAGTGCACCCCCGTTACAAGACTCCTTATGTCAGTACGTTGATGACCGGATCGGTGGCCATCATCCTGGCGGGCATCCTCCCAATCAGCATCCTCGGGGAGCTGGTGTCGATAGGTACCCTGCTGGCCTTTTCCATTGTCTGCATCAGCATCATTGTCCTGCGGAGAACCCGTCCCGACATCCACCGGCCGTTCCGGACCCCCTGGGTTCCGGTGATCCCGATTCTGGGAGCGGTGATCTGCCTCGCCCAGATGCTGGCGTTGCCCCTCGATACCTGGCTGCGTTTGCTGATCTGGATGGCCCTGGGATTGATTATCTATTTTACTTACGGGATCCGGAAAAGCAAGATCCGGAATGCCGGTTGACAACCGCTGGAGCAGGAGATGAATGAAATACGAATCATAGCGATCAATCCGGGCTCAACCTCAACCAAAATTGCCGTATATCAGAATACTGAAGCGATCTTTCTGAAAACGATCCGCCATGCTGCTGAAGAGCTGGCTCCATTCCCGCGTATCACCGACCAGTTTCAATTCCGTAAGGATATCATCGTAGACCAGATCCGGGAAGCCGACATCGATACGGAACGGGTGCGGGCAGTCATGGGCCGCGGAGGCCTTCTGAAGCCGATGGAATCCGGCGTATATGAGGTGAATGAGGCTATGATCCATGACCTCCTCCACAAGACCTTCCGTGAACATGCCAGCAACCTCGGCGGCCTGATCGCCCATGATCTGGCGAAAGCACTCCCCGACGCCAGAGCGTATATTGCCGACCCCATTGTAGTGGATGAGCTGGACGACATTGCACGGTTTGCCGGACACCCGAAGTTTCAGCGGATATCCATATTTCATGCCTTGAACCAGAAAGCAGTGGCCCGTGATTTTGCCAAGAGCGTGCAGCGGAAATACGAGGAGCTGAACCTCATCGTGGCGCATATGGGAGGCGGGATTACCGTTGGAGCACACCAGCGGGGCCGTGTAATCGATGTAAACCAGGGAATCGACGGCGAAGGACCCTTCAGTCCCGAACGCAGCGGCACCCTACCGGTCGGAGAGCTCATCACCACCTGTTTCGGTGGTCATTATTCGGAGAAAGAGATCCGGAAGATGGTGACCGGTGAAGGAGGGCTGGTTGCCTACCTCGCAACCAACAACGCAGAAGAGGTAGCAAAGATGGTGGAAGCCGGGGATCAGAACGCCCGCCTCATCTATGAAGCGATGGCCTACCAGGTGTCCAAGTACATAGGCGAAATGTTTACCGTGTTGAAAGGAACTATTGATGCCATCCTCATTACAGGCGGGATTGCCTACGACAAGCTCTTTGTCTCCTGGATTCAGGAACGCGTTTACCGCCTGGCTCCGGTCCATATCTTCCCCGGCGAAGACGAAATGCGCGCCCTGGCAATGAACGGCCTGCTGGTGATACGCGGGGAGATTACGCCGAAGGTGTACGTCTGATACCGGATGTTCCAGATTCCTTTCTCTTTATACTTCGTCCTTCTTCCCTCTTCCCTCGTCCTTCTTCCCTCGACCCTACATTACATCCAGCATTTCCCTCACAATATTCTCCGCACCCGCAGCGATCTGACTGATGGAGGCATCCAGCATGTAGCAGGGGGTGGAGAAGAATTTACGGTCGTGATCGATCACCACTTCACCATGTGTGGTACGGGTATAGGTGTTTCCCATCTTTTCAATGAATCCCCCGGATGCCGGATCCTGTCCGGTAGTCAGGTTCGTGCCGTTGAATAACTTCGCCAGGATGACCGGTGCAATACACATCATACCGATGGGTTTTCCCGCTTTGTAGGTGGAACGGATCGCTGTTTCCACATCAGGATTCACGGCGCAGTCATCACCCTTGAAAGCCCAGTCGCAAAGATTCTTTGCAGCGCCGAATCCGCCCGGAAAGATCAATCCGTTAAAGTTTGCCTGATCGTACTCACGCAGGGGCTGGATCATTCCCCGGGCAATGCGTGCCGACTCTACCAGAACATTCCGGGATTCGGCGCTCTCTTCTCCTTTCAGGTGGTTGATCACATGCGCTTGCGGCACATCAGGGGCAAAACACTGGTACGAAGCACCCTGCTTATCAATGGCGAGCAGGGTCAGAACGGCTTCCTGGATTTCGGCTCCGTCATAGACACCGCAACCGGCCAGCACAACAGCAAATTTTTTCATGGTTTGTCTATTTTGAAGAGTGATACATTTCCATGACCCAAAGATAAATATTTTACCTTTGCAGGAAAATAATCCCTATCCTCAGCGAACCACGTCGGTATGAAGAAAATCCAGATGGTTGACCTGCAGCGTCAGTACCAGCATATTAAACCGGAGATCGATGCAGGCATCCAGGAGGTGATAGACTCCTGTGCCTTTATCAATGGCCCGGTGGTGAAGGCTTTTCAGAACGACCTGGAAGCCTACCTGGGGGTGAAGCATGTGATCCCCTGTGCCAATGGGACCGATGCACTCCAGGTGTCGATGATGGCACTGGATCTGCAGCCTGGCGATGAGGTGATCACCGCCTCCTTCACGTTCATCGCAACAGCTGAAGTGATCGCCTTGCTTAAGTTGACCCCGGTACTGGTGGAGGTCGATCCCGATACCTTTAACATTGATCCGGATGCAATCCGCCGGGCCATCACCCCGAAAACCAAAGCCATTGTCCCAGTGCATCTTTTCGGGCAATGTGCCCCCATGGAGAAGATCCTGGAGATTGCCCGGGAGCATGATCTCTTTGTCATCGAGGACAACTGTCAGGCCATCGGTTCCGACTACATTTTCGACGATGGCTCGAGGAAAAAGGCCGGAACTATCGGCCATATGGGTTGCACCTCATTCTTTCCCTCGAAGAACCTGGGATGTTATGGCGACGGAGGGGCGGTCTTCACAGACGATGATGACCTGGCGGCACGGTTACGCGTGATTGTAAACCACGGCATGACGGTTCGCTATTACCACGACATCATCGGGGTGAACTCCCGCCTAGACAGCATTCAGGCTGCGGTTCTGAAGGTTAAGCTGAAGCACCTCGACGAATATGCGGCGAAACGCCGGGCGGCAGCCGATTTTTACGACCGTGCACTGGCCGGCCATCCGAAGCTCAGAATACCGGTACGCTACCCCAAGTCCACCCATGTATTTCACCAGTATACTTTGATAACCCGTGATCTTGACCGGAAGGGACTGCAGGATTTTCTGGCTTCCCGGGAGATCCCGGCCATGATCTACTATCCGGTTCCCCTGCACCTGCAAAAGGCTTACATCGATCCCCGGTACAAGGAGGGAGATTTTCCGGTTACCGAGGGATTGGCGAAACAGGTGATCTCACTCCCCATGCATACAGAACTGGATGAGGAGCAGTTGGCGCAAATCACCTCCTCCGTGCTGGAATTCATAAACCGGTAGTCCTATGGATAAGCCCTATTTTGCCCACGAAACCGCTGTTGTTGATGAGGGATGTACGATTGGCCGGGGGACAAAAATCTGGCATTTTACCCACATCATGCAGGGGTGCAGGATCGGAGAAAACTGCAATTTCGGCCAGAACGTAGTGGTCTCTCCCGGGGTCATCCTGGGCAATAATGTGAAGGTGCAGAATAACGTATCGATCTATAACGGGGTCATCTGCGAAGATGATGTCTTCCTGGGCCCTTCCATGGTATTTACCAACATCACCAACCCGAGGAGTGCGGTTATCCGGCGGGATCAATATGTCAGGACACTGGTCAGGAAAGGAGCTTCCATCGGGGCCAACGCCACGATTCTGTGCGGTCACGAAATTGGCGCATTTGCATTCATCGGAGCCGGTGCGGTGATCACCCGGGATGTTCCTGCGTATGCATTGATTGTTGGAAATCCGGGGAAGCAGGCAGGCTGGATGAGTGAATATGGACACCGGTTGCACTTTGATGCCGGCGGGATTGCCGTCTGTCCCGAGAGTAAAGAGCGATACCGATTGCATGAAGGAGCGGTAACGAAACTTACGGATTGAAATGAACGCTACAAAGAAACCCTTGAATTTTGCCCTGATCGGTGCCGCAGGGTACGTTGCCCCACGGCATATGAAGGCGATCAAAGAGACCGGGAACGACCTGGTGGCAGCACTCGATCCTTACGATGGTGTTGGGATCATGGACAGCTTTTTCCCCCAGGCAGATTTTTTCATTGAACCGGAACGGTTCGACCGTCACCTCGACAAATTGAGGAGGCTGGCTCATTCGAGAAACCGCATGGGCGAACGGAAAGTGGACTACGTCAGCATCTGTTCCCCGAACTATATGCACGATGCTCACATCCGTCTGGCCCTCAGGAATGAGGCCCACGCCATCTGCGAGAAACCCATCGTACTGAATCCCTGGAACGTGGATGCCTTGAAAACCATTGAGCGGGAGTCGGGTAACCAGGTTTTCACTATTTTGCAGTTACGGCATCATCCGGCCATTCTGGCACTGAAAAAGAGGGTTGACAGCGGCCAAAAGAATCAGTGTCACGATATCGACCTGACCTACATCACCTCCCGGGGTAAATGGTACCATCGCTCCTGGAAAGGGAACGTGGAAAAATCGGGAGGTATCGGAACGAACATCGGAGTACACTTCTTCGATATGCTTGCCTGGATTTTCGGTGAGGTGAAAGAGAACCGGGTTCACCTGCTGTCCGAAGGCCGGGCGGCTGGATTCCTGGAACTCCAACGGGCCCGGATCAGGTGGTTCCTGAGCCTGAATTATGAAGATGTACCAGGAGCCCATAAGACAAATGGAAAGAGAACCTACCGCTCCCTTTCGATAGATGGGGAGGAAATGGAGTTCAGCGAAGGATTCACCGATCTGCATACGGTCAGCTATCAGCAGATACTGGCTGGAAAGGGTTACGGACTGCAGGATGCACGTGCCAGCATCAACATCGTATATGACATCCGGAATGCCAAATCCGAAGGCCTTAAAGGGGATTACCATCCCCTGCTGAAGGAGATCTCACTAGAATGAAATCATTACTTGGAATACACGTACTAAACCTGAGATGTATATGGATCTCTATGAAAAGCTTCTGAAGAAGGAGACAGCGCTTTCCGTGATCGGACTGGGCTATGTCGGATTGCCGATCGCACTGGAATTTGCCCGGAAGATCCGGGTGGTCGGATTTGATATCAAAGAGGAACGGGTGGAGATGATGCGCCGGAGGAAGGATCCCAGCGAAGAGATACCCCCGGAGGCATTTGACGGATGCGACATCATTTTTACATCCAACCCGGAGGATCTGCGGAAGTGTTCCTTTCACGTGGTAGCGGTCCCGACCCCTATTACCGGCCACAACCTTCCCGACCTGACTCCGCTCATCAAGGCCAGTGAAACGGTAGGAAAGGTGCTGAAACCCGGCGACTATGTGGTCTACGAATCAACGGTCTACCCGGGGGCTACGGAAGATGATTGTGTGCCTATCCTGGAACGGTTATCCGGATTCAAGATGGGCAGGGATTTTAAGGTGGGATATTCTCCCGAGCGGATCAATCCGGGCGACAAGGTACATACCCTCACTTCTGTGATTAAAATTGTTTCGGGATGCGATGAGGAGGCTCTGGATGTGGTGGCTCGAACCTATGAGCTGGTTGTGCAGGCCGGGGTTCACCGGGCTCCCACCCTGAAAGTCGCCGAAGCTGCCAAAATCATTGAGAATGCACAGCGGGATATCAACATCGCTTTTATGAACGAACTCTCTGTGATCTTCAACCGGATGGGCGTCAATATTTACGATGTGATTGAAGCGGCCGGAACCAAATGGAATTTTCTGAAGTTCTACCCCGGACTGGTCGGGGGTCATTGCATCGGGATCGACCCCTATTACCTCACATACAAAGCGCAGGAGTACCGGTACCATGCCCGTGTGATCAATGCAGGACGGTATATCAATGATTCGATGGGATTTTATGTGGCCAAGCAAACGGTTAAACAGCTGATCAATGCTGGAAAAAATGTGCTGCACGCCAGGGCTCTGGTGATGGGGACCACCTTTAAGGAGGATGTCAGCGATGTTCGAAACAGCCGGGTGGCCGATCTGGTGCGTGAGCTGAAGCAGTACGGAGTGGATGTGGAAGTAACCGATCCCAATGCCAACAACAGGGAGCTGCAGGAGGAATATGGGTATGGACTGGTTGAAAATCTGCGGACCGATTACGATGTGGTCATCGTAGCGGTCAGTCATAAACCTTACCATGAACTGACAGAAGAGTATTTTAAAAGCCTCCTGGCAGAACATGGGATTTTGGTAGATGTAAAGGGAATTTATAGGAATCGGATAAAAGAATTAGTATATTGGAGCCTTTGAAGCAATTATGAATTATGAATTACGAATGACGAATTGAAGTAAATTTTTAGATTATGAAAATACTGGTAACGGGGGGTACTGGGTACATTGGATCGCATACGGCGGTGGAGCTGCAGGAAAAGGGGTATGAGGTGATCATTGTGGATAACCTCTCCAACTCCTCCATCGAGGTATTAGATAATATTGCTTTAATAACCGGGAAGAGGCCCTTATTCGAGCAGTTCGATCTGACCGACCGGGAGCATACAGCCATTTTCTTTCAGAAGCATAGTGACATAGATGCCATCATCCATTTTGCTGCGTTCAAGGCGGTAGGAGAGTCGGTGGAGAAACCCCTGATGTATTACCGGAATAACCTGGTTTCGCTGATGAACATCCTTCAGGGGATGATCGATAACCGGATCCGGAACATTGTGTTCTCTTCCTCCTGCACCGTTTACGGACAACCAGACAAGCTCCCGGTCAGTGAGAACTCCCCGATCAAGAAAGCCTGGTCGCCTTACGGGAATACCAAGCAGATGTCGGAAGAGATCATCCAGTTTACAGCTGATGTCAATGACATCCAGGCCATTCTCCTGCGGTATTTCAATCCGATAGGCGCTCATGAATCGGCTCTGATCGGCGAACTCCCCATCGGTGTTCCAAACTGCCTGATGCCTTACATTACGCAAACGGCGATCGGCATCCGCGAATACCTGCGGGTGTGGGGGGATGACTATCCGACGCCTGACGGGACTGCCATCCGCGATTACATTCATGTGGTAGACCTGGCCAAAGCACATGTGATAGCCATCGAGCGGATGATTGAACAGAAAGGGAAAGAGAAGGTAGAGGTATTCAACCTGGGAACCGGGAATGGTTTTTCGGTGATGGAGGTGATCCAATCGTTCGAGCGTTCCACCGGCGTGAAGCTGAACTACCAGATCATGGGCCGACGGTCCGGGGACGTGGTTGAGGTGTGGTCCGATACCGAGTTTGCTAACAGGGAACTGGGCTGGAAAGCAGAGAAGACCCTGGATGAGATGACCCTTTCGGCCTGGAAATGGGAAGAAACACTTAATCAAAAAGTGAAAAGCGAAAAGCGAAAAGCGAAATGAAGACAATTCTCATCACCGGCGGTGCAGGCTTCATCGGATCGCACGTGGTGCGGCATTTTGTCAATAAGTACCCGGAGTATCGCATCATCAACCTCGACAACCTAACCTATGCCGGGAATCTGGCCAATCTTCGCGACATCGAAACAAAACCCAACTATGAATTTGTGAAGGCGGATATTGTGGAAGGCGTGACGATCATGGAGATCTTCAAATCCTACCGCATCAACGCGGTGATCCACCTGGCAGCTGAGTCGCATGTCGACCGCTCCATCAGCAGTCCGATGGAGTTTATCTATACCAACATCATCGGCACTGTCCATCTGTTGAATGCCGCACAGGCCGTCTGGAAAGAGGTTTCAGAGAACGGCAACCGGTTTTACCACATTTCAACCGATGAAGTCTACGGTTCGCTGGGAGAAACGGGAATCTTTCATGAAACGACCGCCTATGATCCGAGAAGTCCTTACTCAGCGTCCAAAGCCAGTTCCGATCACCTGGTAAGGGCCTATTATCATACTTACGGACTTCCGGTAGTGTTATCGAACTGTTCCAATAACTACGGTCCTTTTCAGTTCCCTGAAAAGCTGATTCCCCTCTCCATCAACAACATCCAGCATAATCAACCGATCCCTGTTTACGGGAAAGGGGAGAACATCCGGGACTGGCTTTACGTGGAGGACCATGCCAATGCCATCGACCTGGTCTTTCACTGGGGCATAACCGGTGAAACCTATAACATCGGGGGGAATAACGAATGGCAGAATATTAAGCTGATCAGGCTGTTGTGCCGGCTCATGGATGAAAAACTTGGCCGTGAACCAGGTACTTCCGAGAAGCTGATCACCTTTGTCAAGGACCGTGCGGGCCATGATCTCAGGTATGCTATCGATTCTACAAAGATACGGAAGGAGCTCGGCTGGAAACCTTCGCTGAAATTTGAAGAGGGGCTTGCAAAGACTGTCGACTGGTACCTCGCCAACGAAGAATGGCTGCACAATGTGACCTCGGGAAGTTATCAAAAGTATTACGAGGAGCAGTATCTGAAAAGATAGAATCAATGCAGGAATGCAGGAATGCAGCACTCACCGGTTGACCTGTCCGCCAGTCCGCTTGTCCGCTTGTTCCCAAGTTACGCTCCCGAAACCGTCACTCCCGGACCGATCTTGGCAATCAGCCCTTGCAGCACGCTTCCGGGGCCAACTTCGATAAAGGTATCGGCACCGTCGGCGATCATTTGCTGAACCAGCTGAGTCCAGAGGACGGGGGCGGTTAACTGGGCGATCAGGTTCTCTTTGACCACCTGCGGATCCTCTACCCGTTGCGCCGTAGCATTCTGGTATACCGGACAAACAGGCGGATTGAACCAGGTATTGTGGATAGCCAGGGACAGCTCGATCCGGGCAGGCTCCATGAGTGGTGAATGGAATGCTCCACCTACTTTTAGCGGGAGTGCTCTTCTGGCACCGGCTGCCTTGATCTGTTCACAGGCGATTTCCACTCCTTTAATGCTTCCGGAAATGACAAGCTGACCGGGACTGTTGTAATTGGCCGGAACCACTATCTCGTCAATGGAGGCGCAGATCTCTCTGACCTTTTCATCGCTGAGGCCAATGATCGCAGCCATGGTGGAGGGCTCTTTTTCGCAGGCCTTTTGCATCGCCTGTGCCCGTGCAAAAACCAGTTTCAGTCCATCTTCGAAGGAGAGGGTTTTGTTGGCAACCAACGATGAAAACTCTCCGAGAGAGTGTCCGGCAACCATGTCGGGTTTGAATTCGTTGCCCAGAGTGACCGCCAGAATGACCGAGTGAAGAAAAATGGCTGGCTGTGTTACGTTGGTCTGACGCAGATCCTCGTCGGTCCCGGTAAACATCAGATCGGTGATCCGGAATCCCAGGATATCATTGGCTTGTTCGAAAAGCTCTTTCGCTACAGGGGAATTCTCGTAAAGATCCTTTCCCATCCCCACAAACTGGGCTCCCTGTCCGGGAAATACGTAAGCTTTCATAAGTCTTGCATTCGTAAATCGTATTTCGTACTTCAACCAAGTTCCCTTCAGGGGATTTAGGGGCTCTCTACTTTCTGTCTCCGAGTAGTCTCAGTAAAAACAGGAAGAGGTTGATGAAATCCAGATACAGTGTCAGCGCTCCCATGATAGCCAGCTTTCGCGTATTTACGGCATCCAGGGGCTGACTCCCGATCCGTTTCAGTTTCTGCACATCATAGGCGGTGAGTCCGGTAAAAACCAGTACCCCGATCACGCTGATCAGGTACTCCAGTGTACTGGATTTAAGGAAGAAATTAACCACCATGGCCAGTACGACGCCGATGAGCCCCATGAACATGATAGATCCGAATTTAGTCAGATCTGTCTTGGTGGTGTATCCGGTCACCGCCATGATTCCAAACATCCCTGCTGTGATGGCAAAGGTCTTGTAAACCGAAGCCGCCGTATAAACGATCAGGATAAAGCTGAGACTCATCCCGATCAGCACCGAAAAGGCAAGGAAGAGAAGTGTCATTATGGCAGGTGAGAGTTTCTGGTATCCGAACGACATGAGCAGGACGAAGCCCAGGGGTGCCAGCATGACAAACCAGCCGAGACCCGACATTTTCCCTGTCTCGAAGTTGACAAGCGAACCGATCAATGCCTGATCGGAAGCGAACCAGTAAGCGGTAACAGCGGTGATCACCATCGCCAGCGTCATCCAGAGGAATACACTGGCCATGAATGTTTTGGCGACCACACCGGTGGTGGTTTGTGCCGGATTTCCGGCTGCAAAGAAACCACGATTATTTTGTTCAAACATGTTAGTATCTCCTATTATTTAAATTCCAATTATCAAGCACCAAATATCAAAATTTGATTCTTGGTTATTGAGCTAGTGTAATTTGGTGCTTATCAGGTGCAGAAACTCCTGCCGGGTTTTATCCCGTTCAAAGGCCCCGACGAAATCGGATGTAGTTGTGACAGAATTTTGTTTTTGAATGCCACGCATGGCCATACACAAATGTTGTGCCTCGATTACAACGGCTACCCCAAGTGGTCGTAGGACATTGTTTATGGCATCCTTGATCTGGGTAGTCAGTCTTTCCTGCACCTGGAGACGACGGGCATAGATCTCCACCACCCGGGCGATTTTACTGAGCCCGGTGATATATTTATCCGGAATGTATCCTACATGAGCCTTCCCGATAAATGGAATGAGGTGGTGTTCGCACATGGAATAGATTTCTATGTCCTTGACAATGACCATTTCACGGTAATCTTCACGGAATTTGGCGGATGAAAGGATCTCCACAGGATCCAGGTTGTATCCCTGGTTCAGGAAAAGCATGGATCTGGCAACCCGGAGCGGGGTTCTCAGCAGTCCTTCTCGTTCCGGATTCTCACCGATAAGCTGCAGGATTTCCCGGTAATGATAACTTAACTTCTCAATCCGTTCCGGATCAAAGTCTTCCGATTTTTCGTAACTCAGTTTTTCTTCCATGATACCATGTATTTGCAGGTCAGGGGCCGAAATATTCCACTGAATTGTTCTCCGTCTCTTCTACCCTGATGGAGTGAAGCAGTCCACCCAGCTGACGTATCCCCTCCTCCAGCTCTTCCCAGATGGCCATTGCCAGGTTCTCTGTGGAAGCCAGTCTTCCGGACATAAAATCCACCTCCAGGTTGATGTTTTTATGGTCCAGTTTGTCGATCACCTTCTCCCGGATAAGCTGACTTAACGATTTCAGGTTTACCACAAATCCTGTGTGCGGATCCACCTCTCCCCTGACGGTCACATACAAAATGTAGTTGTGGCCATGCCAGTTGGGATTGGAACATTTTCCGAACACCTGAAGGTTTTTTTCATCGGAAAAATCAGGTCGGAATAACCGGTGTGCTGCATTGAAATGTTCCCGGCGGGTGATGGTTACCATGGTATCTATGTCGGGATAAAATTACTACTTTTTTTTGTTCCACCGCTTGAAGGCATTAAAGCGGGTCCCAACCCAGAAGCGGATTTGAGTCAGATGATAGTGGAAATCATCCTGTACCCGAAGACTGGGTTGAAGGTAGAACAGGGTTGAAATGTAACTGGCCCCGATAAACCAGGTATTTGAATTGTACCCAAGGGCAACCCGGATCGATCCGGGAAATGAAAAACCCGATTTCTGGTAGGAGCTTGTTGTAGTTGTGTAGTTGTAGGAACTCCAGTTCATCTCCATCAGGGCACCCGCAGTAAGGTAGAAATCCTTCAGGAAGACAAAGGTATAGATATATCCCGGCCCTAAGCCTATAGTGGTGAAGTTACCTGACAGGATATTTTCGTGCTCCAGGGTGTAGATATCCAGAACCTTCCCGGGAATAATCCCCGTATCGCTGTTCACGTAGTAGTAACGGAATGTCGGTTTCACGATAAGGCTACCGGCACTTCTTTTTTGCCGCTCGGTCTGGATAAAGGAGGCCCGTATCGAGAATTTAGAGAAATTATAGATATAAGTTCCTTCAATTCCTACGGATATCAGGTCCATACCGGGAATGATAAAGGTCTCTTTCAGCGCTTTTAACCGGTAATCCATGTAGAATCCCTGGTAATATTGAAAATATCCTTCCACCGCCAGAAACTTTCCATAGGCATTGACCCGAAAGTCATAGGATTTGGTTGTGCCGTAAATATCCGGATTTTTCCGGAATAACCTGGTCCCTGCCGAGAGACCCAGTCCGAACCAGCTATAAAAAGCGGCCAGACCAATCCGGCCGGTCTCATTTGGTTGAAAGACCATGGTAGCATCAAGGTCAGGAAAGATCACCATGCTTGTATTCTGCGCCAGCAGGAAATACCTGGCCGTTAACAGATGCTTATAGTCTTCAATATAGGCGGTGTCTACTTCAGGAGGAAAAAAATCATCCCCCTGCTGGGGAGACCCGAGACCGGAATGGATACCGCTGAAAAGAATGCACATGCCGATCAGAAATTCTCTCCGAAATAGTTTCATCTACGATTGATTGGAGGGATTCTGGTTGACATACGATTTAGAGTACCGGACCAGTGAAATCGTTTCAAAGATAGTGTAACAGAGGTATAGAATAAAAAAGCTGATCGCAAACGGAACCGCATCCGAACGGAAGATCAGAATATAGCTGACCATAATGATCACATACCAGAGCAGCTTAATGGCGGTAGCAGCCATAAAACGGTTGACAAACTTACTGAATCTCCGGTGCAGTGATTTCAGCATAAAGTGATAGGAAAGCAGAGTGGTGGCAATATAGAATGGAAAGAGGTAAGGCAACGCAATGCTGAAATAGCTCTCAGGCAGGATAAAGCTGCAGATGATGTAGAGGATTACAATGATGAAGGAAAAGATCAGCAGGTTTTTAAGGAAAGAGATATAGGGTGTTTTCATTTATCGTCTCTTTTTTTAAGTAGATCCCTGGTTACAAGGTAGATAGCTGTAATTACGGAGAGCAGGGATAGGATAACTGTCAGAATGGGCCGGGTATTCAGCCAATTATCCAGTTTGTACCCGCCAAAGACACCCAGAATGATGATCACTGCCATCTGGATGGCTATGCTGGAATAACGGGCATAGTTGTTAAGACTTCGCTTCGGATCGGGGTTCTTCAAGGGGCTGGGTTGGAATCTTCTCTTTGGTGACACCTTCCATCTGACAGGTTCCTGAAAATCTGGCACCCGGCTCAATGGCCAGTTTATTTGTTACGATGTCGCCCGAGAACCTGGCCGAATCCTTCAGGGTCAGCAATTCTGCCACCTTCACCTGGGCTTTGATCTGACCTGAGAAATCAGCGTTCTGACAACTGATATCCCCCTCAATGATACCGGAGGGGCCAACTACGATCTTTCCTTTGCAATCAATCTTCCCAACCAGTGTGCCATCAATTCTGAAATCCCCGTTCAGCTTGATGTCTCCTTTCACCGTTGTGCCACTTCCAAGTAAATTGATGGATGGCATCTCCGTTTCTTTCATTTTAGCCATGTTGCAGAAATATAATTAATTGAAATGATGTGACAAAGTTACAAAAAAAAGGGATCTTTCCCTAATCAGAGCGGGTCGTTTTGTAATTCTTCTCGAAAAACAGCTTGTACAGGTCTGTGTCCTTATTTTTATAAAAGACAGGGTAATTTTCCACGGATATTACAAAATCAGCAAAATCCCCTACATTCTCGAGTTTATTGTAGACATATTGGCTTCCTTTGATCGTGACAAGGTAATCAAGCGCTTTCGTCGCATCTGTGAAGTTACTGACGGTGATCATCTCCCTGGTATTATCGAGGATCAGGCTGTTTACCTGCAGATTGTCGAGCCGGAAATACTTGTTGTTGAAATCGGAAAGTTTGATTTTCAACGCATTGACATTCACATTGCTGCCGTCGACGACCAGGATGAAAAAATGGATGGAGTTGGGGTAGAAGGTATAGAGTTTGGCACTGGGATCTTCGGGTTGGGTGGGATCCGGAGCAAGCGGGTTCCCCTGTGGATTACGCTGTTTGCTCAGATATTCCAGGATGTTCATTGCCAATGGTTTGACCTCGTGATTCGGGTATTTTGTAATGATCCCCTGGAGTGCTATCACGAGGGAATCAACCACCTCAATTTTCCCCAGTGCGAGGGCCCGGAGGTATTCGAAGCGTGGGATCAGGCTGGTGTCGGAGGGAAACCGGGAAAGAGCCTGATCGGAGTTGTGCAGGACCATATAATACTGCTGGTTGTTGAATGCCAGCCAGGTCTCTTCATAAAGTTTGGCTGCCTGCGATTGTTGCTTCTGGATCTCTTTGTAGTAATCGGGATTGATCAGTAGCTTGGCAAAGTCGGTCTCCGGAAATTGCGTCAGGATCAGGTTGCGGTAATAATCGCTTTTAGGCTGGTTATTCAGATCGTTGTACAGAACATATAGCTCAAAGCAGGTTGGGATCTTGTGGTAGTTGTCTGGATACCTGGTCAACAATGTTTCAAAGGTTTCAATGGAGTTTTTATAATCCTTCAGTCCATCGATAAAAATAAATCCGGCATTGTAATAGGCATCGATGATACGGCGGTTGGAGGCTTCAACCTGTTCCGGGGTGAGCGGGATATCCTTCAGGTAGAAATCCCGTTTTTTTGGATCGGTAGTAACCATCAACTTTTTGCCTCCGGTGGTATCTCCCGGCATCTGCGTTGTATCCCCGGTTGCCATTTCATCATAAGAGATCACATTTTTATCGCTGAGAAACCATAAATCCTCCAGTTTTCTCCGGCCCCATTTCCTTGAAAAAGCAGAAAATCCGTTGGACAATGCAGTGGTGTTGTAAAAATACCACTTCCCTTCCCGCGATCCGCCTACCAACTGCATCTCCTTGTCGGAGGAGCCCAAGAGGATTGGATTTTCTTTCCGTTCCATCTCTTCCAGCTTTTGCCGCTGTTCTTCAAGTAGTAGTTGCGTGATGATCTCATCGATCTTTCTGTTGCGATCCTCTTCCGGTAACGACGCCATCATCTGGAGACTGTCTTCCAGCTGAATGATCTTGAGATTGGCAACCAGTTCAGTAAGGGTAGTGGTTTTACGTTTGATCTCCTTATAATTCGGATAGGTCTGGGGAAGAAACTGCATCGTGCTGTCGTAATAGGCCTGAGCCAGAGAGTATTCCGGTCTGGCAAAATAGATGTCGGCCAACGCCAGTGCTGAAATGGACTTCTGGTAATTATTGCCCCGGCTGGCAGATACCGACTTTCCCAGGTAGTTTATTGCAGAGGTGGTATCAAAATCCTTCAGTGAAACCTGGGCAAGAGCATAGTAAACCTGGTCAAGGAAGTCTTTGTTGTTATCATCCTTCAGCATGCGGGTCAGTTTCTTGACAATATATTCTTTATCCCCGCTCCGGGTATCGTAACACTGTGCCAGGTTAATCTTGGCGTTAAATTCCATGGCAAAGGATGGAGTACGCTTGATCACTGCTTTGTACTTTTCGGCTGCGGCGCCGTAATCCCCATCCCGCTGATAGATCTGCCCCAGGATAAATAAACACCGGGTCTCCATCTCCCGTCCCGGATTCAACTCAATGGCCCGTTGCAGGTAGGGGACGGCTGCATCGTACTTTTGCTGTAAAATGTTGAATTGAGCATAAGCCAGGTTAAGAGGCATGTCAAATTTTTCTGGCGCTTCGCCCAGATTGACCTTATTTTGAAGCATGTCCAGCATCGGCTCGGCACGCTTGAAATCCTTCATCTGAATATTCGACATCGACAACCAGAGCATGGCTTCGTATTTGATGTCGTTGTTGTTATATGTTTTGATGATGAACTCAAAGGTCCGGCGGGCCATGCCATAATCCTGCTTGTAGTAATAGGATTTTCCGATCAGCAGATACGCATCGTCGATCCATTTGACATACTCCTTCCGGTTAAAGACCATCGAGTGTTTCTGGATGGCTTTCGAAGCTTTGGTAATGCCGATGTCGGCATACTGGACGATGGCAGTGGTGTTGCTTTTATCTCCATAATTATAGACCGGCAGGATGAGCAAGTAGTTATCCGTAATTGTATGCTGGTAATCCTTGACCCCCTGGCGTAACTGATCCATTCCGTTCCAGTAAACATTGTAATGCGAGGTCAGGTTGTGGTAGGCCCGGCGCGTAAACGTGTTCTTTTTTGTCGAGCATCCGCTACTGATGATCAACCCGGCCATTATGGAAACGAAGGCTCCCCACAGGTATAATTTCTTTACATTCACAGAGTCAATATCGTGTATGGATATAACTAAAATTTCACAAAAATATTATATTTTCCGATATTTGCAGCCCAAATCCTGAAGCGGGAAGAGTCGGATGGCGAAAACAACTGGTCAAACGAAAAAGGTCAAATGGTATACCAAGCTGAAGTGGAAATACCGGCTGGTGATCATGCATGACGAAACACTGGAGGAGCGGTTAACCTTCCGCCTCACCCGGTTGAATGTCTTTATCGCCCTGGGCACCCTTGCGATCATCCTGATCTTCCTTACCACGGTACTGATCGCCTTCACCCCCCTGAGGGAGTACATCCCCGGATATACCAACGTTAATCTTCAAAAGGATCTATACGAATTACAGCTCAAGACCGATTCCATCGAAAAGGACCTGATACGTAAAGACCTGTTTATCTTCAACCTGAAACGGATCATCAGTGGAGAAGAACTGGTGGATGACCTTTCCCTGCCAAAAGATACCACTACGCGGTACACCGATATCCGACTCACGCGATCACAGGAAGATTCGCTTATGCGTGTCGAGATCGAAAACCAGAGCAAATACAGTCTTTATCGTATTGAATCGGCCGAAATGGCAAACCAGCGGAATATATCCTTGGGGAACCTGCTCTTTTTTGTGCCGATCAAAGGGGTAATCACCAATGAGTTTGATCCTGACAAACAACATTTCGGAATCGACATCGTTTCGAAAAAGGATGAAGCGATCAAATCGGTCCTCGACGGCATCGTGATCATCAGTTCCTGGACCGTAGAAACCGGTTATGTGATTGTAATCCAACATCCCCAGGGAATCGTTTCCATATACAAACACAATTCAGCCCTGTTGAAACGGGTCGGAGATCTGGTGAAAGCAGGGGAGGCTATCGCCATTATCGGAGAATCCGGAGAGCTGACCAGCGGCCCTCACCTCCATTTCGAGTTGTGGAGCCAGGGAGCACCCGTAAATCCAAAAGATTTTATTTCGTTCTAAATCAGGCATGCAGGAAGAGTGAAAAAACAGGTGACCATACTTGGATCGACGGGTTCTATCGGGAAGCAGGCACTGGATGTGGTGCGGAACCACCCGGAACGTTTTGGCATAGAGGTACTGTCGGCTCAGAATAATTGTGACCTGTTGATCAACCAGGCCGTTGAATTCAAACCCAATGCTGTGGTGATTGGCAATCCGGAGTACTATCAGCGGCTTCGGGACGAACTGAAACACCTCCCGGTGAAGGTATTTGCCGGCCAGGATGCCATTGCCCAGATCGTGGAAATGGAGGGACCCGATATCATTCTGAATGCGCTGGTGGGATTTGCCGGGATGATTCCGACTTACCAGGCCGTGAAATCAGGTAAACCGGTGGCACTGGCCAACAAGGAATCACTGGTGATTGCCGGCGAACTGATCATGGCTGAAGCGATCAGGAACCACACCCCGATCATCCCGGTTGATTCGGAGCATTCAGCTATCTTTCAGTGCCTGGTCGGAGAAACTATGCGGAGTGTGGAGAAGATCTACCTGACGGCATCGGGCGGGCCATTCCGCGGAAAAAGCCGGATCGAAGTGGAGCAGGCCGGTATCCTGGAGGCCCTGAACCATCCCAACTGGACCATGGGGAGCAAGATCACCATCGACTCTGCCACCATGATGAACAAAGGGCTGGAGGTAATTGAAGCACACTGGCTGTTTGGATTAAGTCCGGAGCAGATTGAAGTGGTGATCCATCCCCAGTCAGTAATCCACTCTATCGTCCAGTTTGCTGATGGCTCGATGAAAGCGCAGCTTGGAGTCCCCGACATGCGCCTTCCCATTCTTTATGCCCTGGGATTCCCCGAACGGATCCCGGCCGATCTGCCCCGGCTGAACTTCGCCGACTATCCCATGCTGACCTTTGAACAACCCGACCGGGAGCTGTTTCGTAATCTGCCGCTGGCCTACCGGACTCTGGAAGCCGGAGGGAATGCCTCCTGCATCCTGAATGCCGCCAATGAAACAGCCGTCCAGGCATTTCTGGATGGACGGATTCCGTTCATGGGGATACCCTCGGTCATAGAACTGTGCCTGGAATCTATCCCGCATCTCCGACAACCCGGTCTGAATGACTTACTGACCACCCATTATCAAACTACTGAAAAAGCAATCCAAATCATATCTGAACAATCATGGAAATCCTGATCAAGACACTCCAGTTTCTGCTTGCCATATCCATTCTGGTAATTTTTCATGAACTGGGCCATTTCATTGCTGCCCGGATCTTTAAAACCAGGGTCGAAAAGTTCTTTCTCTTTTTTAATCCATGGTTTTCCCTGTTCAAGTTCAAACGGGGCGATACGGAATATGGTCTGGGCTGGCTTCCCCTTGGCGGGTATGTCAAGATCTCCGGGATGATCGATGAGTCGATGGACAAAGAACAATTAAAGCAACCACCCCAGCCCTGGGAATTCCGTTCCAAACCGGCCTGGCAACGGCTTATTATGATGCTGGCCGGCGTATTCGTGAACCTGCTCCTGGCTATAGCAATCTACATCGTAATGCTCTCGGTATGGGGTTATCAGTACCTCCCCACTTCCGAAGTCAAATATGGGATTACGGTCGATTCCATTGGCTATGAAATAGGATTACGGAACGGGGACAAGATCCTGTCAGTTGATCATATCATGGTGGAAGATTTTGCCGATATTCCCAAAACGATCATCCTGGAAGAGGCAACCGCGATCCAGGTGATCCGTGATGGAGAACCGTTTGAAGTGATCATCCCGGAAGGATCTATTGCGAAGCTGATCAAACACAAGACCCCCGAATTTATCTCTGTCAGGATTCCCTTTGTAACAGCTGAATTTACAGATGATTCGGAAGGGAAAAAAGCGGGGATCCGGGTAGCTGATCAGATCATCGGGATCAACGACAGCCTGATGCTCTATTTTGACCAGTTCCGGGCCGAGGTGCAGCGACATAAGAGTGAAATGATCCGGGTTACCCTCCTGCGCAATGGCGATACCCTGGTGATCCCGGTGCAGGTCCCGGCCGGCGGGCTGCTGGGTATCTATCCGAAACCACCCGCAGAATTTCTGACTTTCAGGGAGAAGAACTACAACCTCATTACAGCGATACCGGCCGGTGTTGTCAGAGCCTATGAAGGGACCGGGAACTACATCAAGTCAATCAAACTGCTCTTCTCGCAGGAGAAAGCCTATGAGTCGGTGGGGGGATTCATCGCCATCGGGAACTTTTTCCCGGCTATATGGGATTGGCAGGCCTTCTGGTCCATGACCGCCTTTCTTTCAATTATGCTGGCGGTATTGAATGTACTGCCTATCCCGGCGCTGGATGGGGGGCATGTCCTTTTTCTGCTCTATGAGATTGTTTTCCGCCGGAAGCCGAGCGATAAGTTCCTTGAATACGCCCAGGTGGTCGGCATGGTCATTCTCTTCGGAATCCTGATCTGGGCCAACGCCAATGATATCATCAAACTGTTCAGATAGGGGAGCCGGAATGTTTCAGCGACATTAATCGGATAACTTTTCGTTCAGCGACCGGAATCCCTCGCCAAGGATCTCCGTAGCATCGATCACGGTCATGAATGCCCGGGGATCGATCTGATGGATATACTCTTGCAGCAGTGCCAGTTCCCTGCGGCTGACCACCGTAAAGATGATCTTCCGCTCGGCCATATTGTACATCCCCTTTCCGTCAATATAGGTGCCGCCCCGGTTCAGGTTGTTGATGATCTTGTCGCGGATCTCCTCGTGCCTGTCGGAGATGATGAAGAGACTTTTATCATAACTCAGACCCTCCAGTACGATGTCGATCACCTTGCCGGCAATGAAGATCACGATCCAGGAGTAGAGCGGGATCTTCCAGTCCTGGAAGACCGCCAGACCAAACAGGACTATGAAGGAGTCGATCAGGATTATCAACTGGCCCAGCGGGATCTTGGTATACTTGTTAAGGATCATCGCAATGATGTCGGATCCGCCGGAGGTGGCTTTCGACTTGAAAATAAGTCCCAGTCCGAGGCCGATCAGGACTCCTCCGAAGATGGAGGACAAGAGCGCGTCTCCCTGGACCAGAGGCTCGTAGCCCCAGAAATAGGTCAGGGTATCCGTAAAAACGGCTGTCAAAGAAAAACCCAGCACCGTTTTGAAACCGAACCGGGGTCCCAATATTTTCAGTCCGATCAGCGTTAATGGAATATCAAAGCATAACGCCATGAGTCCTACCGGGGTTCCGAACAGGTAGTGCAACACGATCGAGATCCCGTAAACACCGCCTGGAACGATCCGGTAAGGAGTAATGAAAAGGACAAAGCCGGTAGCCAGGATGAAGGAGCCGATGATGATCAGACTATAACTGAGAAACCACTTTCTGGAAAACGGTTTCTCTTTCATTAGAAAAAATGCCATGACGAATCAATTTACGATCTACGATTTTCGATTTACGATTGAAGGAAACGGACCGCAAAGTTATTTTTTTGTAGTAAATTTGAGAGAATCATTGCGATTGGATTATTTTTGTACTTTTATGTGCTTTTTTATCTGCCCTAACAACAAGGACTAATTTGAGAAGAGGTACCACCCCATATAAAAGCAAGCAGCACATATATCTGTCCGTTGTGCGGATTGTTATTCCCCTTGTTTTCTTACTGCTTGATATGGGGTTAGTTGTTAGGGCACAGCAGCTTCCTGTTCTGACCCAGTACATGTTCAACCAGATGGCGTTCAATCCTGCATATGCCGGCAGCAATGGAGGAATTTGTGTCAACGGACTGCTTCGCGAACAATGGATAGGCTTCAAGGACAACGATGGGAACCGGATTTTGCCGGAAACCATACTCCTGACCGTGGATGCCCCGCTCAGGGTTTTACATGGCGCACTGGGAGGCAGCATCACAATGGACCGGATAGGCTATTTTCAGAACATCGGTGTCCAGGTCGGTTATGCCTTCCGGATGGACCTTGGGGCCGGTGAATTCGCGGCTGGGATCCAGGCGCACATCATCAATTACCGAATCGATTTTTCCAAATTTGAAGGGCACATCATTGATCCCGGTGATCCCGTTTTTCAGGAAAACAATGAAAAAAGCGATCTGGCCATTGATGCCGACCTGGGAATCTATTACGAAGTCCCGGAAAAGTATTATATCGGCTTTTCAGCAGGACAATTGTTTCAGTCGAAAGCCCGGAACACTTCACTGCAGCAAAGGCGGACCTATTATTTGACCGGTGGGTATAACTGGATGATCCCGAACTATCCGAATTTTGAGCTGAAACCTTCAGCCCTGCTCGTCTATGACGGAGGGGCGTTCGGAGCCAGCATTTCGGCTCTCGTTGCATATAAAAAGAGGTTCTGGGGGGGGCTGGAGGGCCGGTTTTACCCTTACGACAATGTAGTGGCGATTCTGGCCGGTGCCAACATCAAGAGTTTTCGCATAGGCCTGTCCTACGACGTCAGCCTCTCTTCTATGAACCGCTTCAGTAACGGAAGCGTGGAAGTGATGCTGGGATATTGTTTCAAAATCGAAGTGGAGAAATACAGGAAACGATATAAAAACACACGATTCTTGTAACATAATTTGTTATCTTTGCCGTTTTATTTTAAATTTTGAGTTGAAATAAATACTAAAACCCAATACGCAGCGTTAATTTTCATCATTTCTAATCAGCCAAAAAATGAAAAGACTGCTCATCTATCTCGCCCTGCTCCTTTTCCTGGGAAGTTGCGGAAACTCAGGCAATGGAGAGCTCACCGGGGTGAAGAACCGAAAACGTTACTATCAGCCTGATCCCTTTGGCATGGTTTACATCCCAATGGGCAGCTACACCATGGGTATTGGCGACGAAGATGTCCTCTATACGCAAATCAACAACGCCAAGACGGTAACAGTCCAGTCCTTCTATATGGATCAGACCGAGATTACCAACAACGAATACCGGCAGTTTGTATATTGGGTAAGGGATTCCATTGCCCGTCGGATTCTGGGTGAGGTGCAACCCGATCTCTTTTTGGTCTCGGAAAATAAAAAAACCGGCGAAGTGTACGATCCCCCTTTCATTAACTGGGACACGAAGCTGGAATGGAACTCCGAGGAACAGGATGTGCGGGATGCATTGGCTGATATGTATCTTCCAGACGAAGAGAGGTATTTCAGGAGAAAAGAGATCGACACACGCAAGCTCTATTTTGAATATTATTTTGTCGACCTGAAGGCTGCTGCAGCAAAAGATTTTTCAGCAGGTGGAGACGTAAAGGATGCCGGTCTGGCCAACCGTCCGCAAGGGTTGAAAGACCGTTCGGTCTACGTCCGGAAAGAGGTAATTAACGTGTACCCAGACACCCTTTGCTGGATCCACGATTATGTTTACTCGTTTAACGATCCGATGACCGAAAAGTATTTCTGGCATCCGGCTTACGACAACTATCCGGTGGTTGGGGTCAGTTGGAAGCAGGCCAAAGCATTTTGCATCTGGAGAACCCAGATGAAGAACAGTTTCCTGTATGGAAAGAAAGGAGAAACGGCCATCAGCGATTTCCGTCTGCCTTCCGAAGCTGAATGGGAATGGGCAGCCCGCGGTGGCTATGACGGAAACCCTTATCCCTGGGGCGGGCCGTATACGCGGAACGACAAAGGATGTTTTTTAGCGAACTTCAAGCCACTACGGGGTGATTATATTGACGATGGAGGGGCCCAGACGGTGATCGTGGCCCACTATCCCGCCAATGATTTCGGACTCTATGATATGTCGGGGAATGTTGCCGAATGGACCAACTCCGCCTTTCATCCCTCTTCCTACAATTTTGCCTGGGACCTGAATCCCGACTACCAGTACAACGCGAAAGATACCGATCCCCCGGCCCTGAAACGGAAGGTGATTCGCGGTGGCTCCTGGAAGGATGTGGCTTATTACCTGCGAGTTTCATCCCGTGCTTACGAATACCAGGACACGGCAAAATGCTATGTCGGATTCCGGTGCGTGCAGAACTTCCTGGGACGCCAGAAGGATGACAATCCTGCCCGTGCTTCAAAAGTTTATAAATAACCATGGTCTAACCAACTTCATTAATTTAGAAACAAAATGGGTTTATTTCAATTTGCAAGAACAAGAGTCTACCGCAACTTCATGTCAAAACTGTATGGTTGGGGAGCATCCGTTGTAATTATTGGAGCCTTATTCAAGATCAATCATTATCAGGGAGCCGACATTATGCTGATCATCGGACTGGGTTGCGAGTCAATCATTTTCTTCTTTTCAGCGTTCGAAACACCTCATGTAGAACCTGACTGGAGTCTTGTATACCCTCAACTGGCAGGGATCTATCATGGAACAGCGGAGGGAGGAGCCCCCACCGGTACCGTCACCGAACAGCTGGACAACATGCTGGAGAAAGCAAAAATAGGACCGGAGCTGATCGAGAGCCTGGGAACAGGATTGCGAAACCTGACGAATACAACGTCGCAGCTATCCAATGTGAGCAATGCGGCCCTGGCCAACGACCAGTATGTAAACACCCTGAAGAAAGCCACAGAATCGGTTTCTGAACTATCGGCATCCTATAACAAAACTGCAACCAGCCTGAATGAGGCAGCGAGCGTTTCTGAAGAGCAGGTCGTAAACATGAAGTCTGCTTCTGATAACGCTGCCAACCTCTCCGGTGTCTATGCCCGGGTCGCTCAATCCCTGAACGAAGAGGCAACCCTCAACCAGGAGTTGATAGCCAGTCTGACCGACATCACCGCGAGTTCGAACAGGTTCGTGGAGAAATATAACGAATCTGCCGAAATCCTTTCGAAAACAACGGAAGCGTTAAGCCACACCGCCACCCACGGAGAGAACTACAACACGCAGTTGCAAAAGATCTCCAGCAATCTTTCGGCGCTCAATGCCATGTACGAACTCAACCTGCAGAACTCGAACGTACAGATGGAGCATACCAACCGGTTAAACCAGGTTCTCGAGCAACTGGTGGTGAACATGAATGAATCCAGCGTAAATTCTGGGCACTATAAAAATAACCTGGTCGCTCTCAATACCGCCGTTGAAGAGCAATTACAGGCCACTACCAAACAGGTGGATGCCACCGGGCAAATGCACGACACCATTTCCCGCTTCCTTACCAACCTGAACGAATCGGTGGAACGCACCGGCAAATTCAAGGAGGAGGTGAACATGCTGGCGCAGAACATTGCCACCCTGAACAAGGTGTACGGCAATATGCTGTCGGCCATGAATGTCAACCTCAACAAATAGGCATGTGCGAAACATTCCAGAGATTCACATAAAAAACGAAGAGATTAATGGCTGGATATAAGGAAACACCGAGACAAAAATTGATCGGGATGCTGTATTTGGTTCTGACAGCGCTCCTGGCATTGAATGTCTCGAAAGAGATTCTGGATGCATTCATTGTTGTCAACGAAACGATGGAAACTACGAATGAAAATTTTTCCCAGAAGGTGGATGCATCGTACAGCAAGTTCAAGCAACAGTACCAGATAGCTCCTGAAAAGGTAGGCCCCAACTGGATTAAGGCGCAGGAAGCGCATCGGTTGTCGGATGAGTTAATTGCCTATATTGATACCCTGAAGTTCGAAGTAATCAGAAAAACAGAGCGATTACAAACCATTCAGGAAGCAGGAAATCTGAAACTTGCTAATTTAGCACGAAAAGACAACTACGATACCCCCACACAATTTTTCATCGGTCAGTCGCAAGATGGAACAGACTGTCGTGCCGCAGAACTTCGCTCACGGATTGAAGCTTATCGTGAGCAGATGTTGGACCTGGTAGAGCCGAAGTACCGGCCGGTTATTAAGATCGGACTGGAAACTGAAGGTCCTTACTATGATGCCAACGGTGTTAAGCAGAACTGGCAGATGCATAATTTTTACCGCACCATTCTGGCCGCCACAGTCACCATATTAAATGAGTTGAAAGCGGAAGTGTTTAATGCAGAATTTGATGTGGTAAATAATCTATACGCATCCGTTACAGCGGAAGACTGGAAATTTGATGAGATCAAGGCCAGGGTGATCCCCAAAAGCAATTATGTTTTCTTAGGCGAAGAGTACCAGGCAGAGATCCTGGTCGCTGCGTATGATACAAAGCAGAATCCGAATGTCAGATACCTGTTCGGGGCTGATACGCTGACTCAGGCTAACTATCGTTTGGCCACGCCACTGGAAGGATCAAGAGGAATTGTAACCCTCAAACTCCCAGCTACTTCCGAAGGATTAAAGCGGTTTGCAGGTATCATCAAAATTATCAGCCCCCTGGGCGACACGATGTCATTCCATTTCAAAGACGAATACATCGTGGCCAAACCAGCGCTGACCATCTCGCCTATGAAGATGAATGTCTTTTATATTGGCGTGGAGAACCCGGTTTCGATCTCCGTTCCGGGAGGCCCCGAACGGATCATGCCCTCCATTACAGAGGGGAAAATAAAGGCCGATGGAGATAACTGGATTGTCTATGACCTGCCAAAAGGCCCCCGGGAGGCTGTCATTTCGGTAAATGCAATTTTTACCGGAAAAACAAAGAACATGGGTTCCAGCCAGTTCAGACTCAAAACAGTCCCCGACCCAATCGCAACCATCGGAGGAAAGAGCGACGGAATGGTATCCAAAAACATTCTGCTGGCAGGCCCCTATCTCGTGGCGGAGATGCCTGCCTGGTTTGACTTCGACCTGAGGTACACGGTAATCTCCTATACCTTCGTGACAGATATTGCCGGGTATATTTCGGAGATCCCGGTCCAGGGCAGCCACCTGACACCTGAGATCACCCGCATCATTCAGGATGCCAAGAAGAACAAACGGATCTGGTTCGAAGACATTGCTGTCAGAGGACCGGATGGAGACAGGAACATTTCATCCATCAGCTTAAAGATCAATTAATATCCTAACTACGGGAGGAACTATGAAAAAATTGCTCATGATCGTTTTAATCGCCGCCTGTTTCACGGGATTAAAACTGACTTCCTTCGGGCAGGTTCTGGAAGCCCCACCCCGGGATGGCATCTTCGATAAATCGGCCATCGTCGAACTTCAGCCGATTCCCTATGTATATCTCCGGGAAGCCGATATTGTCTGGACCAAGCGGATCTGGCGAACCGTGGATATGCGGGAGAAGATCAACCTTCCCTTTTACTATCCGGAACAACCTCAGTCCGGTTGGAGTAGCCTGGTCCAGGTACTGAAGGACGGAATTCGCGAAGGAACCATCACAGCCTATTCCACTACCAACGACCAGTTCCTCTATCCCATCACCTACAAGGAATTGATGGATAAACTGGAACAACCCGAACGAGTTACCCTGAAGCGTCCTGACGGAAGTGATTTTGATACGATTATCACAAAACCCTTCTATACCACTGATGTTAAAAAATTTATGATCAAGGAAGATTGGTTCTTCGATAAAATGAGATCTGTATTTGAAGTCCGGATCCTGGGCATCTGCCCGCTGATGGCCAGTTATACCGATCAGGGTGAGTATCGTGGCGACCAGCAGTTATTCTGGGTTTATTTCCCTGAGTGCCGGGAGGTCTTAGCACATAATGAGATCTTTAACATGAAAAACGGTTCCGCCGGGCGACTGAGCTATGACGATGCCTTCACCAAACGGATCTTCAACAGCTACATTACGAAATTTGAGAATGTATATGACCGGCAGATAAACCAGTACGCAACCGGCGTAGATGCCCTGCTGGAATCGGAACGTGCCAAGAATATGCTCTTCGAATTTGAAGAAGGACTCTGGGAGTACTAAGCGATTCATAAAAAAAGTAGGGGCAACCAGTCAGGTTGCCCCTACTTTTTTTTACTTTCGTGATCGTGGTACAGCCCTTCTTGTCAACACCGATCGAATACCTCAAAGGGGTGGGTCCGGCCCGGGGAGAGATGCTTCGGAAAGAGCTCGGGGTCCAGACTTTTGGCGAATTGCTCTCCTGCTTTCCCTTCCGGTACATCGACCGGAGCCGCTTTTACAAAATAGCCGAAATCCGGGAAGAGTTTCCGTTCATCCAGGTGAAAGCTGTGATCCATGCAGTCCAGAAGATCGGGCCTCCACGATCACGGCGGCTGGTGGCCACCGTGGCTGATCCTACCGGAACAATGGACCTGGTATGGTTCCAGGGGCACAAATGGGTAGAAGAGAAACTGGTCCCGGGCAGGGAGTACATTATCTTCGGACGACCAAACCGGTTCAGCGGCCGGTGGAACATCGCTCATCCCGAACTGGAGGCACCATCGGAACAGCCACCCCCTTTGAGTGAGATCCTGCGGCCCCTGTACAACTCCTCGGAGAAACTCAAATCGAAGGGACTGGATAGCAGGGGGCTCTCAAAGCTTATCAAGACCCTCCTCCTCCTGGAGAAATTTTATATTCCGGAAACACTCCCCGACGGGATCCTTCAATCACTGAAACTGATGGCCCGCCAGGAGGCCTTTATCAATATCCATTTTCCGGATAGCCCCGACGTGCTGAAACGGGCCCAGGCCAGGCTGAAGTTCGAAGAGCTTTTCTTTATCCAGCTCAGGCTGTTGCAACAGAAATACCTCCGGCTGCACAAACAGGATGGCCATGTATGCACCCAGGTAGGGGAATTTGTGAACCGGTTTTACAGGGACCACCTGACCTTTGAATTGACCGGAGCCCAGAAACGGGTGATCAAGGAGATCCGTGCCGATCTTGGATCCGGGAAACAGATGAACCGCCTGCTTCAGGGAGATGTAGGAAGCGGGAAGACCCTGGTAGCCCTGATGACCATGCTGATCGCCCTCGATAACGGATACCAGTCCTGTCTGATGGCCCCTACGGAGATTCTTGCCAGCCAGCATTTTCAAACTATCACAGGAATGCTTCAGGGGATGGAAGTAGAGGTAAGGTTGCTGACGGGATCAACCAGAGCTCCCGACCGGAAAGAGATGCAGGAGGGGTTGATCAGCGGGAAGATCCATATTGTCATCGGTACCCACGCGCTGCTGGAGGAGTATGTGCAGTTCAAGGAGCTCGGGCTGGTGGTGATTGACGAGCAGCACCGGTTTGGTGTAGCGCAGCGTGCCAGATTGTGGGAGAAGAACCACATCACCCCCCATGTGCTGGTCATGACAGCTACTCCGATCCCGCGTACACTGGCCATGACGCTCTATGGCGATCTCGATACTTCGGTCATCGATGAGATGCCCCCCGGCCGGAAACCGGTCATCACCCGGCATGCGTATGATTCGAAACGGCTGGAGCTCTTCGGTTTTCTGAAGAAGAAGATCCGGGAGGGACGACAGGTCTATATCGTCTACCCGCTGATCAAGGAGTCGGAGACCCTGGATCTCAAGAACCTGATGGAGGGGTACGATGCCGTGGTCAGGGAATTTCCCCTTCCCGACTACGCCATCAGCATCGTCCACGGGCAGATGAAACCGGTCGATAAAGAATTTGAGATGCAGCGGTTCATCAAACGGCAATCGCAGATCATGGTAGCCACCACGGTGATCGAAGTGGGGGTTGACATTCCCAATGCTTCGGTGATGGTCGTTGAAAATGCGGAACGGTTCGGGCTTTCTCAGTTGCATCAGTTACGAGGCAGGGTAGGACGGGGAGCTGAACAATCCTTCTGCATCCTGATGACTTCTGATAAGCTTACCAATGATGCACGCAAGAGGATCCAGACCATGGTCCATACAAGCGACGGATTTCTGATTGCCGAGACCGACCTTCAGTTACGTGGTCCGGGCGACCTGGAAGGAACCCGGCAAAGCGGTATTCTGGACCTGAAGATTGCGGACATCGTAAAGGATGAGAAGGTGCTGAAATACAGCCGGAATCTGGCCTCCCGGATCATTGAGAAGGATCCGGGGCTGGAACTTCCCGAACACCAGCGACTGAACCATCATCTCCGGATGATTCATAAAACCGAGCATAACTGGGGACTCATCAGCTGATTTTACGGATTTTATCCCTAATTTTACCCCGTTTTAACCGAACCAATCCATGAAGATCTCTTACGACTGGCTGAAGCACTACCTCTCTGTTGACCTCTCTCCCGATGAAATTGCGGAGATGCTGACCGGGTGCGGACTGGAAGTGGAAGGTGTGGAACCTTGGGAAAGCATCCGGGGCGGACTCAAGGGGGTGGTGATCGGGGAGGTGATGGAGTGTGTGCCCCACCCAAATTCAGATCATCTCACCCTTACAAAGGTGTCGGTTGGTGGGACAACGGTGCTCCCGATCGTATGCGGGGCCCCGAATGTGTCCGCCGGACAGAAGGTGGCGGTTGCCACCGTGGGCACGAAGCTGTTTCAAGGGGACAGGGAGTTGGTTATTCAGAAGACAAAGCTTCGCGGTGAGGTTTCGGAAGGAATGATCTGCTCGGAAGATGAATTGGGATTAGGAGCTTCACATGAAGGAATCCTGGTACTGGATCCTTCCGCGATTCCCGGCACACCGGCAAAAGACTATTTTGAGGTGACCGAGGATGTGATCTATCAGATCGGGCTGACCCCCAACCGCAGCGATGCGGCTTCTCACCTGGGTGTTGCCCGTGACCTAGTGGCCGTTTACAATAATCTTGGCCGAGACAAGGTACGGGAAGAGAAGGACAGGGCCAGACTGATACTTCCTGATGTGACAGCGTTCAAAATAGACCGGAACCAACGCCGGATCGACGTCGTGGTGGAAGATACAGAAGGGAGCCCCCGCTATTCCGGCCTTACTATCACCGGCGTCAGGGTAGGGGAATCTCCTGCATGGCTGAAAAACAGATTGCTTTCGGTCGGATTGAGGCCGATCAACAACATCGTGGATTGTACCAATTTTATTCTGATGGAACTGGGCCAGCCTCTGCATGCATTTGATGCCGACAAGATTGAAGGAGGGAAGGTAATGGTGAAGAGATACCCGCAGGAAAGACCATTTATTACGCTTGACGAGGAGCCACGGACCCTCACCAACGACGATCTGATGATCTGTAGTGCCACCTCCCCGATGTGCATCGCGGGAGTTTTCGGCGGAGTGGAATCCGGCGTGACTGAAACCACCCGGGACCTCTTCCTGGAGAGCGCCTGTTTTAATCCGGTCTCGATCCGGAAAACAGCCCGGCATCATGGATTGCACACTGACGCATCGTTCCGGTTCGAACGGGGAACCGATATTGAACTCACCACGTATGCCCTGAAACGTGCCGCTTTGCTGATCAAAGAGCTGGCCGGCGGAGAAATTGCCTCCGACCTGGTGGATATCTACTCGCACCCCTGGAAACCGATGGGTGTACGATTGACCTACCGTAACCTCGATCGGTTGGTTGGACAGATGATCCCCAGGGAGGTGGTGAAAAGCATCTTGACCGATCTCGGTATCCGTATTGAAAAGGAAACCGCAGCTGCGTTGGAGCTCACCATCCCGGCATTCAAAGTGGATGTCACACGTGAAGCCGATGTAATTGAAGAGGTGTTACGCATCTACGGATACAATACCATAGGGATCCCATTGGAGGTGAAATCTTCTTTTTCTTCTGTTCCCGGATATGATCCCGACAAGATCCGGAATATCCTGTCTGACCTGCTGAGTTCAAACGGTTTCTATGAGGTCATGAACAACTCCCTGACCAGTTCCGAACTCTATGAAGGAAATCCGGTTTTTCCGGCGGAGAAGTGTGTGCGGATCCTTAATCCCGGCAGCCGGGATCTTGATGTCATGCGTCAGACATTACTTTACGGCGGGTTGGAATCCATTGTATACAACCTGAACCGGAAAGCCACTGATCTGCTCTTTTTTGAGATAGGTACAGTCTATTCCAAAGCTGAACCAGGGAGCAGCGATCCCTTGCCTGGATATCATGAAGAGCAGCGAATGGCTCTGTTTCTCACAGGCCGGAGGAGCGTGGAGAGCTGGGATACGGAAGAAACCGCGACGGATCTGTTCCAGCTAAAAGGACTACTTCAGGCACTGTTCACCAGGCTTTCAGTGGATCAGACCTGCCTACATATGAAACCGGTCGATGTACTTCACTTCTCAGCGGGTCTTACCTGTCAGACTGACAACGGGGAGGTACTGGTTACCATGGGATCGCTCCGGAAATCCCTCCTGGCTCATTTCAATATCAAGCAACCGGTTCTGTTCGCCGATCTGGATCTGGATCTGTTGCTGAGCCTGATTCCCCGCCAGCCGGCCAGGTGCCTGGAACTACCAAAATTTCCGGTAGTCAGAAGAGACCTTGCCCTGCTGCTGGACCGTACCATCACTTTTGAACGGATCCGTCGGGTAGCCCATGATACTGGAGGGCGGGTCCTCCGTCAGGTGGGTCTGTTCGATGTTTATGAAGGAGAACAGATTGAAACCGGTAAAAAGTCGTACGCAGTGAGTTTTCTCCTGGGAGATGATTTAAAAACCCTTACGGATCCTGAGATCGATCAGGTGATGGAACGGTTGGTCCAAGCGTTTACAACTAAGCTGGGGGCTGTCATCAGGTAAAAAATCGTATCTTTGCTGCCGGAATATCAATCGGTCCGGCACCTGTAATGGATATATTGGCGATTAAGCAACGATTTGGCATCATCGGCAGTTCTCCCCTGCTCGACCGGGCTATTGATATCGCCCGGCAGGTGGCACCCACCGACATCACCGTATTGATCTCCGGAGAAAGCGGAACAGGAAAGGAATTTTTTCCAAAAATCATTCATCAGTTAAGTGCACGGAAGCACGGCCCTTACATTGCTGTAAATTGCGGTGCAATCCCGGAAGGGACGATTGATTCCGAATTATTCGGTCATGAGAAAGGCTCCTTTACAGGAGCACATGAAGCCCGGAAAGGATATTTCGAAGTGGTCAACCACGGAACGATCTTTCTCGACGAAGTAGCTGAATTACCTCTTGCGACCCAGGTCCGTCTGCTCAGGGTGCTTGAAAGCGGTGAATTTATGCGGGTTGGATCCTCCAAGGTATTGAAGACCAACGTTCGTCTGGTCGGAGCCACCAACATCCACATACCTGATGCCATTGCCAGCGGAAAATTCCGCCAGGACCTCTATTACCGTCTGAATACGGTCCCTATTTACGTCCCCCCACTGCGCGACAGGAAAGAGGATATTCATCTCTTATTCCGTAAGTTCGCCAGTGATGCGGCTGAGAAATACAGGATGCCCTCCATCCAGCTGGACGAAGAGGCAGTCCATGTCCTGATCAATTACCGCTGGCCAGGGAATATCCGTCAGCTGAAAAACATCACCGAACAGATCTCCATCATTGAGAAGAACCGGGAGATCACGGCAGAAACACTCATGAAGTACCTGCCACATAGTCAGGTCAGCGAACTTCCGGTCCTTTACCAGGGAGAAGAGAAAGCAAAAATATCAGAGCGGGAGTTACTCTACAAAGTGCTGTTTGATATGAAGCGCGACGTGAACGACCTCAAGCAGCTGGTGATGAATCTGATCGAAAACAAAAGTATCGACGGGGCTATTGGTGAAAACAAGCATCTGCTTCAACGTCTTTACAAGGATTATCCTGCTACCACGGAGTCCGGCACACCGATCCTGGTCCAGCCGGCAGATTCGAGGTTTGATGAACCGGTAGTTGAAACCGAGGAGGTAAGTGAATCCCTGTCACTCGAAAAACAGGAGGAGGAGTTCATCCGGAAGGCGCTGAAGAAATATGACGGAAAACGGAAAGATGCCGCCCGTGAACTGGGAATTTCAGAACGAACCCTGTACCGGAAAATTAAAGAATACAACATCGAGGAATAATGACTCCCAGCACTACCGGAATTCACCGGAAACCTGTATTTGTGGCGCTCATACTGCTCGTGCCTCTGTTTTGGGTAGCCGGCTCCTGTTCGATGAAATACTCCTTTACCGGAGCTTCGATCTCTCCGGAGGTCAAAACCATTTCGATCGATTATTTCCAGAACAAGGCCTCGCTGGTGGTTCCGACCCTGAGCCGTAGTTTGACCGAGGCATTACAGAATTACTTCACTTCGCAGACGAACCTGATCCTGGTTAACCAGGCCGGTGATTTGCAGCTGGAAGGCGCCATTACGGGATATACGGTGCAGCCCCAGGCCATTTCCGGAAACGAACAGGCACAATTGAACAGGCTTACGATCACGGTGAGCGTTAAATTTACGAACAGGATTAACACAATGCAGAATTTTGAATCCAATTTCTCGCGTTATCAGGATTATCCCAGTTCACAAAACCTGGTCTCGGTTCAGGATGGTTTGATTCAGGAGATTAACGAGCAATTGGTACAGGATATATTCAACAAAGCGGTTGTAAACTGGTAACCAATGTCCCAACATAACCATGGATAGCAGGGAATTTCTAGCATATGTCAGCAATACGGCAGCTATTGACACGGAGAGCCTGAAGCAGGTAGAAGAGCTTCTGAAGAACTACCCGTTCTGCCAGACGGCACAATTGCTGTATGCGCTGAACCTCTATGCCGAAGAGCACCCGAACTACGCCATGCAGTTAAAACGGGCTGCCGCCTATGCCGCAGACCGGAGGCAACTCAAACGGCTCATTGACCGGTACCGCTTTTCACATCAAAAACCAGCCGTCGATCCCAAACCGGTTCTGAAGTCCACCGTAAAGACTGCGCCACCGCCCCCACCTTCTCCACCTCCACGACAGGAT
>Ga0163200_1000044_pt1 | contig 60039 bp, 46 predicted proteins | sample PL_2010_200m_FD_113535 | JGI IMG/M metagenome (GOLD analysis project Ga0163200, IMG submission 113535) | Freshwater microbial communities from Powell Lake, British Columbia, Canada to study Microbial Dark Matter (Phase II) - PL_2010_200m | ecosystem: Environmental > Aquatic > Freshwater > Lake ... | reverse complement strand
TCGTAATAACCCCAGTGATAGCCGCTGTGTTTAATTTCATGAAGGTGATAGGAAGCCGGGAAACTTGTCAGAATGTAATTGATCCCCTCCCGGGAAAGATACGAATCCATGTCGTTGAATGCGGGATCTCCCCCATAAAAAAAGGAGGAAAAATATCCGTTCTCTTTCAGGTAACCGATCAGCGACAGGTGGTAGGGTACTTCATTTAATTTATCCAGAAAAGCACCACTACTATAAGGTAAAGATCCCAGAAACCCGGGAAGGACGTTAAACGTACGCTCCGATGTGGAAAGGAAATTCTCCCAGAAGAGGCTTCGGGTGATCAGTGAGTCGAGAAAGGGCATAAAATGGCCGGCCCGGGGATCATATCCACAAAATGAGGAAGAGAGGGACTCCATGATGATCACCACAATGTTTGGCTTTTGCCCTGAAACCTTAAAAAAACTCCCCAGTACATCGTGCGGATGGTCCCTGTGCAACAAGGGGTATTTTGTTCCAATGTAATCGAACTCTTCCTGAGCCATCTGAAACCGCCGGATGGCCAGATTTAACGCGGCTTCGCCGGGTTGATCAGCCGGGTACGATCTGTACTTCACAACCCTGGCAGCAAAGTACCCGAGCTTATTGGCTTGCAGGTAATAATCAATATCCCGTTCAAACACGGCTTGTTTCGGAAGAATAAAAAAGCAATAGACCGGAGAGATCAGAAGGAGCAGGTAAAACAGGTAGAGAAGATGGAGTCTGATCTTCATCTTCCGGCAGGAATACTGACACACGGCAAAGATAAGCCCCGACAACAGAAAGGGAAGAAAATCCCTGAAGTTCAGCCTGGCGGAATTCCTGGTGATCATCAGGATCTCCTGGAAGGAGTAAGAGAAGATTACCTGGTCGAGCGGGACCAGTGTGGTGATGAAGTACCTGATCAGGATGATGCTGGCCAGTGTGATACCTGTCAGGATGCCCAGGTGAACAGAAACAGCCAGCCGCCGGTTTATCCTGGCGATCAGCAGAAAGGGGATCAGCAGTCCCAGTAAAAGAAAGAAAAAGAGGAAACTATCATGCACGACTCCTGCCAGCTCCAACAGCAGGGTGTGTGTCTGGACCTCCAGAAAAGGAGGAACGAGTATATATTCCCAAACACGCAACAGTACAATGACCGGCAAAAAGAGAAGGTTTACCCGTGCATAGGAGGCAAGTGCCTCCTTCACCCGCAATTTCCGGAACAGATCTGGCACCGAGAATGTATCGTTTATGTGTTATTCAATTGTCACTTCATAGATCTCTCCGATGATGTCGTTCTTCGGAAAAGGGATGTTGGCCTGGTCATACATCGATCCCACCCACCAGCGGGTGTTGTGAAACTCCTGGGAGATGATCAGCAGCATCTGGTTGTTGGGGATCGATGTGATGGTGTTGTCGACATATCCCACCACCCGCAGCTGATCTTTCTCCGGCCCGATCCGCCAGATGATCCGTTCGGGCTGCCAGTCGATCTGAAAATAGTAATAGGCCCCGCCGAAGAGTTCATCATCCGGCTCGGGGATCTTCGATGTGATGGCCCGGTAGGTCTTTCCCCACTTGTGCTGCCAGAACACCTGGTCGTTGTAAATGATGGGATTGCATCCGCCATTGTAATTTACCGGATCTTCACAGGCCATGTCCCAGTTGGTGCAGGCCACCAGGATCTTATCCCGCATCTCTTCTACCTCGTCCGGAAAAGGGACATCCCAGTTGGCGATGTTGTACTGGTCGATCAGCCCCTGATTATAAGCCGGGGGAAGGATATAATTAGGGCAGTATCCGACCGTTTTGAGGATCTCAAAATCAATTTCCGAATAGCCGACGTTCTTCACCCGGTCGTCCAGATCGCCCCCATAGTAGTTGGCAAAGTAGCCGGAGGTGGTACAGTCGCGCCGGTAGTTCCACGAAGCCAGGTCCTGGGTGATCAGCCATATTGCATTGGTCAGGCCGTTCCAGAGACCCTGTTTGTTGATCAGTTCGGTGAGGTTGGCTTTCACCGTCCATTTTCCGTAAGTGAATCCATGCCGGGTGATCACCCCTACATTTTGCTTCTCCCATTTCCCAAATTCTGTTCCCGGGTTCCTGATCAGGATCTTGTGATCAGAAGAATCGGAGATCACTGTTTCACAGGGCCGTTTGCTGGTAGTTGCGGTAACGGCCACCAGTTCCTCTTTGCGGTAAAACCGTTTGTTCCAGTTGTAATCTGTCAATGAATAGCCTTCGTTCAGTACATCGGCGATCACAGGAATGTTGGTGTATTTAGTGGTGGGGTCGATGTAGTGGACAAACTGCTCGAAGGCGGCTTTCTGATAGAGTGCCTGGCTATTGCCGCAATTGGCTGTGAACGATTTCCCGTATTTGTCGGCCGGATAGTACCAGGGATTGATATAGATCCCGGCGCCGGGATCCGGTTTCGCCACCACTTTCAGGGCATGGGGATCGTAGCTGACTATGGTGTGGGGCAGCGTGGCCCCTTCACCATACTTAAAATAGTAGAAAGGATTGATGAAGGCGCTGTCGTGCATCAGGCTGATGTTCTGAATGAAGGGAGGAATGCCGTTGGTGTCGGCAGTCTCCTTCGTAGTGACCACCAGCATGAAACTATACTCCCCTACACGGGGATTCCGCTTCCAGCGGTCGTTCTGTCCGTTGCTGTAATACCGTTGCTCATCCCGTGGATTCCCCACAATCCGGAATCTGCCGGTCACCCGGTGAAAGTCGCCGTCGGCCGGGATCTCATCCGTTGCAACAAAGGTCGTGGTCACCTCTTCCCAGCTTCCGTAAAAGTTCTCCCAGGCATAGGGATGCATCCGGAGGGTATCGTCGGGATCCCGTTCGGGAAATTTGTAGGATTCGTTCTGGTAAAAGATTTTGTAGGCATATTGTGCAGGCTCATCCCCGGTATTTTTAATAAAAAACTCCAGGTGGAATAACCCGTCCTCCGTTTGCCGGCCCGATGGGATCAGGAATCCCGATTCCCGGGGACCCGGATAGTCCAGGTAGAGCAATTTCTTTCCGTTCGGGACTCCGTTCTCCTTTCCCGACGAATCGATCCTCCAGTTGGTCATCGGATTGAAGTCCCTGACAGCAAAGGGGCCGGTCGACACTGCCGGACTTTCCGGCTGACGGGAACAGGCTGCTATGAGCAGGAGCAGGCCAAACCAGGGGGTCATTCTAAGGCTGTTACGATGTTTCATGGCTTGCTTGGTGTAAACGAATAGAGTTGCAGCATATCGGGCAGGGCCGGATTCTCTTCGTATGTTTCACAGGGTCCCCCGGCATAATCCGGATCCTGGCAGTTCCGCCCGATCACCAGCACGGAGGAAAAGGACGGATCGATCCAGTTTCCGGTATATAGCTTCAGGATCTCGTAGTATTTGGGATTTCGGTCTCCTTCATACCCGGTGAAATCGATGGCAGATAAAACCTGGAAGGTGGTATCATTGAACCGGATATCTTTCAGGTCGTAGCGCCAGTCGCGGTTGTACCGCAGGAAGGTGAGCGGCTTGCCCGGCAGAAAATCGCCCGGCAGCAGCTGATCCGTCAATTTCAGGGTGTCGATCCCGAGGGTGAGCCCGGCACTCGCCTGTTTGTCGGGAAATACCTCTGTAAATTTGCCGTCGCCGGAGAGGTACCGGAGCAGCGAGTAGCTTTGCTTACCGTTTTTGAGTTCACGGAAGATAGTCAGCACCAGGTCCTGGCCGGACGAGGAGAGGAATGGACCGGCGATGGCCCTGAATTCAACCCATCCCGGGTTCCATTCCCGGACCTTGTACTCTTTCCCATCGGCCACCTCTCTCCAGTCTCCCCCGGAGGAACCACCGGGTGCGAAGCGGAGGATCTTCCAGGATCCGTCTTTTTCAAAGAGAAGGAGTTCATCCACTCCATCCCCGTTCAGGTCGCCGGATGTCAGCTGCCGGTCCTGATGCAGGGGTATCCCATTCAGATCCGGATTATCCGACTGCCACACCACCTTTACCCTGGCGCCCGGATGATTCCGGCTGCAGGGGGCAACCGTGGATTCAAATGCCAGCAGGGCCATTCCCCCGGTCCCGGCGGCAAAAAGCTGATCTTTTCCTCCCGGGAGAAAGGAGCCTTTCATCAGGATCGGTCCGGTAAGGATGGGGACGAGATCTTCGGCGCACTCCAGGGAGATTTCGACAAACCGTTTCATTTCCCGGCAATAATGAAAGAGTTCCGGTTTCCCGTCGGGTTTGATCACCAGCATCGACTGCAGATCGCCGGGGGCTGAGATGAACTGACCGGAGAATACCTGATCTGCAGGGGTGATCTCACCGGAACCGGTTCCGCCGGACCGGATCAAATACGTTCCCTCCCCGTTCCCTATCTCCTGCTTGTGCAGCAGAAAGGGTTGATACGGAGGGGTATTGAACCGTGGACCAGTTCCCTGCTCACGGGTCATATCCACCCGGGCCGAATCTCCGATGCGCTCGCGCGGAGCGCCAAAGACGAAATAGAAATCGTCGACCAGGAGATCGGTGCTGCTGTTGTTCCAGAAGTAGAGCTGGATCTGGTCATCGTTCCGGATCCTGACATCCGACAGATCGTAATACCCACTGATCTTGGTCCATTGCTCCTGAGGGACTATCGGGCCGGAGAAATGGACCCCTTTCCAGCAGATATTCACCCCTACCGAGTTGTTGACGGCAAACACCAGGGAGCCGTTCACTTCATTTTCGGTAGGAAAGGCATAGACCCAGGCACTCATCGCTACACCGTTCAGGTTCTCCAATCCGATCTCACCGGCTGCACGGACCACGCTCACCGAAAAGCTGTTCTTCCCGAAGGCTTTGGCCGAATAATTTCCCGAATGGGCGATTCCTTTGTAAATGCCGTTCGGGACATCCCGGGAGGAATCCACTTCGAAGTCGAATTGCAGGGTGTTCGGGGCCAGCTGTTGCAGCGGATCCTTTTGAATGAAAGCCATTTCATTGGAGGTAGGCATTTTCATGAATTTATGCCACGGCACATACCGGATCACGACCATCACCACGACGGCCGCCAGAATGATCGCAAGGCCGATCAGGAAGATCCATCTCGTTCTTTTTTTCATGGATTAGGACTATCAGACAACCGAAATTAAAGATACAAGTTTACTATTTTTTGAGGTTATACATGTACTTTGCATCCCGAATTATTGCCTCTCCCAGCGGAATCTGCCTCTCCTTTGCCTTGGCCACCACAAACCTGAACCATTCCCGGTCGTTGAGAATGCTGTTCTGATAGGGAACCCAGGGAGGATCCCGGTGACCGGGATGAAAAGCGGCATAGGCCTCATCGGCAAAATTCCAGAAACCACAATGGAGATTGATCTCCGAAACCATCAGCAGGATCACATCAAACTCCCGTAATTTCTTTTGCAGATCACGTTTATCAATATAAACCGGATTCCGGCTGTCGAAGATGTGAGGATAGAGTTTGGAGTTGTAGTACCAGTACTCCTGGTGCTGAAAGAAACTTCCTGAAAAATAGGGGTTGATGTTTACCTGGTAACTGTCGGCAATGACCAGGACAGACAGCTTCCTGGATTTCGTCCGATCAATATTCACTACCGGATAGGCAAGCGGCTCGCGGGGCAACCGGGTGAACAGATTCAACAGTCCCAGAATGTCGGCATCGGTCGATCGCGGGACATCCGACACTTCGATACCCGGATGAGTGAGGTCGGGAAGGTCCGTTTCAGAAACCGTTTCGATGTAACGAAGGAGTGAATCCATTGCCAGTACCGAACCATAAATGCTCCAGTGCATCCCGTATCTGGGAAACAGGGTGTACCGGCTGGTATCCTTCAACTCCAGGAAATAGTGGTTGAGATCTACCATGGGGATCCCCAGCTCTCTCACCCGGGAAGAGATGTAGTCGTAATTTGACTGGGTTCTAATTTCAGGGTGGTACCGGTCCGGAATATATTCGGGATAAAAACTGGCTTTGCCCGGTTCCATGACAAGGACAAAGTGAACCCCGGCTTTTTGCAGATCCCGGCATGTCTCGCTGAGCTTTTGTAATTTGGTGTCCAGTATATCCGCCCCGATAAAGTATCTCCCCAGGTACTCCAGGATATAGTCCTCCTCAAAAAAGTAACGGTTCTTCCCTTCGATGAATCCTTCGGCGTGCGTGATCCCGAACAGGTGGTAATCGCATTCGTTATGCAAACGGATCAAAGAGCCTCTGAATCCGACGTGATCTTCAAGATTTTCGGTCAGCTTCTGCTGAAACGTTCCCTGAAACCATGTTTGCCAGGTAAGATCATGCAGGCTGGGCTCCGGCTTCGGGTGGTAGTACCCGACCGGTTTCCTCACCGGGATGATCCCCGTCATCTTCTGAACGGAGGATCCGGAAAGAAACAGGCAGACAGCAATCAGGAAGAGAACCCTGGTCTTCATCATGGTCAGAATCTGAAGTAGATAAACGGGCTGAATCCCGAAGAGGTAACGGTAGCTTCACTCAGGATGAACAGCAGGATCGCCAGGATGGTCATAAGAATGACCGTCACACTCCCGGGAACATTGAATAATCTCTCACTCCACCGCCCGATCCGGTTCCACCCTCCCCAGAAGGAAAAGATGATGGCGAAACCCAGGACGGTCCAGAACTTTGAGCTCAGCCACACCGCATTGGATAAATGTACAAACCCGAACATCCTTCCGATATAGAAGAAAGCGGCATCGAGGCTATCGGAACGGAAGATCACCCATCCGATCACCAGGAGCAGGAAGGTGAGGAGGATCGCAGGAATCCGTCCTGCTTTTTTCATCCAGCGAATCAGGAAGAGGCGGTCGAGGATGAGGAAGCAGGCCATGTATCCACCCCAGAGGATGAAGGTCCAGGCTGCCCCGTGCCAGAATCCGCAGATGAGAAAAGTGATGGCAACGGCCGTGCTGTAGAGCAGTTTATCGGTGCGGATCCCGCCATAGCTGTCCTTTTTCCATTTCCGCGATAAGCTGTAGGCATCCGGAAGGAAGAGGTAATCACGAAGCCAGGTGGAAAGAGTGATGTGCCAGCGTTTCCAGAATTCTGTGATGCTGGTGGAGATGTAAGGGAAATTGAAGTTCTCAGGCAACCTGAATCCTGCCATTTTGGCCAGGCCGATGGCCATATCGGTATATCCCGAAAAGTCAAAATAGATCTGAAAGGCATAGGCAATAGCCCCGATCCAGGCAAGACCGGAGGAGAGCTCAGCGGGATCCAGTGCGAAGATCTCGTTCACCGTAACCCCGAGTACATCGGCGATCAGCACCTTTTTGGCCAGGCCGATCACGAACCGGTAGAAGCTGATCAGCCGTTCGTTGACGTTCTCCTGGGATCTCCGGTCATGGATTTGTCCGATGATCTGTCCCACCCTCACGATCGGGCCGGAGATCAACTGCGGGAACATGAAAATACAGAGCGCGTAATCCTGAAAGCGCGTCACTGCCGCATGGCGTCTCTTGTAAACATCAAAGGTACAGGATAGTTTCTGGAAGGTGATAAAAGAGATCCCGATGGGTAATGCGATCCGGGTCCATTCTGCCGGGGGGGAACCGAACCAGCCCAGGATCACGTTGAACTGATCGATAAAAAAGTTCATGTACTTGAAATAGATCAGCAGTCCCAGGTTCAACAACACACTGATCCAGAAGAGCACTTTTCGCTTTGTACCTTCACTTCTTCCGACCTCTCTCAGCAGGAAAAAATCTGCCAGTACCGAGCCAAGTACGATAAAAACAAAAAGGGGTGCCCCCCAGGCATAGTAGAAGATGCTGACAAGTAATAAAAAGGTGTTCTTGGGCCACGACTTCGGAATCCATGCCAGCAGGAAGTAGATGATCAGAAATGCCGGTAAAAAGTAGAGCAGGAAAAGGCTGGTGCTGAAAATCATGACCGGGTAAGTTTATTCGAAATGTATGACCAGATCGTCAATGTAGAAGCGGGTCCGGCAGGTGTTCTCAAGATAAAATCTAAGTATCTGATTCCCGTCCAATGTATCAGGTACGGGAAAAGTAAACCTGACCTCTGCCCATTCACCTGCATGGGTAAGAAAATCATCAATCGGATACCTCCGGGACACTATCTCATGGCGCTTAAAATCTTCGATACGGCAAAAAAATCCGGCGCCGGTGATCACGCTGTCCACTGGATCGATCCAGACGCTGACTGATACCCGGCTCACCTTCCCGGTATCCAGGATTTTATTGAGCACCCTTTCATAGGTACAATGATAGAGTTCGTTCATGTTCACATAGGTGGATATCGTCCCTGAATGAACTGGTTCAAATGCCGTAGGATATCCAAAGTACATGCAACGGTTTTCAAAATCATTTTTATAGGTATAGTCGGTTCTGGTAAACTCAATCAGCTCTGCTTTCCGGAGTTGATCCTTATAATCCTCCCACGACCAGGTGCCCCCGGCATAGAAGGTCTTCCGGTAGAACAGTTGTTGATTGAACTGGATACAACCGGCAACCAGAATGATGGGAATGAGTTTCAACAAGAGGTTCCGGCGCTGCATGAAAAAGAGGATGAAATATCCCATGGCGAGGGAGAACAGGGCGTAAAATTCAACCATTACCCGGCATCCGAAACTGCCGCCAAAATACCAGTTCTCCCAGGAAGAAAAAAGATAGGAGTAGAATAAAAACAGCAACAGCAGGAGGACCCCATTCGGGTACTTCCTGGCAATCATAACAATAAAACCGGTAACGAAAAGGATCGCGGCCGGTGTATAGGGAAAGAGACCATTCAACGGAGAAAACCAGAAGGGAATAATCATGGGGCTGTTCCAGAACGTAAAGGTCTCTCCCTGATAGGTATAAAAAATCCAGTTTCCGCTTATATAATGCCAGTATATGAACTGCGGAAAAAATACCAGCAGGAAGGCGACAAGGAATATGAGGATTGGTTTCACACGGAGGAAATGCCGGATCCGGTATCCGATTTCCTTCCGGGAGCCCGCATCCCAGAAGACCAGGATCAGAACCAGCAGTATATTGGTGGGCCGGATCAGTACCAGGAATGCAAGTACAAATCCCAGCGCAATCAATAGACCAACCGACTTCATCTGCCTGACCAGGTAGGTTTTAAAGACCAATAAATAGAGGGAAATAAGAAAAAAGGAGTAGAGGTGCGACATCATCACATCATCCAGGCCATAGAAATAGAGGTTGGTGGAGAGCAGGATGATGAATGGCAGGGAATAACTCAGCCAGCGCGGGAAATAGTACAGCAGGAACGATTTGAGAATGAACATGGACAGGATCAGGTAGAAGACACAGGCTACCGCTGCCATGCGGTGATAGATCATGGAAAAGCCATCAGGCTGAAGATCAAACTGTGTGGCAATAAAATGCGCCGGTAAAAAGAAAGGAAGGACGAAGAACGAGACCCCGAAGGTATATTTCGTCATCATCTTATCCGCATCCTTGTTGAGTCGAAATCCCCGGCCATTTTTGTAATCCAGGCTATCGGGATAGGCAGATGCATGAAATCCATAGATGAAGGTGGCCGGCAAATAGATATAATATCCCCCCTTGTCGGACCAGAATTCCCCTCCATACCAGAGCTTGTTCTTACTGAAGTTTATATTGAACGATAGGTTGAGGAAAAGGGCAAACAGCAATGGGTACAGGATGGCATCCAGCAAACGCATGCTGACAGAGAACCGGCCGATCCTACTGTTCTTCCCTCGGTTCATACAGGTCAATTTTTATATCATCCGTATAAAAAGTTTCCTTCCCCCGGTTCCAGATGTAGACGGCGATCAAATCATCAGGATCCTGGACATAGGGGAGTTCATAATCCATGGTCACTTCATTCCAGGCTCCCGGGACCAGATCCTCATCCTCCAGGGCGATCGTTTTGTACTTGTAGTTTCCCTTTTTGTTACTCATCGTCATCACCAGGTTCGCCGGAGTCTCGTTCATACCGGCAAGCGGGAAAATGGAAACCCGGAAGCGGATCCAGGAGCCATCCCGGGGAGCCACCTGGCTGTAAGCCATTTTCATCCCCGGCGAAAACTCTATAGTACTATCCATCCGCAGGGCGTGAATTCCCGATTTTGCTGCATCACTGGTGATATGGACGTCCTGGTCGGCTCCGTCCCATTCGAAATTGAAGAACGCCAGGGAGCGGATCTCATACTCCTTTCCGTCATCGAGCACTTCGCGGTCAAAATTCTCCGCCTGTTCCAGGTAACGGTGTGCTCCCTCAGGAACACTTGTCTTTCCGAAGATCGACATGTAGTATTTTCGGGTCATGCGCGACGGATCGATGATCCAGGTCATGTATTGCCAGGTCTGGAAAAGATTAAGCCAGATAAAGAACAATGCGATCACGGCAAAAGATCCCTTCACCCACCATCGTCGCTTCAGGAGCCATGCGATACAAGCACCAAACGGCAGTACCATAACTGCATAGGATTGCATCAGGGAGCGCTGCCCCAGGCTGCCGCCATACCACCAGGTGGTCCAGGAGGAGATGATGAGGAGGTTCACGGCAAAGAAGAGGAAAGTGGCCCAGAAGATCTCCCGCTTCTGCCTGAAGAGAAAGATAAAACCGGCCAGGGGGAAAACCATCATCGGGGCATAGATCAGCCATCCCTTTTTCCAGGAGAAAAGAACAAACATGATGTACGGGGCAAGGAACTTCAACGTTTCTCCCTCTTCATAGCTGTAGTAGACAAACTTCCCGGCATGAATCTTCCAGTAGATCAGTTGCAGGAACCCGACCAGAAACACAACGATGATCATACCTGAAACCTGAAACCTGAAACCTGAAATCAGTTCCCATTTTTTTCGAAGCGTCTCCTTATTGTAAATTCCCCAGAGGAGCGGGATCAGTGCACTGATGATCTCGGTCGGACGGATCAGCGCTGCCAGGCCTACAAAGAGTCCGATGAGGATGGCATTGTTCCATTTGGGATGGTCGTGCCATCGGATAGTAAACCAGATGATGAGGGTATAGACCGTAAACAGGGAGTTGTGAACCATGGCACTGTCGTAGGCCGTGAGCTGAAAGTAGTTGGTCCCCAGTACCAGCAGGATCATGACAATGGTAGTGACCACCTCTGAAAAATAACGCAGCAGGATCTTCCGCAGGAACCAGAGGCCGATGATGCCGTACAGCACGCACCCCAGGGCAACGGAGACCTGGTAAGGGAGTGAGAAGCCGTCGGTCGGGAAACCCAGGGGCCCGGCCAGAAGGTGAGCCAGGAAAAAGAAGGGAGCGAAGAGGATCGCCATCCCCATCGGGTATTTCATGATATATTCTCCGGTGGGACCGGGGTATGCCTGGTAAAAACCGATTGTGGGGGCATACTGGTCCAGGATCTTTTGCAGCCAGCTGAAATCGGTGATCCCGATATCGTGGTAGATAAATTGCGCCGGCAGGTAGAGGTAGTAACCGAAAACATCCCAGGAGAGGATCGACAGGTGGTCGTATGTCAGCCAGCGGGGCAATAGAAACCGGCCGTAGACCACACAAACGGCAAGCAAAAAGAAACTAATCAGCGAGATCCCTCTTCCCCGTTTCTTCATATCGGCTGTTTTTAATTCGACATCCCGGAAACTCAACCCGGAGGTGGTCGCAAAAAAGCGTTTCCGCTTCCCGGTGATGATCGCTGTAGCATTGTAATGACCACATCATCTACGATCACCCGCTGGGAGCCTTTCTGCCAAAAATAGATCTTTAGCAATCCGTCCGGGTACTTAATCTCAGGAAGCATGGTGGATAGTGATACGGCATTCCATTGATTTTGCTTTAACTGCAGCTCGTTCAAACAGAATGCCTTATAAAATAAGGACCGGTTTCCTTGTTCCATGGAAACAACCAGCCAGATCCTGTTCTCCCGGGGATCTTCCGGAGAAAAAATGGCACAATTGATCATCAGTTCCGCTCCCTCCGGCGTTCCCTGAAACGAAGATAGCTCCGCCGCAAACAGCCTCGTAAACTCCCGCTCTCCCACACACGCCGAAACCGCCCCGGAACAGGCCAGACTATCTACCCGTTCAAAGGCTCCGGTATTCCTTTCGAAATCGTCCGCCACCAGGCATTGCATGATGATCCCGCTGTCCCTGGCCAGCCGGATTGAATCCAGTATCAACGCGTTCCGGAGGGATGATCCCGCCGGGCCTTTCAGGAACAGGTACACTTCGTAATTGTATCCACCCAGGGTCGTGGCCGGAACAGCAGGGGTAAAATAGTTTATCAGCTGCATCTTAGGACTTCTCATCAGGGAATCCAACGGTAAACAGCACTCATTCGGGCCAAAATGGGCGTCCCAGATCAGCAGGTTGTCTCGTGGAATAACCTCCATCTCCTTCGATGTGAATAGAGGTTTACTGCCCGCTAACACCCAGGCAAACTTTTCTCCGTCATACGGATTGGCATCCAGATAAAAAGGGACCTTGGGGTCGGTATAACAGATCCGTTTGTTAACATATTCGGTTGATCGGACCCAGCTGGCAGTCTTTGTCATTACCTCCTCTTCCCACAACAAAGGGACCGGATACCGGTAGACAGTGAAATTTGCATAAAGGATGAAGACGACCGTCATCGCCTGCAGTAAGAACCGTTGCATCTGGTTCGTAACAAATAATCTCTCCAGCCAGGCATATCCACCCATGGAAATGATCGAGACAAGGGGGAGGATGGCTCCCACCACCCGAATAAGGCCCAGCGAGCTGCCGACTCCCGTCCAGTACAACCAGGAGTGAAGTCCGGCATACAGGAAAATGATGGTCAGTACAAGTGCCTGAAAAAAGATTTCTGTCTGTTGCTTTTTCTTCCGGTTGAACAATGCATAGATCAAACCGGCAATTCCAGCTACAAAAAGCCATTGCAAGGGCAGCCCGAGGATAAATGACCGTTTTTCATAAAACAGGAACAAAGAGCCTGTATATTTTGAATAAACCGGGTGATTGACATAATAAGGAAACCGGTGTATGATCCATAACAAATCATGAAAGAAGAATCCTCCGATAATACTATAAAATAAAAATCCGGTAGCCAACACTGGAAGGGTAAACCATTTCCTTTTCCAGGATAGAGCCAGGATAAAAACAGGCATGAACCACAATCCCTCCATCCTCACAAAGGGAAGGAAAGAGAGGATCAGAGCGGAGAGGTAATACTTCTCCCGGAGAAAAAAGAAGAGGGCCAGTACAAGAAAAAAACTGAACGACACTTCTGTCAATCCGGAAAAAAACAACGAGCAATACAGGGGTGCAAAAAGAACAAACACGATGACCATCCAGGAAGAGGCGTATCCGAGGCGTTTCGATATCAGGTAAGCCAGCCATGCTGATCCCACCCCCAGGAGGATGTTCATCAGTTTCATTCCAGTAAATCCAAGCTGGGCAAAGGGTACGCTGATCAGGGTAAACAGGGGTCTGCCCCATAGGCTAAAAAGTAGCTTCGGATCGTAAAAGACATACCTGGCTATCTGGTAGTGCACGATGCTGTCGCTTCCGCCGGCATAGCCGGATGAAATCAGAAGAATAACCAGCAATGTCAGAAAACATCCGAGGAGGAGGATGTGAGGAATATATGCCCCTCCTGAGGTCGAAAAGGCGCGCTTCATATAAGTTGTTATTTTAAATAGCTTCTGTCAAACAGATTGTACCTGATCAGGCACACCACTGCCCGGATGGCATCTTTCATCCGGATCTTTTTCCCCTCTTCATAGGTGCGGCCATAGTACGAGATCCCCACCTCATAAATGCGGATCCCGGGAAAGCGTGCGATCTTGGATGTGACCTCCGGCTCAAACCCGAACCGCTTTTCCCTGAAACGGATCTGCCTGAGGAACTCAACCCGGAAGAGTTTGTAACAGGTCTCCATGTCGGTGAGGTTGAGGTTGGTGAACAAATTAGAGATAAACGTGAGGATTTTGTTCCCGATCGAGTGCCAGAAGAAGAGGATCCGGTGTGGCCGGCCTCCCATGAACCGGGAACCGTAAACCACATCGGCTGCCCCGTCGAGCATCGGGCGCAGCAGGATGAGATATTCCCGCGGATCATATTCCAGGTCGGCATCCTGGATCACGATGTAATCGCCCGTGGCCAGCTCGATCCCTTTGTGGATCGCGGCCCCTTTGCCCTGGTTGAAAGGCTGATTGAAAAGGATGATGCTGGATGCTGCTGCTTCGCTTCGCTCGCAGTGACAATGATGCTGGATAAAATCTTTTACGACCTGCTCCGTGCCATCCGTTGAGGCATCGTTCATCACAATGATCTCTTTTTCCAGACCTTCGGGGAGCCCGACAGCCAGTACCCTGTCGAGAATGGTGGTTATGGTCTTCTCTTCGTTGAAGGCCGGGATGAGGATGGTTAGTTTTTTGCTCATTTATTCATGATAATAGATCCGTTTGACACGCCGTGAGATGCCGGTCATAATCTCGTAGGGGATCGTCTGGAGGGTTTCTGCCAGCCGGGTTACAGGCAGCAGATCCCCGAACACAATGACCTCATCCCCTTCGTTTATTTCTTTCCCCTCCATCAGGATATCGGTGATATCCAGCATGCAGAGATCCATGCATACATTGCCGATTAAGGGTGCCGGCAATCCCTTCACCAGCATCCGGCCATTTCCGTTCCCAAGCCGCCGGTTCAGTCCGTCGGCATACCCGACCGGTACGATGGCGATCACGGTATCCCGTTCGGCCAGGCCCCGGCGGTTATAGCCTACTGTTTCTCCTTTCCGTACCCGCTTGATCTGTGTGATTACGGTTTTCAAACTGCTCACATTCCGCAGCTGTTCCTGTTCGGCAGCATCGATGCCTACTCCGTAAAGTCCGATGCCGAGCCGCACCATATCCAGTTGCATCTCAGGAAACCTTGTGATCCCGGCCGAATTGAGAAGGTGCAGCAGCACCGGGTAATCCAGATCCCGGGTGAGGTGCTCACTCATCTCCCGGAAGCGTTCAAATTGTCCCTTCGTGAAGGGATCCTGGAACGGATCTTCGCTGGCTGCCAGGTGGGAAAAGATGGACCGTATTCTGAAATCAGGTTCCTGCCCAAGTATCCGGACCAGTTCGTTGAGATCCGCCTGACCGAATCCCAACCGGTGCATCCCTGTATCGAGCTTCAGATGGATCCCGATTTGCCCGGATGTGGTATTCCCGTCGCGCCGGAGGGTCTCTTCCAGCATCCGGAGGATCCGGAAGCTGTATATTTCAGGTTCAAGGTTCCAGGTCTGGAGAAGCTCCAGACTCTGCTCTTCAGGACTCATCACCATCATGGGCATGGTGATTCCCGCTTTCCGCAGTTCCACCCCTTCGTCGGCGTAGGCCACTGCCAGGTAGTCGACCCGGTGAAACTGAAGCAGGCTGGCGATTTCGAAACTGCCGCTGCCATAAGAAAAGGCTTTGACCATCGCCATCGTCCGCACACCCGGTTTCAGTTTTGCCCTGAAAAAATTCAGGTTGTGGACCAGGGCATCCAGGTTGATCTCCAGGACGGTTTCATGAGCTTTCTGCTGCAGGGCCTGGCTGATGCGTTCAAATCCAAACACCCGTGCCCCTTTCAGCAGGATGGTCTCATCGCGGAAGGAAGAAAGCGGACACTGCTGCAGGAACTCTGCCGTGCCGGGATAAAAAGCTTTTTCCCCGGGAAATTTGTCCCGGAACCGGGAGATCTCCTCCCCGATCCCGATGATCCGGTCAACCTTCCGTGCGCCCACAATGACGGCCACCTCTTCGTACAACTCCTCCGGATCCCTTCCGGTCTGGAGAATATCGGAGAGAATGACCGTTTTTTTCGGATGCTGTTGCTGCTGAACCAGGAAATCCAGTGCGATGCCAAGCGAGTTGATGTCAGCGTTGTAGCTGTCGTTGATCAGTGAGCAGTGGTTAATGGCTTCCTTCAACTCCAGTCTCATGGCGACGGGTGAAAGGCCGGAAAACCGCTCGACCCTCGATCCTATCACCTGCACCAGGCACCAGCAGTGTATTGCGTTTTCGATCGAGGCATCATCCGTAAAGGGGATGGTGATCTCACTCTCTACCCCTTCGCTGATGGCATGGATGGTGGTGGACATCCTCTTTTTCTCAATCCGGGTGATCCGCAGATCATCCCCTTCCCGGGTTCCCCAGGTGACCCTCTTTACCTTATTATATAGATCTGAGGCGTCGAGCCGTTCGGTGATCAGGCTGTACTCAGACCGATAGATCAGCGCCTCCGCCCGGCGAAAAAGTTTCAGTTTTTCATCAACCTTTTCCGCATCACCGGTAAAGTAGGCGGCATGCGCCGGTCCAACCGTGGTAAAGATCCCGATGGTGGGCCGGATCACCTGTTCGAGCTTTTGCATCTCTCCCGGCAGGGATATTCCGGCTTCGAAGATGGCCAGGTTGTGCCGGTCGTCCATATTCCATACCGAAAGGGGAACCCCGATCTGGGAGTTATAACTTTTGGGACTCCTTACCACATCGAAATCCGTTGAAAGGAGCTGATACAGCCATTCTTTGACCACCGTTTTCCCATTGCTTCCCGTGATCCCGATAACCGGATAGTCGAACTGTTGACGGTGAAAGGCTGCTAGTTGCTGGAGTGCAGCCAGCGTGTCGGGAACGACAATAAAGAGTGGTTCCGGGATTCGGGATCCGGGATCTGGGATAAAAGGTATTTTGCTTTTCGCTTTTCGCTTTTCGCTTTTTGTATCTCGTCCTTCACTGCCAATTAAAAAGCATCTCACTCCCCTGTCGATCAACTCAGCGATGTACCGGTGTCCGTTGTTCCGGTCACTGACCAGCGCTATGAACAATACGCCGGCCGGGTCTACCAGGCGACGGCTGTCGATCAGCAGCTCATGGATCTCCTGATCCGGATCGCCGGAACCCCGAATCTCTCCGCCAACGATTTCGGCAATGGAAGCGACCGTATACCGGGACCGGTTCATGCCTGATTGTTCTCGGTTTTAGGTTTTGTGGACTGTAACTTCCGGCTCTGCAATTCCCTGTATTGCATCCTGTTCATAAAAATGTCGCACCCTGTGAAGAGGGCATTCCGGAAAGCCTGTGGATTCGCTTCATTTTTTCCGGCGATATCAAACGCCGTTCCATGGGCCGGTGAGGTACGAACTACGGGCAGGCCGGCGGTAAAGTTGACCCCTTCGTCGAATGACAACAGCTTAAAGGGCATCATCCCCTGGTCGTGGTACATAGCCAGGATCCCATCAAACTCCCGGAAGTTTGAGGAGCCAAAAAAACCATCGGCCGGATAGGGCCCGAAGGCCAGTATGTCTCCTGCAAAGGCTTCATCGATGGCCGGTTTAAGGATCCGCTGATCTTCATCCCCGATTACTCCTTCATCGCCGGCATGGGGATTGAGGGCCAGCAATGCGATTTTCGGCCGCAGAATGCCGAAATCCTGTTTCAGGGATTCGTTCAGGATGTTGAGCTTTCGCAGGATAAGCTCTTTCGACAGGGCGCCCGGCACCTTTGCAAGGGGAATGTGACCGGTCACCACACCGATCCGGAAGTCGCGGTTCACCATCAGCATCAGCGCATCGTCCACCTGACAACAATGGGTTAGGTATTCGGTATGTCCGGGAAAATTGAAAGTTTCTGACTGTATGTTTTTCTTGCTGATAGGTGCTGTTACCATCACATCGATCTGTCCCTTCAGGAGGTCGTTCATAGCCATCTCCAGGGCCTGGTGAGCAAGCACACCGGCTTCCTGCGTAATGCTTCCCATGTCGATCCGAACTTCCTCTTCCACCACGTTGATGACATTGGGACGTCGTGGGTGAGCCTGATCGGCCTTTTTAATGACATGGAAATTTACATCGTTCACCTCCATCAGCTTCCGGTAGTAAGACGCCACCTTTGACGATCCATAGAGGATCACCGTATAGTTCTCCAGCAGCCGTTGATCCTGCAACGTCTTGATAATGATCTCGTAACTGATGCCGTTGATATCTCCGTGCGAAATGCCGACGCGGATGCGGAATTCTTTATCTGTTGGTTGTTCCATGATCAAATGGTGAAATGGTGAAATAGTGAAGTATATTCGTAATTCGTAATTCGTAATTCGTAATTTTTAATTCTTAATTCCCTTCAGGAATTCCACCAACAGTCTTACCCCCACCCCGGTTCCTCCCTCTCCCCTGTACGAATCACGCTTATCAAGGAATGCCGGGCCGGCGATATCCAGATGAATATAGGGATAACTGGTGAACTTCTGCAGGAATTTCCCGGCCGTAATAGCTCCGGCTTCGGGTCCTCCCAGATTCTTGATGTCGGCTATACCGGACTTGAGCTCCTCGCCGTAATCGTCCCACAGCGGAAGTTCCACAATCCGCTCATGAACGGCAGATCCGCACGCCTGCAGCCGGTCAAAGGCCTTCCGTGCACCGGTCTGCATGCCGGCAATGGCTCGTTTGCCGATGGCCCTGATTGCCGATCCGGTAAGGGTTGCCAGGTCGATGGTGAGCTCCGGATCGTACCGTTTAGCATAGCTGAGCGCGTCGGCCAGGATGAGTCGTCCTTCGGCATCGGTATTGATCACCTCCACGGTCATCCCGTTGTGCATCCGCAAAATATCTCCGGAAACGATCGCCCGGGGACCGGGACGGTTGTCGGTGGCCGGGATTAGTCCGAGTACATGACAGGGGAGTTTCGCCTGAGACACTGCCAGCAGCGTCCCGGCAACAGCTGCCCCGCCGGCCATGTCGTTCTTCATATTCTCCATGTGGGATTCCGTTTTCAGGTTCATCCCACCGGTGTCGTACATGATCCCCTTCCCCACCAGCACCACCGGCTTGTTGTTCACCGGGCGTGCCGGTTTGTATTCAAGCACCAGGAAGACCGGTGGTTCATGGCTCCCCTGGTTGACACCGAGCAAACCACCCATTTGCAATGCTTCCAGCTTTTTCCTGCTAAGCACTTCCACGTTGATCCCCGCTTTTGCAGCCATCTTCTCCACCTCCCGGGCAAAGATGGTGGCCGTCAGATAGGAGTTCGGTTCGTTGGTCAGGTCTTTTGCGACTGTAACCCCATATACAGCGGCATTGAGTTCCGAGAGTGTCTTATTCCCGATTTTACCGGAAAAAAGGGCGATCTCCTTCAGGGTATGCTGATTCTCTTTTTCGGTTTTGTACTTCAGAAACTGATAACTCCCCAGTGCCATTCCTTCCACCAAAGCCAGCGTATCGGCCTCTGCCGTTTCCAGATCCGATACCGTGACCCGAATGATTTTCTGTTCGTTCAGGAAAATCTGGAGCTTATCCCCTGCTTGTCTGCACCGCTCTTTCCGCTGGTCCGGATCTTTCTCGTCAGGGACAAACTGAAGAAGCACCCAATGATCCAGCCGGCTGAAAGGAATCATTTCCAGTTTCTTCTTTCGTTGCTCGCGGATGAATTTGATTTCTGCCGCGGAAAAGAGACCTTTGGGGATGGCATCGACCGAACCGGTGAACAGGATCAGGTGATTGCCCGCCTTAAGCGCAGTCTGGGAAATGATCTTGGGGTGCATCTTTTTTCGTAATTTTGAGTCCTGAAGATTGCAAAGGTAGAAAAAAAACGCCTGGAATGCTGAGCCTGAAAGAGATCGTCGCAAAGGCTCAGGCCATGGACTTTCTGGATGGCCTGGAAGGGGTTCTGCTGTTCCGTGAACTACCCCTTGCAGCCCTGATGGCATTAGGTCATACCCTCCGGATGAAGCAGCATCCCGGCAGGCAGGTATCGTGGATCATCGACCGGAATGTCAACATTACCAATGTCTGCCTCTCCGGATGCAAGTTCTGCAACTTCTACCGGACCGCACGCAGTGAGGATGCCTACATCACCACCCTTAACGACTATTTTCAAAAGATCGACGAACTGCAGAAACTGGGCGGGAACCAGCTTCTCCTGCAGGGAGGGATGCATCCGAAACTGGGGCTGGAGTTTTACCGGCAGCTTTTCCGGGACCTGAAGAGCCACTATCCTGGCCTCCGTCTGCATGCGCTCGGTCCCCCGGAGATCGTTCACCTGGCCAGGATGGAGAAGATCCCGTTCAAGGAGGTGTTGCGGCAGCTGGTGGAAGCTGGCCTCAGCAGTCTGCCGGGCGCCGGTGCTGAGATTCTGGTTGACCGGGTCCGGCACGAACTCTCCCCTGCCAAATGTACAGCTTCTGAATGGCTGGAGGTGATGCGTGCGGCTCATGAACTGGATCTTACCACGTCAGCCACTATGATGTTCGGCCACATCGAGACCCTGGATGAACGCCTGGACCACCTGGTCGCCCTGCGCACACTGCAGTCGGAACGACCCGCCGGCCACAAAGGATTTCTGAACTTCGTCCCCTGGCCCTTCCAGGATGAACACACCGTGCTGAAGAATAAGTTCGGGGTGCGTAACAGCGTCACACCGGAAGAGTACATCCGGATGATCGCCATCAGCCGCATCATGCTTCCCAACATTCCCCACCTCCAGGCATCGTGGCTGACCGTGGGAAAAGAGACCGCACAAGTTTGCCTTCATGCCGGAGCAAATGACTTCGGCAGCATCATGATTGAAGAAAACGTAGTTTCTGTAGCCGGCGCCTCTTACACGTTCGACGCCGAAGGCATTCAGCAGGCCATCCGGGAAGCCGGATTCGAACCGGTGCAAAGGAATCAGGACTTTATTTACAAATAAATCGATTTACGAATTTCGAATTTCGAATTTCCCAACTACCTAATTTCCTAATTTCTTAATGACCTCCTGACTTCCTGACTTCCTGACCTGTTCTTTAATGAAACTTTAACAAATTATTCTTCACCCAATCCTTGTATACGCTCTTCGCGATCTCCTGGCTGGCAGAGTCGATATAGTCGGGATCGGTGACGCTGACCTGAGCGGTCCACAGCAATTCATCCTTGACGTTGCCATAGAGGTTGGCATTGAGATTGACGATGGTGGTGGTGGTCCAGTACCCGCCGGTGGTGACGACATTGTACCCCGGTCCATAGTAAGGATAATACCAATTGTAATATCCGTAATAATTCCAGTAATAATCGGGATAGATGGTGGTGCTGGGCGGAACGTAGTTTTTCTCCTTGTCGGTTCCCTTGTAGGCGAAGATCAGGATGCCGTCGGCTCCCACACTGTCGATCATCCGTTCCAGGTCCTTATATTCATACTTGACATTGGGATTCAGAAAATCGAGGGCGGCCATCGCCTTGAGTCCCTTCGCGTTGAAGTAAGCGACCATGGCGTCTTCAAAGGGCTTTTCGTATTCCAGTTTGTTGAACATTCCCCACACGACCACGTTACTGATCTGATCGTTGAGTTTCGGATTTTTCCAGGATGTCAGTGTAACAGGGGAACAGCCAGTCAGCAGGAATGCCGTTACTACAGCCAGCACTCCTATGGATAAAAAGGATCGGTTTTTCATACGTTTCATTTTTTTTGTTAAACCTATAGGTATTACTAACAAAGTTACTGGAAAATTCGACATCCCCGTGCGGCCCGGTAAAATTATTCCCTGTTCGGAACAATTTTTACTCTTCCGTCATCCAGGTTCCAGGCAAGCAGGTTGCCCAATCCGGGGTAGTCCCGGTACACACATCCTCCGTCGAGATTGATGATACGGAATGCGGGATCCGCTATCCGGGTCAGGATCTGCGGAAGGGGGAGGAAGGTATGACCGTGCACCAGCTTCCGCCCTTTCAGGAATTCCTCATGGTAGCTCTCGTGCCTGGACCAGATCATTGCATCGGTATCAGCGAGCGGATCCTTGCTGATGGGATTCAACCCGGCGTGGACCAGAAAAAATCCTTCCGTTTCGAGGTACCAGGGCAATCCGTTAAAAAATTCCAGGTAGGCAGGTGGAATCAAACCGGCCGCTTCCGGACCGGTAAATGAATCCACCGGAATGCCAAAACCCTCCAGGGTAGTGTATCCTCCATTCCGCATCCACAGGGCAAACTGCTCTTCCGATAAGCCCGCCTCAAGGAGCATTACTTCATGGTTGCCCCGGATTGTCCGGGCATCGATGGATTGATCCTGTAGCGACACAACATAATCCACCACCCCTTTGCTGTCGGGTCCGCGGTCAATCAGGTCCCCCAGCAGAAAAACAGAATCCCCGGGGGAAGGTCGGATCTCCTGCTCCACCAGGTGACGGAATGTGTTGATACATCCGTGGATATCACCAATAACCCAGCGGCACTGCATGGCTCACTTAGTACATGCGGGAAGGGGCCATGAACCCCAGGGTTTGTATTCCCTGCAGGATCCGATGAGTGGCCCCCTGCCCGTGTTCGACATAGGTCTGGCAGACAGAGGATACCCGGCTGTATTCATCCGGTTCGCTTATAAGTTCCTCCGTGATCCGGATCAGATCGGATGCCTGCTTCACACAGAAAGCTCCCCCCAGCCGGATCAGTTCCCGGGCCTCTGTAAATTTTCCGTAGTTGGGACCAAAGAAGACCGGGTTTCCGAATGCCGCAGCCTCCAGGATGTTGTGGATGCCTACTCCGAATCCTCCGCCGATCATCGAAAACGAAGCGTACTGGTACAACTGTGCCAGGAAGCCAATCGAATCCACGATGATGACCCGGGCGGAAGAGGCGGTTTCGGCGGTCAACCTGCTGTACAGGATCACGGATCCCGGATCCCGGATCCCGGATCCCGGATCTGAGATACGCGATTCGAGTTCGGCGATACGCGACGCGTGCACCTCATGGGGGGCTATGATGAACTTCAACCCGGGGTGGTTCAGTTTCATCAAATCCAGGATCAGGGCTTCATCCGGCTCCCAGGTACTGCCTCCGAGGAAGACCCGGGCATCCCCTGCAAACTGTTCGATCAGGGGAAACGGGGTACGATGCTGCCGGATGTTCCAGACGCGGTCGAAGCGGGTGTCGCCGGTAATGGTAAAGTGTTTGATTCCCAGCTCTTCAGCCAGTTTCTGGCTCGTTTCACTTTGCAGAAAGAACCAGGAGACGTTCCGGAGTTGTTTCCGGAACCAGCTGCCATACCATTTGAAAAAGGGCTGATTGCGATGGAGGATGGCCGAGATGATAAAGACCGGGATGTTTTTCCGGTTCAATTCGGCCAGAAAATTGAACCAGTATTCATATTTGACGAAGAAGACCAGACGGGGTTTCAGCAGACGAATCCAGCGCCTTGCATTCCAGGGGGTGTCAAGCGGCAGGTAAAAGATCCCATCGGCTCCGGGATAGTTCATTCGCACCTCGAGTCCGCTGGGGGAGAAAAAGGTCAGGATGATCCGGTAGTCGGGATAGAGTTCCCGGAAGTGCTCGATCACCGGACGTCCCTGTTCAAATTCCCCGAGAGAGGCACAGTGAAACCAGACATTCCCTTTCCAGCTGCCTTCTCTCTTCAGGCACTCTTCCAGCCTGCGAAAATTACCCAGCCGTCCGTATACCCATTTGCGTGCTTTGGGATTGAACAACGCAGCTACACGGATACTGAAGCCGTAGAGGAGGATGCTGAGGGTGTAAATAACAGACATGGTAAGTCTTCAGTTAGCAGTTGGTAGTTGGAAAATTGAAATTCGAAATTCGAAATTCGTAAATTAAATCGAAAATCGAATCAATCGTAAATCTAATAAAGGTAGTATTCCTTCGGAGTTCTTCTGTACAGCGGAATGTCCCAGGTGGCCTTGATACCGTAAAATTGTGTGGATAATTTAGCCTGATCCGGTTTCCCCGTATTGAAATCGAGTTCCCGTTTGCTTTTGGTCCAGGCCTGGATAAATTCGAATGCCAGGCTGAAATTCAACAACCGGCTGGAACTCATATAGAGATAGCCGACAGAGGCTGAGAGGGCAAATCCGCCATTCAACCGGTCGTATCCCTTTTTATAATCTCCCTGCAGTTGCGGAGCGGTATTATCAGGATTCAGGATCCGCATCTTGTTCTGGAGGTATCCGCCACCGGCTATCAGGGTGAAGCCGCAGTTGGGATTGGGCCCTGCCCAGGGAAAGAGCTTCCCCGCCAGGCCAAAAAAACTGTATCCCCGTTCGTAGAGGATCACGTCAGCGACTTTCCCGTTGGCATCGATGATATATCCTTCAGGGGTAGAGATTGGTTTCAGCAGGCTATCCTGATTTTTCACCGTACTGCCGAACTGGAAATTTCCCTCTACCCCGAAGATCCAGTTGGATTTGGTTTTAACAAGAAAACCTCCGCCGATGCTGGAGTTGGAACCATATCGTGCGGCCAGGTCTCCTCCCGGAAACTGGTAGCTGAACGTAGCATAGATCATCGGTGTGGTGATGGAGGAGTCGCTGATGCTGACCTGGCTGTACACAGCGTATCCGGCGAATGCAGTCAGAACTGTACAGAGAACGATTTTTTTCATCATACCTCTCGGAGCTTCTATAATCTGAATGAAATTCCCAATCCGATATTGAACGTGGAGATCTTCTTTTTCATTTGAAATTCTCCTCCTTCAAATACATAATGAGGATCGCCATGCTCATCTACATAAAAATGTGCCCAGTAATAATCCTTCTTCCGGGATGGATTAGCACCCGTGTAATTGATATGCGCTGTCAATGTTACTTTATGCGATATCGAATAGCCGGCGACGATCATTCCCTGCACTGCCACCCCGGCTCCGACGCCCTGCGAAAGGTAGGGGGGGGAAACCGTATCGGGAGGTGGCATGGTGATGTAAAAATTGGAACTTCTGGACACCACAACGCCCCCTTGCAGTCTGACCGCCAGGAAGAATTTACCAAATGTATTTTGGTAGACGGGACCCGCCAATAAATAATGGTTATTCCAGGCAGTAGATCCAAGCTGATATTGATGCCCATCGGGTGTTACATTCTGCGCAGATTTGTCCAGTGCATTGTACTGAAAACAATAGGAAAAGGCTATTCCGAGATTTCCTTTTCCGATAAATGATCCGGTTACCTGGACAAAGAATCCCCCGTTGGCATACCCTGAGAGCTTATTGTTGGTATCGACACGGGCATAGTTACCGAACGGCAGCGAATACCCGGTAAGCACATCCAGCGTGAAATTCCGGTTTTTTTTCACGATCATGCCTGAGTCCTGCTGCGCAGCCGCCCATCCGGCAAGCAATGTGAAAACAAAGAGTAAAAAAGGTCTGCTCATAAGTGCCAATCCTTGGTTTTACAAAAGTACATGGAATTCTGAAGATAATCATGCATGCGCAGGGAAATCGACCAATGATTCAAATTAACATATGAAGGGTTGTAGTTTCAAGCAGGATGTTTACCTTTGCAGGAAACAAAAAAAGATATTTATGAAAAAAAACCTGCTGATTGTGGCATCCCTTGCGATGATGATAATGCCTGGTACGATGACCAGCACATCTGCCTGTACCAATTTCCTGATTACAAAAGGTGCCTCTACCGACGGCTCCACCATGATCACCTATTCAGCCGACTCCCATGTACTGTATGGAGAACTCTATTACCGGCCTGCGGCCGACTACCCGGAAGGAGCCATGCTCGAACTCATTGAATGGGATTCGGGCAAACCGATGGGACAAATTCCCCAGGTAAGGCATACCTTTTCGGTGGTTGGGAACATGAATGAAAACCAGGTGGCCGTCGGAGAAACGACCTATGGTGGCCGGGAAGAGTTACAACATCAGCCAGACGCCACCATAGATTACGGTAGTCTCATCTACGTCGGGCTTCAACGTGCTACCTCAGCGCGGGATTACATCCACATCATCGCCGATCTGATGGAGAAATACGGCTATGCCAGCGAAGGGGAATCCTTTTCCGTCTCTGATAAAAACGAGGTCTGGATCCTGGAGATCATCGGGAAAGGGGAAGGGGAAAAGGGAGCCGTGTGGGTTGCCCTGCAGGTGCCCGACGGTTATGTCTGCGGTCATGCCAACCAGGCCCGCATTACCACGTTCCCGTACCAGACAGTGAACCGGTGGGATGATCCGACCGCCACTTGTTACAACGCCCCCGATGTCATCTCTTTCGCCCGTGAAAAAGGCTGGTTTGACGGTCCCGATTCCGAATTCAGTTTTTCCGACACCTATGCCCCAGTCGGCTTTGGCGGAACCCGTTTCTGCGAAGCCCGCGTCTATGCCTTTTTCAACCGGGTGAACGAAAACATGAAACCTTATGAGGATTATGTGCTCGGACACATCGAGCATGGAGACCATGGGTACGCTACCAACCGCATGCCCCTCTGGATCAAACCCGATCATAAAATCTCCGCGTATGAAATGATGAACCTGATGCGCGACCATTTCGAAGGCACCCCCATGGATATGAACAACGACATCGGAGCCGGTCCGTATCAAAGTCCTTACCGGTGGCGTCCGCTGACCTGGGAGGTCGACAGCGTTACTTACTGTAACGAACGCGCTACTTCCACCATGCAAACCGGTTTTGTCTTTGTGGCTCAGGCCCGCAACTGGCTGCCCGATCCCATCGGCGGCATCTTCTGGTTCAGCGTGGACGACACCTATACCGACTGCTTTGCCCCGATGTACTGCGGGATCCTCCGGGTTCCCCTGCCCTATGCCGCGGGCAACGGCGACATGCTCACCTACTCTCCCACGTCCGCCTTCTGGACCTTTTCCTTTGTTTCCAACTGGGCCTATACTAGGTATAACTGCATGATCAAAGATATCCAGAAAGTACAGAACCGGCTGGAGACGCAGTTTATCAACGCAACACCGGCCATTGATAAAGAGGCATTGGCCCTGTACAACGAAGATCCGATGGCCGCCCGTGAATTCCTGACCGGATACTCCGATGCGATGGGGAACTATGTGGTGGATACCTGGCGGAATCTGGGTCAGTACCTGCTGGTGAAATACCACGACGGGAACATCAAGAAGGAGAAAGACGGTACATTCGAGCGGAACGAGTGGGGTATTCCCGTGATGCCGGCCCAGCCCGGCTATCCCGAGTGGTGGTACCGGGAGATCGTGAAAGATCATGGTGAACAGCTCAAAGTGATCGGTTCGGCACATTAATTAATACTGATGTGCAGCGGTGAAATGGTGCAGTGGTGCAGTGGTGAAGAATTTGTACCTTTGTGCTGAAAGAATAAATCTGATAAACTGAGAGCGAAATGGAAGAACAAACCTCTGCCGCCCGGAAATGGAAAATCTATGTATCCGTCCTGGCACTGATCATTCTGGCGTTGTTATTCTGGCTCTTCATTCAGCGGTCGCAGCTGCTGAAGATGGTTGATGCCCGTGAGGCCGAAAAGGTGGAGTTGCAAAAGGAGCTGGACTCTCTGATGACCGAGCATAACTCCATCAAGGAGATCTACGGCACCCTGTCGGACTCACTGGCCGGCAAGGACAGCGTCATCCAGGCGCAGGCCAAGGAAATCAGGAAACTGCTGGATACCCAGTATGAGTATTACAAAGTCAGGAAAAAATTGGCCATGTTGCAGCAGGTTGCACAGGGTTATGTGCACCAGATGGATTCCCTGTATACCGTCAACCGGGAGCTGAAAGAGGAGAATGAGCGTATCCGGGAGGTGGTGAAGACGGAGCGGGGACGGAACCAGGAGCTCATCAAGGATAAGGAGGAGCTGACCCAGAAGATGAACCAGGCTGCTGTGCTCCAGGCTTACAGCGTCTCCACCACCGCTTACAAGCTGCGTGGCACCAAAGAGACGGAGACCGATAAAGCAAACCGGACCGACAAACTCCGGATCTGCTTCACCATCGGGGAGAATTCCCTGATCGAACCGGGAACCAAAGTGCTTTATGTACGGATCACCCGTCCTGACAATGTGGTGGTGACCAAAAGCAAGTATGATGTCTTTCTTTACAACGGAAAGGAGATTCCCTATTCGGTGAGGGAAGACATCGCCTATACTGGCAAAGCGATGCGGGTTTGTGTAGACTGGATCAAGCGCGACAACGACATCCCTGCTATGAAAGGACGGTACATGGTCAATGTCTTCTTCGGCGACCGCGAAATTGGCTTAGGATCATTCGAGCTCCGGTAGGGGGTCTGTAACCAAAACACCTCACGTATGACCTTAGTAAAACATGCTCCCCGTATCGGGATCCTGACTGCCGGGGGTGATTGTCCCGGCATCAATGCCGCCATACGGGGTGTCGGTAAAACCGCGATCCTTGAACATGGCATGGAGGTCATCGGGATCTCTTCCGGGTTCCTCGGACTGATCAACCAGGAGTACACTATCCTGGAAGAGAATCAGCTTTCGGGAATCCTGACCGTTGGTGGAACCATCCTGGGAACATCCCGGGAAAATCCATTTAAAAAGAGCCATTCGATGCTTTCGATCGACAAGCCCAAGTTGATCCGGAAGCATTACCAGGAATTGGATCTGGATGCCCTGGTATGTATCGGGGGAAACGGAACCATGCGTACCGCTGCCTTCCTGGCTGAAGAGGGGTTGAATATTATCGGCATCCCGAAGACAATCGACAACGATGTATGGGGTACGGATGTCACATTCGGTTTTGACTCGGCTCTCTGGATTGCCACCGAATCCATCGACCGGCTGCATTCCACTGCCAACAGTCACAAGCGGATCATGGTGATCGAGGTAATGGGCCATCATGCAGGATGGCTGGCGCTCTTTTCCGGCATTGCGGGTGGAGGGGATGTAATCCTGATCCCCGAGGTGGAATTTGATATCGAACTCGTAGCGAAATGCCTGAAGAAACGAGCGATCAACAAGAAACCCTACTCTATCGTTGTGGTGGCCGAAGGCATTCCCACCGGTAAGAAAGACGAGTCGGCCGGCCTCTTCATTGCCAATGCAATTAAAGACCTGACCGGTCTGGAAACCCGCGAAACGATTCTCGGTTACGTCCAGCGCGGGGGAAGCCCCTCCCCGATGGACCGGGTGCTGGCCACACGGTTTGGCGCTGCTGCAGTGGAGCTGATCGCTCAGAACGAATACGGTCTGATGGTCAACCTGAAAGGGAACCAGATCAGTTCAATTCCTCTGTCGGAGGTGGGAGGCAAACTCCGTCTGGTTCCCATGGATCTACCCCTGATCCATAAGACACGCAAAATGGGGGTTTGTTTCGGGGACGAGAACCTTTAAGTTCCGACCCTGATATCCTTTACATTCAACTGGAGTGTAACCGTTCCGTTCCATTCGTTCTCTTCGATGTTGTAACAGAGATCGAAAGGAATGCCTTTTTCGATGTGGGTCATATAGTCTCCCTGTTGAAAGGCAATCCCGGAAAAGGGTCCTCCATGTACCTCCGGATGGACCACGCATAATTTCAGGTGGTTCTTCCCGACGATACGGGAACCGCCGGCATTCACCACTCCTTTGGTGATGAAAAGCGGAGCCATATTCCCGGGGCCAAATGGCGCAAACTGCTTCAGGATATTAAAAAATCTGGAATGAATGGAAAAAAGAGGTAATTCGGCATCGATCTCGATTTCGGGAACCATCTCGATTCCTTCCAGCCGCTCAGCCACGATCTCTTCAAAACGATCCTGAAACGCTTTCAGGTTTTCAGGCCTGAGGGAGAGACCTGCAGCAAATTTATGCCCCCCGAAATGCTCCAGCAAATCGCTGCAGGAGTCCACCGCATCGTAGATGTCAAAATCCTTTACCGATCGGGCCGATCCGGTGACGAAATCTCCCGCCTGGGTAAACACAATGGTGGGACGGTAAAAAATTTCGGTCAGCCGGGAAGCCACGATGCCGATCACCCCCTTGTGCCAATCGGGGTTGAATATTACCGTGGAGCGGGCCCGTTTCAACTTCTCATCAGTGCTGATCATCTCGACAGCCTGCTGGGTGGCCAGGGCATCCAGGGTTTTCCGCTCAGTATTGTAAAGGTCAATCTGTTTCCCGATCTCCAGTGCCTGTTTAAAGTTATCGGCAACGAGCAATTCCACGGAGTTCCGGCCACTCTCGATCCGGCCGGCAGCGTTGATTCGGGGACCTACCAAAAAAACCAGGTCGGAGATTGAGAGTTCGCGGTTGAAAAAAAGATTCCCGTTCTCCTCCTCTTTTTTGATGATATTGGCATATTTCAGTATCGCCTCAATTCCCGGCCTGGGCCGGATATTGACCAGTTTCAACCCATAATAGGCCAGGATACGGTTTTCTCCGGTAATGTCGACGATGTCGGAAGCGATGCTGACGACCACCAGGTCGAGGTACTCCTTCAGGTCTTCAAACGGGATGTCGTGCCACTGGGCATAACCCTGGATTAGCTTGAAGCCGATACCGCATCCGGATAGCTCCTTATAGGGATAAGTACAGTCGGGTCGCTTGGGATCCAGTACGGCGATTGCATCAGGGATCCCGGCTCCCGGGCGGTGGTGATCACAGATGATGAAATCGACTCCCTTCTCTTTTGCCTCCCTTACCTTTTCCACGGCTTTGATGCCGCAATCGAGGGCGACCACCAGCGAGAATCCCTCATCAGCTGCAAACTCGACGCCTTTGGCAGAGATGCCGTAACCTTCGTTGTACCGGTCGGGGATGTAAAAATCGATCCGGTCGGTCAGCTTCCTGAGAAAAAGATAGACCAGCGCCACAGCGGTGGTCCCATCTACATCGTAATCCCCGTAGACCAGGATCTTCTCCCCGTTTTTCAGGGCCCTCTCAATCCGGTGGATTGCTTTGTCCATATCTTTCATCAGAAAAGGATCGTGCAGCTCTTCCAGTTGCGGACGGAAAAAAGTTTTCGCTTCTTCGAATGTTCTGATCCCCCGCTGGACCAACAGGTTAGCCAGGTGCTGATCGATGTTCAGCTCCTCCGAAAGATGCGCGATCACAGCCTCCTCCCCGCGCTCCTTGATGATCCAGCGTTTTTCCATGAAGGAATTCTTTTCAGGGTAAAAGTACTGATTTTTTGACAATTTTTGAAAAGATAATGATAAGTCAAGAATCAAAATATGCAACTTACTGTATTTATTTTTTAAATTTGTCTGAAGAAAGAACAGAACCTGGCGGAGTCGTTAGAAAAAAAAGTCACACAACGCACGAAGAAGCTGAAACGAATGAATCAAGCGTTAGGCGAGTCGGAAGAACGGTACAAAACCCTCTTTAATGTAAGCAGCGATGCAATCTTTGTCCATGGAATGACAAAAGGAAAGAAAGGGAGTACGTTTATTGAGGTGAACGATATCGCTTGTTCACGGTTGGGTTATACCCGGGAGGAGTTATTACGGATGACACCTGAGGATATAGATGCCCCGGAAAGCCAGGGAATTCCCCAGGATAAACAAAAAGAATTAACCCGGACCGGTACCATTTTTTTTAATCAGGTTCATATAACCAAAACCGGCGAACGTATTCCGGTGGAGATTCACACCCACCGGTTTGCTTTCAGGGGAAAAGAGTTGTTTATCTCGATGGCACGGGATATTTCTTTACGCCGAATAGCAGAGGAACAACTTCAGCTTCTATCCAGTGCGATAGAACAAAGTCCTGTCAGTGTGGTCATCACGAATCCTGATGGAGTGATTGAATACGTGAATCAAAAGTTTTGTGATGTAACCGGATATGCATCCGGCGAGGTCATCGGAGAAAATCCCAGAATTCTCAAATCAGGACACCAGTCAGATGAGTTCTACCGGGAGTTATGGTTAACCATTTCAGCCGGGGATTTATGGCAGGGAGAGTTATGCAACCGGAAGAAAGACGGCAGCGTATATTGGGAATTTGCACGGATTGTTCCCATCCGGAGTGACCGTGGTCAAATCCTGCATTATGTTGGCATAAAAGAGGACATCACCAATCAGCGTCAGGCTGAACAGGAATACGAGTTCATCAAACGGACCTCTTTGGATGGCTTCTGGATTGTAGCCAAAGACGGCTCTTTTCTTGAAGTCAATGATGCCTATTGCGAAATGACAAGCTATACCAGGGAAGCATTACTGACCATGAGAGTTTCAGATGTTGAAGCCAGGGAATCAAAAGAAGAAACGGATAAGCACATTGCAAAAATGATAGAGTATGGATATGACCGCTTTGAAAGCCAGCACAAGAAGAAAAACGGAGAGATTATCGATGTGGAAGTCTCTGCACGCTATCTGGATCTCAGAGGGGGGATATTTATCGCTTTCATCCATGATATAACCGGGAGAAAGATCATTCAGCAATACCTCGACCAGGAGCTGGGGCTGCATCAGTCGCTGGTAAAAATTTACGAACCATTGATTTCTGCGACGCGAATAGAAGAGGTCACGGAAGAAATCCTGGTACAGGCAAAACTGCTTACCCAAAGTGAACACGGGTATGTAAGTACCATCGATCCGGTTACAAAAAATATGATCGTACACACCTTTACAGCCATGCTTCGTGGGCATTGCAACGTTGAGAAAGCCCAAAGAAAGATCATCTTCCCTATCGGAAAAAATGGAGATTATCCAAATTTATGGGGACTCTCCCTGAATACACGTACCTCTTTTTACACCAATCATCCATCCAAACATCCTGCCTCCAAAGGATTACCAAAAGGTCATATTCCTTTGCACTCTTTTCTCTCCGTTCCGGTGTTGTATCATGACCAGTTAGCAGGTCAGATTGCCCTGGCAAATTCCGCCAGGAACTATACCGACAGGGATCTAGTCGCCATTGAGTGGCTGGCCGCTAATTATGCGATTGCGATCCAGCGTCTGAACATGGAAGGAAAGCTAAAACAAGCCAAGATTGAGGCAGAACTGGCCAACCGTGCCAAAAGCACTTTTCTGGCCAATATGTCGCATGAGATCCGTACCCCCATGAATGCCATCCTGGGATATACACAACTTTTAAAAAGGGATCAATCATTGACTAAGGCTCAAAAAGATTCAATCCAGGTTATATCCCAAAGCGGGGAATATCTCTTATCCTTATTGAACGATATCCTGGAGATATCGAAAATTGAAGCGGGCCGGGTTACCTTGGATAACCATGCTTTCGACCTGTCCGTCCTTCTCCGGGAGATCGAAACCCTGTTCCGGCTTCAGGCGGAGGTCAGGAACCTTGATTTCAAAATCATACAAAAAGATGGAGTGCCCAACTATCTCCATGGCGACAGCAGAAAAATACGGCAGGTACTGATCAATCTGATCGGGAACGCATTCAAGTTCACCGAAAGCGGGTCTGTCACCGTTACCCTTAGCCATACCCTGGCAGAAGGAGCCCTGCGAAACATATCCGTGGAGATCAGGGATACAGGAATAGGCATCCCTCAGGAAGACCAGGAAAGGGTATTTGGAACGTTTGAACAAATCTTTTCCAATAGCCACTCCAGCCTCCGGGGATCGGGACTGGGTCTGGCGATCAGCCGTCAATATGCCATCCTTATGGGGGGAAACATTCAGTTGGAAAGCACGGTAGGCCAAGGCAGCCTGTTTACATTTACCTTTCAGGCAGAAGAGGTGGATGATCTGATTCCGGAAATTATCAAGAATAAAGATATACGGAGGATCATTGGTTTTCACTCTGACATGCCTGTTCCGATAATCCTGGTTGCTGATGATGATTTACAAAGCAGGAAGGTGCTCCGACTTTTTCTAGAGCAGATTGGTTGCAACGTGGAGGAAGCAGCGAATGGGAAAGAGGCACTCTCGGTAGTTAAACAGAAGCGGCCTGATTTGATCTTCATGGATATCCGGATGCCCGTCATGAGTGGCCTGGTTGCCACCCAAAGGTTGAAAAGATCCAGGTCATGGAGGCAGATCCCCGTGATCATGCTATCTGCCAGCGTCATGGGGAAATTCCAACAACAAGCAGCTTCGGTTGAAGCAGATGGGTTTATCCGGAAACCATTTTTGGAAGAAGATATATTGGAAGCGCTGAAAAAAATTCCGGGTATTGAATTCCTTTACGAAAAGATTACTGAAACACAACCGTCAGAACCAGGAGGTGCATACGATCCCGGCCAGGTTAAGAAAATCCCCCGGGAACTGTCAGATGAACTCATTTCGGCTGCCCGGATGGGGAAAGTCAGCCGTCTCCATGAGCTCATTAAAGATGAGGTGATGCCACACAGCCAAGAGCTGGCAGATTATCTTCTGAGGCTTGTCAGAAACTTTGACTATGAACAGGTCATTCATATATTCAAATCCTAAATGTCTGATTTTCCTATGGTTACCGAATTAAAAACACCGGCACGCATCATGCTTGTGGATGATACTCCGGCAAATTTGCGAATCCTGATGGATATGTTATCTGATCAGGGATATGAAATACAATCCTTTACCAAAGGCAGGATGGCGATTGAAGCCGCAAAGCTCTTTCCCCCCGATCTGGTCCTTCTCGACATCAACATGCCTGAGATGAACGGGTATGAGGTTTGCGAACGGTTGAAAGCAGATGTTCAACTTGCACACATCCCGGTGATCTTCCTGAGCGCCCTGAATGAGACCCAGGATAAAGTCATGGGCTTCCAGAAAGGAGGCGTGGATTACATCACAAAACCCTTCCAATTTGAAGAGGTTGCCGTACGTATTCAAACCCATCTTGAACTCAAACAATCCAGAGAAAAACTCCAGCAGGTCAACGAATGGCTCGAAACACAGGTTGCCATAAAAACGGCGGAGTTAAAAAAGGCGAATGAAGAGTTGCTCACATTGGATGCCGCCAAAAACGCCTTTTTAAAATTGCTCAGTCATGAAATCCGTACTCCGTTAAATGGGATTGTTGGTCCGGTTCAACTCCTCAGAATGGCTGAGGGGAATGAAGAAATATCAGAATACCTTGAGATGCTGGAACAATCTGTTGCCAGGTTGGAAAAATTCTCTTACAAAGCTCTGTTGATTACCCAACTGAAAGCTAAAAAATATCCTTTCAGGCCTGAAGCAATAAATGTCTTGGAATTGATCCGCAAACAGGTCTCTTCTTTGCAGGAAATACTTACGAAGAAAAGGATTCATATTGAACTTGAGGTACCGCCAGGTTTCGAGATCCGTGGAGATCAGAATTTAGTCAGCAAAGCGTTGGAATATGCCCTGGATAATGCGGTGAGGTACTCTCCTGAAGGGAGAAAGATCACGGTGGCCTGTTTTGGACAGAACCATGACAACGTGTGCGAAGTGATTGACGAAGGACCAGGATTTACAGCGGAAGCGCTGCCCACCATTTTTCAACCATTTTCGATGGCAGAAGAGCACATCGATAAAAACATTGGGTTGAGCCTTTACTTAGTGAAACTGTTCATGGAACTTCACCGGGGATCGATTGAGGTAGCAAACATTAGCCACAAGGGTGCCACGGTCAGATTCCGGTTCCCGGTTTAAAACAAATTTATCCTCATCTTTCCATTTGGAAGAAGGAGATTGGAAAACGCCAGACCGTGATACCTGGCGTTTTCTATTTTAATACAGCGTTAAGGATATAAGTCAGCAGCTTCTTTCTTTAAATGGTCGATTGCAATTTCCAGATGTTTTTCCGGGAATAGGTTTTTTTTCCGAGTGGACCAATTTTTAATACCCTTGCTAATTTCAGAAATATTAAAAGATGCTTTTTGTGAAATTAGTACATCTGTTGTGGATAAAAGTTCAAGTGCATACGGGGTTTGGAATCCCTGGATGAAGTTGACAATCTTTTGTAAACGCTCTTTTTCGGGATCCGATAGTTCCTTCGCTATATATTCCTTTATTGTCTCCACTTCTTCAGGATTGATTTTGATCGACTCAAACGGTTTTGTCTGTTTCTGACTATACCCCAGGATGAACTTTCCGTTCAATGCATACAGAACATGCCTCACTTTCCCGCTGTATGGTCCATAATATGAATTTTTAAAATCAAGTTGTAATTGCGTTTCACCAAACCGTTGAAGAAAATACATAAGTTTTTCCGCTGCGAATTCACTTACTGACTCTCCAAGGGCTGTATACTGGTAAAGAAGGTACATCATCATTGCCCTGGCTGGGGTTAATTTAACCTCTCTTCTTTTCTCCTTCTCAAGAATTTCCTGAATCCTTTCATTAGGGCTATATATATAAATTTCTGCGTTTATATCTGATAATGATGTTTCGATTTCCCTCTTTACCAATGACCAATCTAATCCACCATTGCCACAACCCAATGGAGGAAGTGCGATCGAACGGATGGAAAGTGAACTGACTACATTTTTCAAATCCTGTAAGCCCTCTTTGATATACTCAATTCTCGACAGACCTTTCCAGTGTGTTTTAGTTGGAAAATTAATGATATATCGAATGCCATGAATCGTGGATTGTTGAGTAACAAATACATGCCCGATTTTTATTTCGTTTGATTTAACGGCTTTCTTATACAGTTTATAGTTCTCGGGAAAGGCCTCCCGGAATTGAAGCGCAATTCCTTTCCCCATGATGCCAACAGTATTCACTGTATTAACCAATGCCTGGGCCTCTGAATCAAGTAAATTGCCTGTTTCATAATGGATCATAGTACGCTGCTTTTTTTATTTGTACCGGAATTGACAGATTTGATTCATGGATTAAAGATAAGACTTTTTCGTGTGAATTTTCATCAAAGACTAAAATTCTTTCAACACAAGTAGTTGGTATAAAATCTTTTATCAGGCATTCGGCTTGCTTCCTCCGTTGCCGGTCTTTGTCCTGTTCCGTATTTTTCCAGTCAGTGGAATATATGACTGACCAATCCAATTCCTTCAGTTTTTTCGTTTCATTAGCAGTGAAGAATGTTGTGATGGTTGCTCTTGCATGCCCGTCAGTAAAGATAAACTGAAGGCCTGCGGATTGAATGATATCCAACCGGGATACAAGATATATGATATTTGACTGCGGTATTTTCTTAATCCCGTCATAGCCGGTGGCTATCTGGTAAAGCATCGGCGCTCTCGGTCCGAAATAGAAGGGAATGTATTCTGAAAATTTCCCGAAAGGGGAAACGGGAATGTCCATATCTTCCCGAAATTCGATGAGCGTATTATCCCCGATTGAAATAAATCCAGGATCAGCCAACTCAGAAACCCCACTGGCTATTCCATGCTTCAAAATCCAACCAAGATTGTCAAGATGTGTTATCCTGTAAAGCCATATTTTAGAAGAAGGAAGCATATGGATCAGTGAATTTCTGTAATTGATTCTTCCCCGGCGATATTTCTGATTTTCACCCGTTTTGGTATGTTTTTACCTATAATCTTTGCGTCCCAGAACTTTCCAGGTAGGATCAAAATGTTCAATGGATTTAAGGCTGGGTATGATTGATGATTTCAATCCGGAAGGTACGAGAACGATGAAGTTGTGAGCAAAAGATTTACTCTCAGGCTCGTTGATTGCAAAACAGAGGTCTAAGTAAATAAATGCAGCCATCAGAAATGTTTTCCCGGCTCCCATAGGAAGGCTGAACAGATAATCAGGATAGTTCACATGATAAAAAATACCTTTAATCAAGCTCAGATAATCAATACTCTCAGGTTTTTCTATGATCAACCTTTCCAGGTCAGGAAGCAGTACAGTATGTCCATTCTTATATCGGGCAAATTCAAACAGAGCAAGCGCAGCCGGGTTGTGTTCGAGAAATTCCCGTGCATGCTGGTTTATATTTAAACGACCTAGATCAATGCCGGTATTAAAAAACCCTTCTGAAAACAGTTTCCATAATGGTTGGTTCTGTCCGGCTATTTTCAGAAAAAGATACGTTTCAATTGCTTCAACCTGTGTTTCCCGTAAATCACCTTTTAACCGGATATAATCAATGAGCGGTTTAACGGGACATCTTTCCGATTTAATCCAAAAATTCTTTTTCTCCCGGATGATTTTATGAAGCATTTGATAAGATCAGGTTTGGCTTTTGTGTACAGTTCAAAAATACACAGAAAGCCGGACTCATTCAGCATTTAATTATACAGAAAAATAAACAATGAAAGAGATGAATTATTAAAATTCGGCGTTCTTTGGTGTTCTTGGGAAAGGGATTACATCGCGGATGTTACTCATCCCGGTTACAAACAGAATAAGGCGCTCAAAACCAAGCCCAAAACCACTATGAGGCGCAGTGCCAAACCGGCGGGTATCGAGGTACCACCAGACATCCTTTTCAGGAATGCCCAGTTCGTTGATCCGTTGCAGCAACTGATCGTAATTCTCCTCCCGCTGCGACCCGCCGATAATTTCACCGGTACGGGGGAAGAGGACATCCAGCCCGCGTACTGTTTTTCCGTCTTCGTTCTGTTTCATGTAAAAGGCCTTGATCTCCTTCGGGTAATCAGTCAGCATCACCGGGCATTTGAAATGCTTCTCCACCAGGTACCGCTCATGTTCGGCCTGCAGGTCGGAACCCCAGTCTACCGGGAATTCCCACTGCTGCCCGGAGGCTTTCAGGATCTTTATCGCCTCGGTGTAGGTTAGCCGTTCGAAGGTACTGGAAACAATATGCTTCAGCCGGTCGATGAGTTCATTGTCGTACATCCTGTTGAGAAATTCCAAATCGTCCAGGCAGTGATCGAGGATGTATTGCATCAGGAACTTCAGGAAATCTTCGGCCAGGTCCATGTTGTCGTGGATGTCGTAAAAGGCCATTTCGGGTTCGATCATCCAGAATTCGGCCAGGTGGCGCGGGGTGTTGGAGTTTTCGGCCCGGAAGGTGGGTCCGAAGGTATAGACCAGCGACAACGCCAGGGCTCCCAATTCGGCCTCCAGTTGTCCGGAGACGGTCAGGTTGGTCTCTTTTCCGAAAAAATCTTCGGAATAGTTGACCTTCCCTTCAGGTGTGAGCGGCGGAGTTTTTGGATCCAGGGTGGTGACCCGGAACATGGCTCCGGCTCCTTCGGCATCCGACCCGGTGATGATGGGGGAATGGATGTAATAAAATCCGTGATCGTTGAAATATTTATGGATGGCATAGGCCATGGAATGACGGATCCGCAACACCGCTCCAAAAGTATTGGTACGGGGACGCAGGTGGGCGATCTCACGCAGGAACTCCAGGGTATGCCCTTTCTTCTGCAGCGGATAGGTCTCCGGATCTGCCGTTCCGTAAAGCTCGATCGAACGGGCCTGTATCTCCACCTGTTGCCCCTGCCCCATTGATTCAACCAGGATCCCTTTCACGGCGATCGCCGAACCGGTGGTGATTTTTTTCAACAACTCTTCGTCAAAATGGGTCACCTCTGCCACGATCTGGATGTGGTGAATAACAGAACCGTCATTCAAGGCAATAAAATTGAGCTGTTTGTTCCCGCGTTTGGTGCGGACCCATCCCTTTACCAGGACCTCCTTTCCGAAATCCCTTGACTGTAGTAAATCAACTACTTTCGATCGCCGAAGATGTTCCATTTCCGCTTAATTATTGTGCAAAAGTAACGAAAACAACAGAACACAGATGACTCTGATCAGAACAGATTCACACGGATGAACCCCATAATCAGTGGAAATCAGTATTTATCTGTGTTATCTGTGTTCAATTTCTTTCTACTTTTATCTTTTAAAAACCTCACGCTATGCCTGAAGAAATACCCATAAAATCCCGCAAGGCCCTTCGTGGCGAGGCCATCTGGTCGATCATCTGGAACCTGTTCTTTCTCTGGCTTGTCAACAAGGTGCCCGACTGGGGACTTCCGTTCATTACCGACCGGTACGACACCGTTTTGTGGATTTTAAATTTAAATATTATAATCCAGATTATTGGATGGGCGCTGATCCTGTTTCTTGAATTCCGGTGGCTCTGGCATCTGGTGAGGGCCATCCTGGATGCCTCCAGCCTGGTGGTACTGCTGGTGCTCTATTTTCTTTATCCCTTCGATTTCTCTGCGATCGGCGGATGGTCGTGGCTCGATGTGGTGTTACCCATCATCTTCATCATCGGCATGGTGGCCTCGGGACTGGGTGTTATCATTCATCTGTTCAAACTGATCTTGCGGAAAAACTAAGTGTCCGGCGAGGAGAACGGTTATTGAACAAGATCACGAATCGGCACAGGCAGTAAAGTAATCAGAGAAGGGTATGCTTCTGTAATACGGGTAATATCAGCCAGGTCTTTCTGTTTTTTACTTTTTCTTCTGGTCTCATCCTGATATGCCCAAACCTTCCCCTGAAGAACATCTTCGAGCCGGGCAACCATTATTTGGTAACCCATAACAGTTCTCAGGGATGCACGTGCAATGAAATCCTGGTACCTGTTATCGGTTTGCAACTGAATTCGTATATCCGATTGGTTACTGTTGAGATTGATACTATGTGGAAACCTTGTCGTGGATAATCCATTTTCAATAGCTAGTTGACAGATTTGTTCCGTGGCACCTGTCACGATAACCAGGTCAATATCCAGACTGATCACAGGTTCAACGTATGCGTTGACGGCTAAACCTCCTATCACACAATAGGGGATTTCATTCTGCTTCAGGATATCCAATAAAAGCTGAATGATATTCACGTTATCGCATGAAACGGCTTTCATAAATTCTTTTGCGGTCATGGCTGAACAATTATATCATTGACAGAAAGAAACGTTTTGTCCCCGAAGTCGGAATGACTCCATGATGTTACCTCGTGAATAGTTCAAATGCCAAAATTCGTTCAGAGAGCGCCCCCTAACACCAGTTCGCCCCGCTCAACGGCCTTCCATGTATAAGCAAGGTGTGTTTCACGGAAGGGAACACGCTGTTCGAGGTAGTCTTCCACTACGTCATAAAAATGTAGATAATGCATATCTTTTCATTCAGATAGTGTTTCAGGTCGGTTATTTTTACAGACCATTTTTCTCCAACTCTGCATCTAATTTTGAAATGAAGTTATAGTTACCACTCCTCAAATGATCAAAATAATAATCATAATCTTCTGGCATCAGAAAATTGAAGTAATATTTCAACTTATCTTGCTGCTCATTCAACGTTTCAAAATGCTTTTTTGCAGCCTTGTATTTTGCCTTATTTTCATCTGAAGGCTCTCTGATCTCTTCATCTCCTTTTATTTCTACTACTAAAATATTATCTTTTACCTTGATGAAAAAATCAGGATTAAATCGCCCTCTTTTCGGATGCTCGCCCTTCTTCCATGAATACTCAACCGGGTAAAAATCCTGGTCAGTAGATTTTAACCAACTATCAATGGCTTTTGCATTTTCCTGTTTTATTAGTTCTCTTACAAATAACCGTTCAGGTTTGTGGTCAGATATGACAAGATTTAATGGCGTTTTGAAATTATAACTATTTTCAATTTTATCCATCGCAGATCTCGGTAAAGATTCATCTGCTTCAATCTCTCTCAATATATTCAATGTTTCTTCATCACTAAACTTTATTGAGTTGTCATCAAAAAATATACTCGAATCGCCACGTTTGATGGATGCAAAACCAACGCTGTTTTTATTGCGATCTCTAGTGCTTATCTCTACAATTGCTTTAGGCGTCATTCTGTATCTTACCGTTTTGGCAGCAGGACGATGAATTACCCCAAAAGCCTGATATATCCGTTGTCTGTTATCATCGCTAATCTGATTTCCGCTTTCACCTATTCGGATCAATGATTCATGAAAGAGTTTTTTTAACCATTCTATATTATATTTTTCTTCATAATTAGTCGGATTTTCTGTTTCAGCGGTTTCCATATCAATAGATTTAAACCGATTCTGTAATTGTTCGGCAATCTCTTCTAGTGAAAACATTTTGTATTTAACCAGAGTTTTTTTTCTGCGGCTTTCGCCCGTAGTCGCCCGAACATATTCCGTTTCCTTTTCCAGAGCTGGTGCCTGCCTGATCAGTGTAATAAAGCCTTTGGTAAATTCATATTCTTTTTCTTGCTTATAGTCTTCCGTTTCTGTCAATTTAGCATAATCTATATTGTGAATGGAAAAATGGTAATCCTGTTCTTTTTCAACCGTGTAGGAGTAGATTTTTTTCTCAATTTCTAATACCTCGTCAACTAAATGCTTGATCCTTCCCGACCAGCGGTCATGATTAAAAACCGTAACCACCGGTTTTTGCCCTAAATAGAGTTCAGGAATCCGCAAACCCCTGCCAAGCACCTGTGCTATTAATAACCTACTGTCAAATGCCCGTTCTTCATGGGGTACAATTTGAAAGACGTTTTTTACATCCCAGCCTTCAGTCAACATGCTCACCGATGTTATCCATTCCACAGGACTGTCTTTCCTGTCCACATCAGCCAGTTTTCTCACATTTTCTTTATGTTTTGGAGAAGATGTGACTTCCAAAACCTTTTTTCCGGCATCTTGTTCTGAGATATTTTCCGTGTCTGAAATAAACCGTATAAGATCGTCTGTCAGTTTATTACATGCTTTGATGTCTTTTGTAATCAAAATGGTCAAAGGTCTGACCAATCGGTATTTTGTGTTTTTATTTTCAACATGATTGTCATAGATTTTTTGAAATTTTTCATTTGGTGTATTCGAGGAGTCTTCTGCTACATAATCGATGGTTTTGACAAATCCTTGTTCAATCGCTTCCCGTAAAGAATAGCGGTAAATTACATCGGAAAAGTACTCATCATTAATATAGCATGTTCCTGATAGTCCTACGATATACTTGAAATCAAATTCTTCATCGACTAAAAAATCTTTCCACTTTTTAAATGTTTTTCCTGTCTGGTTGTACACATGATGTGTTTCATCATTGACAACTAATGTTCTTTCGCCTTTTGTTGCAAGGCTTTCACGAATTGACGATTTGACGTGTTCGTAAAGTGCATGGCAGTTTTCCACGCAAATTGTTCCCGTGGTAATACTTTCGGTGGCGTTGATAATGTGGGGATTCTTAATAACGGCATCGTCAGGTAGAAGATTCCGCAGAGCATCGTCGCCTGAAAGTAGTTTGAATTTTTCCATGAGTCCGCCTTCAATTGTGGTAGAAGGACAGACAACCAGCACATGATCCACTACACCCTCGGCTAACATGATTCGGGCGATACCATAGATGACAAAACTTTTCCCCGTGCCTGTTGCCATGTCGATCGAGCAGGATAATTTATTGGGAATCTGGAAATGTTTCTTAAACTGATCAAACGTGCCATATAAAATCTGCAAACTATTATTGGAGTGATAATTCTCTTCGGCCAGTTCTTTGAGGTTTTTGTATTCTCCGCCTAAAAAGTAGCGCACCGTTTCCAGGATCGCCTCTTTCTGATACTCCCTGTCCCCGCAAAGGGCGTCCAGAAAAGCCTCGTACTTATTCGGATCAAACCTCTTGGGATCGTAGTTGGGAGATACCTTGAGGACTAAATCCTTATTCTGAAAGTTCTGGCGCTCGAGCATAGCTATTTATCCTTTTCTTCTTCCGATATGATTTTCATTTCGATAAGTCTCTGTTTTTCATGTTCTATCTCTGCTTTCAGGACTTCAGGGTCAGGTAGTTGCAATTTATATTTTGAGGCAAATATCCTGTTACTCATTCCACCCAGGGCGTATTCCACGACGGTCTTCTTTTTATCTGCACAGAGTATCAGGCCGATCGGGTCATTTTCTTCCGGGAGCGTCTCTCTGTCTTTCAAATAATTCACATACAGGTTCATTTGCCCGGCATCAGCATGCGTAAATTCGCCAATTTTCAAATCTATGGCAACAAGGCATCGAAGGATTCGATGATAGAGAAGCAGGTCAAGGCGGTAATGGCTTCCCTCAAGTGTTATTCTCTTTTGTCTTGCAACAAAGGTAAAACCGATTCCCAATTCAAGAAGAAAATGTTCAAGATGTTTAATCAGCGCCTCTTCGAGTTGAGACTCTGAATATTCATCCTTCAATCCAAGGAATTCAAGTATATAAGGGTCTTTGATTTCATCTTCCGGTTTAAGGGTGATAGGTTTTTCGTGGGCCTTGGCAATAACCGCCATCTTGCGTTTTGACAAAGCAGTTCTTTCATAAAGCATAGACTGAATCTGTCTGTCGAGTTGCCTTACTGACCAGTTTCCCCGGATGCATTCTGTTTCATAGAACTCCCGTTTAAATGGTTCATCAAGACGCATAAGCAGACGATAATGAGACCATGACAAAGTGAATCTTTCAGTAAGCGGATGAATTGCTAACGTTATTTCAGAATTCCGCGACGGTGTTTCGGATTTCTGTTTTTCTAATTTCCGAGACACTGTCCCGGAAATGTCAATTGGATAGTTCAAATAAAAACTTCGCATTGCTTCAAGATTATCCGGTGAAAAACCACGTCCAAATCTCTTCTTTAGGTCTTGAGATAACTTTTGGAGTAGTTCTTTTCCATATTCTGCCCTTTCCTTCCCCTTCTGTTCATATACAACAATTCTTCTGCCCACAAGCCAATATGTGGCCACCAGAGCGGTATTCATATACCGTACCGCCACCGTGCGCCCCTGCTTAATGAGAGAGGCAAGGTCAATAACGAGGGTTGAATAGTTTTGTGGCTTGCTGATTCTTTTCACTATATCCAATCCGTAAGATTTCTCTCTTATTTGGTCATCAATCCTCACTCTTAAAATCCTTCAAACACTTGATCTCCCGGTACTCGTTGCCGTAAATATCCAGATACATAATCATTATCTGCTTTTTAAATTCTTCCTTTGGCAGATATACTTTCCAGCCGTTTTTTTCGATCTCGCTGGAATAATAGACCTTGTCCAGATTGAAGATTTCTCCTACATAACTGAAATCTACCATAATCATCGATAGAGATTCCCGATTTGCCAGTTGACTGGCGCCCTTAAGCATGGCTTCACTTTTAAAGGTGTCGATTTTAACTGTGGCATATTCCAGCAATTGTCCTTTAGGTTTTTCAAGTGAAAATGTGCATTCAACTCTTGGTGGGCGGATGAAATCAAATCCTACGGCATCCACAGTATCATTGACCTGGCTCTCGTCAATGGGTTGTTTGATGGCTTCAAAGTCCTTGTTGTGCAATTCGTTTATGATAGAATAGGGAATGCGCAGGATATAATAACGCATCGAACCTTTGTCAATGTAATCTTCCAAAAACATCACACTTGCCGTGGGTGCGATGATAAAAAACTGTCTACCTAATTTCGAACCGACCATTGAATGCAAATCATCAATAAAGCCGTAATCCAGCACTACGCCGCCTTCTTTTTGATAATCGAAAACCAGCACATCCGAATTCCCTTTATAACCGTCCAATTCAATGCCAGAAACTGTATGCCTGTTACTCCGGCAATTAAAAAGCAACAACGCAAAACGTCTCCACTCTTCCCATGGCAATTTTTTTAGTTTGGAAAAATCGTATAAACCGGCATGATAAAGTGTAAATGGTTTGGGGTTTAACGGTTTGCCTTTATTGCCTATTTCTGCTTTCAGATTGAGCATTCGCTTTTGCATGGTATAAATCGCCAGTTTGCCGCAATCAATGCCTATCCATCGACGACCTAATTTTTCGGCCACGGCTAATGTTGTACCCGAACCTGAAAAGACATCAAGTATTAAATCATTCTTTTCTGATGAAATTTCAATAATTCTTTCTAATAATCTTTCTGGTTTTTGGGTTGGAAAATCTAAAAGCTCACCGATACCTTTTGATCTATGTTTATAGGCCCTCGGATCTGCGTATACTTGTTGAATATCATTCCAAACTGTAGATGCAGGAGCACCCTTACTTTCATCTAAATATTGAACTTCCCAAATAATCTTTCCATTTTCATCCTTATCCCGCTGTCTTTTTTGATATTTTCTGCCTTGATCATCTTCATATTTAAACCAGTCTTTAATATATTTATCACTGTAAGGTAGATAATATGATTTGTATGAATGATTACCATAATGTTTAGCATACTGAATTATAGTATCATGAGATTTGACTAATTTTTTACCAGCAGCTCTACCACCACTAGGAGAACCATAGTTCCATACTATTTCACCAATAAAATTATTTTCCTTAAAAATCTCATCCATTATGCTCTTTACATAATGAATTTTCTTCCAATCTAAATGAACGCAGATACTCCCGTTGTTTGCCAATAATTCCCTTAAAAAAATCAATCTTTTCCTTAAAAATTCTACAAACTTTGCCCCAGCAATCTTGTCTTGATAAGCTTTTTGATCCTGACTTCCCCGAAACTCTTGCTTTGTGGCAAACGGAGGATCAATATAGATAAGTTTCACCTGTCCTTTCACTTCAGGATCATCCAGCAGCGATTTCATTACCTGCAGGTTATCTCCGAAAATCAGTTTATTGGTCCAGCCGCCCCCGTTTGTGCTAAAGGTTTTAATCGGCTGCAGGGGCACGGCCATCGTATCGGCTAAAATATCTTCTTCCCGTTCCTTACCTGCATATACCAGTTCATACTCCTTTTTTTCAGGGGGAAACAGGATTTGCTTATAATCCAATGGAAGTTCTTCGCCCTTTTCAAGTAGTTCGATAATCCGTTCCCTGTCCCGGTCACTCAAGTTTGCCACAGTACTACCTCCCAAATATTATTTTGTTGCTTCAATTTCGAATGCTTCTATCAATCCTTCATCGGCAAAGCTGAAATACACATTTTCACCAATGATAATATGGTCAAAAATACGTAATTCCATGGCACGAGCGGTTTTAATCAAATCTCTCGTCAGTATTTTATCTGCCTCACTTGGTTCTGTATTTCCCGAAGGATGGTTATGCACCAAAATCATGGAAGGTGATTGATATTTTAATGCAGTCAACAAAATATCCCGAATTGAAGGATTTACCCGATCCACAGTTCCCATATCTATATCCACCATTTCAAAAATGCGATTGCTTTTATCCAGTAATAAAACCTTAAACAATTCCTTCTTTAAGTCACGCATCAAAGGCATTAAAAAATCAACGACATCAGAAGAAGATTTCACAACACCGTGAAATGCTTTTTCCTCGCTCATCATGCGTCTGCCCAATTCAATGGCAGCCTTAATCTGAGCAATCTTGGCATCTTTCAAACCCACAATCTCTTTGAACTCCGAAACATCAACGCCGCTCATCGACCGTAAAGATTTGAATTTATTTAATAACTCTCTTCCGAGATCAATGGCGCTTTTACCTGTTGTCCCTGTCCTGATCAAAATTGCCAGCAATTCTGCGTTACTTAAACTATGCTCGCCATATTTTAATAATTTTTCTCTGGGCCTGTCGTCTTCAGGCCAATTGCGGATAGACAAAGGGTATATTTTAGGATTTGATCTGGTCTGATTCATAGCGTCATAGCTGGCAGATGCCCTAAAAGTAATGAAAACTTCTGAATTTGCTGAAACTTTGCTGTACCATAAACAATGTTCAAACTTGACATCCATTTGAATTGAGAGAAATGTCGTATTTTAGTAAAAAATTGCCGCGAAACAGTTTGTTAAAGCAATCCTGGATCTCAGAAAGAAGAAAAAATTATCCCCGGTAATTTTATTTCTTGTAAATATCTCCTGATGAATGTCTTATTAAATACAATTCCTTTGGAAAACTGGCTTTCGACTTCTTCCTTACCTTTGGTCATCGCAGGCCCCTGTTCGGCCGAATCGGAGGAACAGGTGATGCAGACTGCCGGTGAACTCGCAAAGATTCCGATGGTACGGGTATTTCGTGCCGGGCTGTGGAAGCCCAGAACCCGTCCCGGCGAGTTCGAGGGAGTAGGTGATAAAGGGCTGAAGTGGCTGGTTCGTGTTAAACAGGAGACAGGGTTACTGGTGACCACCGAGGTCGCCAGCCCGTTTCACGTGGAAAAAGCCCTCACGTCGGGCATCGACATGGTATGGCTGGGAGCCCGCACGGTGGTCAATCCTTTTTCGGTCCAGGAGATCGGCGAGGCGCTGAAGGGATCCGACATCCCGGTACTGGTAAAAAATCCGTTAAATCCCGACCTGACAACCTGGATGGGAGCGCTCGAGCGGATCAACCGGAATGGTATCCGGAAATTGGCAGCGATCCACCGCGGATTTTCCTATTACAAGCACTCTCCTTACCGGAATGACCCGATGTGGGAGATCCCGATCGAGCTGAAACGGCTCTGTCCCGAGCTTCCTGTGATCGTCGATCCCAGCCACATCTGCGGCAACTACGACCTGTTGCTGCCCATCTCCCAGCGTGCTATCGACCTGGAGATGAACGGCCTGATGATCGAATCGCACATCCGCCCCCAGGAAGCGCTGACCGACCGCCAGCAACAGATCACCCCCGACCGGCTTGCCGGTTTGCTTGGCCGCCTGATCCTCCGCAACCCTGTAGGCAACGACGAATTCCAGAATCAGCTGGAGAAGCTCCGTTCGGAGATCGATAAGATCGACCAGCAGCTGATCGATATCATCACCCAGCGGATGGCTATTGTCGATCAGATCGGGACCTATAAAAAAGAAAACAAGATCACCATACTTCAGCTGAAACGCTGGAATCAGATCTTCCGGGAGAGGCTGGAGAGCGGGCTCGAACACGGACTGAGCCGCGATTTCATCATGAAGCTGCTGGAGGCGGTCCATGAAGAATCCATCCAGCGCCAGATCAATGTGATGAATAAAAAGGATTGATTACATCCACTTCCTGGCCTTGAAGTAGACGATCATTCCAAGTGCAATCACCACCATGATCAGGGTTACGATTACAAAAGAGAACGGATGCCTGGCCAGCGGGAGATCGATGTTCATGCCATAGAGACTGGCAATGAAGGTCAACGGGAGCAGGATGGAAGAGATGAGGGTAAGGATCTTGATCACCTCGTTGGTCTTATTAACCTGAAGTGAATCGAACGTACGGGAGTAGCCGCGGATCAGCTCACCGGCATCCTCCACCATATCCCAGCTCTTCTGGTAATAATCCAGGATGTTGCCCCAGTAATCTTCCATATTTTCAGCAAATCCCGGTATCGCTCCCGACTGTAACCGGTTGAACAATGCCAGCTGGGGTTTGAACATTGTGTTCAGGAGTACCACGTTCTTTTGTGTGAAGCTGATCTTTTCAATCGTTTTTTCTGCTTTCCTGCTGAAGAGGGATTTCCCGCAGCTATCCACATCTTTTTCCACCTTCTCTACCAGCATCTGGGTCTCCTGCATCAACCGCTCCAGGATCCGGTACAGCAACGCGTCAGAACTACCCAGTTCCATTTTCTTGCCGGCCATGGCACGGGTCTTCTCCTGGCTGAACAGATCCCGTACCAGCCAGTGCGACTTTCCGATCGTGATCAGGAAGTCCTTCCCCCAGAAAAGCTTGATCTCCTTGGTGTCGACGAAGGTCTCCGAAGTATCGAAGCTGGGAAAATGGAGGATCAGGAAGTAATAATCGTCGTAGACATCAATCTTCGGCCGGAGGTTGATCACGCTGCGGCAGTCCTCCAGGTCGAGGGGATGGAAATGGTACTGATCCTTAAGAATCTGCAGATCTTCTTCCGACGGTCTCACGATATGTGACCATCTCAATGTTCCGTATTTGATGGTTTCAATCATGGTAGAGTATTTTAATCTGCAAAAATACAAACCCTTGCTGAAACAAACATCATGGAATTTAATATTTCCAGCGGAATGTGCTGATCATGTGGTCGATATCCTGTCGCAGGAAATCGATCACGGGAGCCAGTGAGTCGTTGTTGGGGACGATATTGAAATAGAGGGCTCCACGGACAAACCGGGTGAGGCTGTCGGTAAGATAGAACTGGTAAGGGGAAGCCGCTTCCGTTCCCCGGATGGAAAAGGTCAGTCCGTAGACCTCTGCTTCCGGATTGAGAAACTCCTGCTGTGTGATCGCATTGGCTTTGGGGATGTGTTTATTGACCAGGGTGCGGGAATCTTCCAGGTACTGGCTCAGGTTGTGGTGGATCTCTTTGTAGCTGATGTGCAGCTGTGCCCTGAAGGCAGGATAGCCGACGTTGATCCAGTAAGGCTCGGCCAGCCCGCTGGTATCAGGAAAGGTGGTTGCGTAAATGGGAACCTCGAATGAGAAGGGAAAGGTGGTATCAAACTGCTGGTATTCATGCGATGGCAAATCAATCCGGAAATATCCCCTGGGTTTGGGGGTGTAGTCGGAGTTGCAACCAAGTAACAAAAGGGTGAGAAAGATGGTTATAAGGTGGTGTTTCATAAAATGCATGAAATAGCGAGGTAGCGAGAAGCGAGGTAGCGAAAATTTCGCTACTTCGCTACCTCACTGTTTCGCTACCTAAAAAGGCAGATCATCTTCCGGAACCGCTGTTTCTGCATCAGCGGGTTCGGTGGTTGCCGTTGCTGCCGTTCCGTTCTCTTCAAAAGTTCCTTCCCGTCTCGGGCCACCGCCCAGCATGGTCATGTTATCGCCCAGGATCTCGAAAATAAAACGCTTCTGTTTGTTTTCATCTTCATAATCCCGCCTGCGGATCCGCCCTTCGATAAAGACCGAAGAGCCTTTCCGAAGGTACTTTTCGGCTACCTCGGCCAATCCCCTCCACAGCACTATATTGTGCCATTCGGTGTGGGTGGCGCGTTCTCCTTCACGGTTCCGGTACCCCTCAGAAGTAGCCAGGGAGAAGGAGGCTTTTTTTACGCCGTTGTCAAAAGTCTGAATCTCCGGATCCCTCCCAAGATTACCAACCAAAATCACTTTGTTTACTCCGTTTGCCATTGCTCCAATGTTTTAAGTGAATGATTCCGTTTAACAAAATTAGACATTTTTCCCGTCTGCCGGGTGTTGTTTGACATTAATCGGGTTTGATGGCAAAAGGTTAAACATTCTCGTCACTTTTTTTTAAAAAAAATTATTTTACCTGGTTTTCCTGTGGCTCAGCAGATCCTCGACGATATCTTCCACCAGCACCATTCCTTCCAGCTGGTTTTGTGCATTGATGACGGGCACAGAAAGCAGGTTGTATTTCGAGACAATCTCAGCCAGGGTGTCGATTTTGTCTGTATCGAGGACCGTTACCGGCTGTTTCTCCATGATCTCCGCCAGGGTTTTTGAGGGGTTGGCCAGCACCAGATCAGCCAGGGGGATGGCGGAGATGAACGTCTCGTCATCATCAATGACAAACACCGTATTAATATGAACCGCTTCAGGTTGTCCTTTGCGGATCAGTGAGATGGCCTCCCCGGCCGAAAGACCGGAGGAAAGGCAATATACCTCGGTATTCATGATGCTACCCACTTCGTTATCATCATATTCCAGGAGCTCTCTGACCTCTGCCGAAGACTCCTTCCCCATCTCTTTCAACAGCAGTTCCGCTTTGTGATCTTCCAGCTCATCGAGGATGTCGGCCGCCTCATCGGCGTCCATTTTTTCCAGCAGGTCGGCCGCTTTTTCCAGGGAGAGGCTTTCGATGATCTGTATCTGGGCATCGGGCTCCATCTCCTCCAGTACATCCGCCGCATGCTCCTCGTCGAGAGAAGCAAACACATAAGTCCGGGTGGTCTTATCGAGATCTTCAATGATATCGGCCAGGTCGGAAGGGTGAAGATTGGAAAGTTTGGAGGTAGATTTTGTAAGCATCAATTTTGAGGTCACGGGGTCGACCGACTCGATGTCGTCCCAAAGGATCTGCTGCATAGGAAAATGGATCCCGAGCCAACCGACCAACCGCTCAGTAAAAGCAAGCAACCCATGCTTCCGAAGCCAGCCGCTCCACCCCACGTCCACTGCAATGGCATACGTGCCTGAAGGGATATACACCAGCCGTACATCCTCTACTTTCTCCAGTTTTTTCCCGTTGATATCCACCACCTGGCGGTGGAGGATATTCTCTTTCAGCCAGATCACATTAGTGAGATAAGCCGTCGAGATCTCTTCGATCTCGGTGCCCAGGATCCGCGAGTAGTTTCTCTCCTGGAAGAGTTCCAGGGAAGAAAAATCGAACACCCTGTCGTGGATGCCTACGTTTACTTTAATGGCTATAACCTTGGGTCGGACAGGTTTTCCGGGAGAGGGATCCAGCGCAGCCAGGTCAACCAGAATATCTCTTACCTTTCCCCTGATGTGTCCATCAGTGGAAAAAAACTTTCGGCCTAAAATCTGGCTCAGGTAAAAGGTGGTCTGCGTGGTCATGACTGCCGTCGTCCATGAGGATTTGATACTAAAATTCCGGATGCAAAGATAATTAAATCCCGTGAAAATTAATGAAGGTTGCTCAGGATTCTGCAAGGGGCAGGGTCACTGTGAAGGTAGTTCCCTTTCCTTCCCGGCTAGTCACCGAAATGGTTCCGTTATTCTTTTCCAGGTATTCCTTGCAGAGGAGCAATCCGATCCCGGATCCTTTTTCACCACTCGTCCCGGTAGTCTTCACAGGTTCATCAATAGTGAAAAGTTTTCCAATCTCACGTTCCGGAATGCCGACACCGGAATCCCTGACCTCAACCATCACCAGATTTTTCGAAAGACTTGCCGACAATATGATTCCGCCCTGCTCGGGTGTGAATTTTATGGCATTGGAGATGAGATTCCTGAACACGGCTAGCATCATGTTCCGGTCGGCGTAAATCCCGAGGTTATAGGGGATCTTCTTCACCAGGCTCTGCTTTTTCAGTAAAGCTGATGCCTGCAGGAGATTGATCACCTCATCGAGGAGTTCCGAAAGGTTGATGGTAGTGATTTCCAGCTTGAATGCACCGGTTTGCAAACGGGCCCAATTCAGTAATTGCTCCAGGAGAGAAAAGGCGCTTACGGCGGATTTATACGTATTGTCAATGGCCAGTTTTCGCTCTTCGGGAGCCAGGGTATCAAATTCCGTGTTCAGCAGGTCTGAGAAGCCGATGATGGTATTGAAGGGATTCTTCAGGTCATGGGCAATGATGGAGATAAATTTTTTCAGGGTGGCGTTGGAGGTATCCAGCTCCTGCGCCAGTTTCTCCGTCGCCTCCTTTTGCCTGGTAATCTCCTGGTTGACCATGATCAGTTCCCTGTTTGTTTTTCGCAACCGGATCATCTGGAACGTAAATACTATCAGGAACACCAGTGTGATCCCAATGATAACCAGCAGGGAAACGGTCAGAAACCTCCTTCTGTCCAGCTTTTTCTGGATCTCAGCCTCTTCCTGCGTCAGACGGATTTGTTCTTTCATCGATTCCACCCGTTCTTCAATCCTTTCATCAAGAAAAGAGCGGGTGTAGATGAACAGTACACGGAGATACAGATGGGCCTGCCGATAATTGTCCATTGATTCGTAGATGCGTTCCAGCAAAGCCGAGGACATTCTGACGTAGGTGTTGATGTTGTATTTCCGTGCAAGGGAATAAGCCTCCAGGGCTATTTTCTCAGACCGGGCGAGCTCCCCCTGATTATAATAGACTCCGGCAATATTATTTATTACCAGGGGGACATCATTGGAATGAGTTCTCTGCGCAATCTCCAAAGCGCGGGTCAGATAGCTTAGTGCAGCATCAAGATGGCCTTTCCCCTCTTCGACCTTCCCCAGGATATTCAGGTCGCTGGAAACCAACTCATCATTCTGTATGCGGAGAGCGACCTTCATCGATAACAAGGCATAGGTTTCGGCACTATCCAGGTATTTCGCGTACTTGTTTTCAAAATAGGTCGCTGCCAGATAGTTATAGGTCTGTGCCCGAAGAAGCGAATCCCCGTAATGATGGTTCAAAGCCAACGCTTTATAGAGGTAGTCCAAACTTGGCTGAGGATTTCCGGAGGCCCTCAGGAAATCTCCCATCCTGTTATTGCACAGGATTTGACCGTTTGTATCTTCATGAAGCCTGTAATAGGCCATGAGGATCAGGGTCAGGTCTACCGCGGTGCTATAATCACCTGCCAGATAGAGGGAGTCGAGCTCTTTTTGCATTTGCTGAACATCCTCATCGTCGATCAACAGCCTGCTGGCTTCCTGGGCAATACCAGGCCCTCCCCAGGGGAAGGAAAAAAGAACAAATAAAACCGCAGAGACAAATTTTATCATGAACTGCACATGCAATTGGATCCGACCTTCAAAAATACGAATTCATAGGCTTCAGGAAAAACATTTTTGCAAATACCGGGAGATAAGTCTGGGTACGGGTAAAGATGCCAGTTCTTCCAGTGAAACAATGGTGCCGGGGCATTCAATGGGGCCTTCAAGGAGAATCCTGTAAAACTTCGCCAGGATGACCTGGTGCGAAAGGATGTGAATGAATTGGGTCGAGACGGCCGAGACAACCGGATGAAGATCTCCGAACAGGTTTCTCCACTCCTGACTTTTCATTAACCGGGTCAGTGACACTATCCGGGGTGTTTCGATCTGCGGAAAATCATACAGGTTTTTCCAGATGTCGTTTCCTGTTCGTTTATTCAACAAGATACGGGCACCATCAGGGCTCTCCCAGGTGATCACCAGGTAATGGAAGAATCGTTTTCTGATCTGATCCGGCCTGGGTTTTACCGGGATCTCCCGGATAACCCGGTGGATAAAGGCATAGCAGGATGTGTTGAAGAGGCAACCGTTACAGGAAGGATTTACGGGAGTGCATACCAGGGCCCCGAATTCTATCATGGCCTGGTTAAAGGTACCGGGTTGGCTGTTGTCAATCAGCTCTTCAGCTTTCATCCGGGCCAGTTTTTTCCCGGAAGCGGATCCGGAAGGCTCTCTGAATCCGTAATACCTGGCCAGGAACCGGTAAACATTCCCATCCACAGCTGCCCGTGATTCGTCAAATGCGAGGGATGCAACCGAAGCGGCAGTATACTCTCCGACCCCTTTCAGTTTCCGGATCTCTTCATAAGTCTGCGGAAAGACCCCATCCATCCGCTCCATGATCTCACGTGCCGAAGTATGGAGATTCCGTGCGCGGGAATAATAGCCCAGCCCCTCCCAGAGTTTCAGTACCTCCTCTTCAGTGCCTGAGGCCAGTGAATGGATGTCGGGAAACCGTTGTACAAATCGTCGGTAATACCCTAACCCCTGTTCCATCCGGGTTTGCTGCAGGATCACCTCGGAAATCCAAATCAGGTAAGGGTCCCTTGTCCCCCGAAACGGAAGGTCCCGTTTGTTGGCTTCGTACCAGGAGATCAGGGTGGAGGAGAAAGACATGTTGGGAAATTGGATACCAGATGCCAGATACCAGATACCAGATAAAAGCCAAAAGTACGAATTCTGTCCCTAATATCCGGCATCCGGCATTATTGTCACTGCGAGGAGTGAAGCGACGAAGCAGCGGCATCAGGCATCCGGCATCATGAAAAATTTTTACTTATTTCATTGTCTTTCAAAAAAGTTATATATTTGCAGCCCGTTTCCCATGGAACAAATTCATTCATTATTAATCATATAACTAATTATTTGTAGTATGACAAAAGCAGAAATCGTAGCAGACATTGCTAACAAGACCGGTATCGAAAAAGTAGCCGTTCAGGCCACCGTTGAAGCCTTTATGGACACTGTAAAGAACTCCATGATAAACGGACAGAATGTTTATCTGCGGGGCTTTGGCAGTTTTGTCATTAAGAAAAGAGCTGAAAAAACAGGAAGAAACATTTCACGGAACACCACCCTGATTATTCCTGCCCACAATATTCCCTCTTTCAAGCCGGCTAAATCCTTTGTAAACAAGATTAAATCCGGCGTAAAAGTTAAGTAATCTCTGAGGATTTTTTCATTATGCCAAGCGGTAAAAAGAGAAAGAGACACAAGATGGCGACGCACAAGCGAAAAAAACGCTTGCGCAAGAACAGGCATAAGAAGAAGTAATTTCCTGCCTCTGCTACATTTCCTTCTGTCATGATGATCATAGGTACAACCCTGTGATGCACACCTAAATAGGACGGTTGTGAATAAGGAACTGATTATCAATTCGACTCCTCAGGGGGTTGAAATTGCCTTACTGGAAGACAAGCTCCTGGTTGAGCTCAACAAGGAGAAAATCAACAACGAATACGGAGTTGGGGACATTTACTTGGGGAAGATTCGCAAGATCATGCCCGGGTTGAACGCCGCATTCGTTGATGTGGGATACGGAAAAGATGCCTTCCTTCATTACCTGGATCTGGGCCCCCAGGTCCAGTCACTGCTCCGGTATGTCAAAGCGGCCCAGTCGGGACGAAATCCCGGGCTGACGATTGCGGATTTCCCGATGGAACAGGACATTCAGAAAACCGGCAAAATTACCGGGGTGCTGAAACCCAATCAGAATGTTCTGATCCAGATTGCCAAGGAGCCTATTTCGACCAAAGGTCCCAGGGTTACCTCAGAAATTGCCTTCGCAGGCAGGTACCTGGTATTGATCCCTTTTTCCGACAAGATTTCCGTATCGCAAAAGATCAAGAGCGCAGAAGAACGGAACCGGCTGAAGCGTCTCATCACCAGCATCAAACCAAAAAATTGCGGGATCATCATCCGAACGGTGGCCGAGAATAAACTGGTCGCAGACCTTGACCAGGATCTGCGGTCCCTCTACAAACGATGGGAGGTGATCACCCAGAAGCTGAACGGTACCTTACCTCCTATTAAAATCATCGGGGAAATCGATCGTACTTCGGCCATCTTACGGGATATCCTGAATGAGTCATTCAATCAGATCATAGTCAATGACGGGATTCTTTATGAAGAGATCCGTCAGTATATCCAAAAGATCTTCCCTGATAAAGTCCATATTGTCAAGCATCATACCAGCCGGATGCCGGTTTTTGAAACCTATGGCATTGACAAGATGATTAAAAGTTCCTTCGGGAAAGAGGTGACCATTAAAAGCGGCACTTACCTGATCATTGAGCATACGGAAGCACTGCACGTCATCGACATCAACAGCGGGCATCGTGTAAAGGCCGACAACAACCAGGAAACCAACGCCCTGGAGGTGAACCTGGAGGCTGCTACGGAAGTTGCACGTCAGCTGAGGTTACGGGATATGGGGGGAATCATTGTGGTCGATTTCATTGATATGACCCAGGGGCAGAACCGCAGGAAACTTTTCGATAAGTTGCGGGATGAAATGAAAAAAGACCGCGCTAAGCATTCCATCCTGCCTCCGAGCAAATTCGGACTGGTCCAGATCACCCGTCAGCGGGTCCGGCCGGAGATGAGTGTTCAGATCCAGGAAAAGTGCCCGGCCTGTGACGGCACCGGCCAGATCAAACCCAGCCTGCTGCTCACCGACGAAATTGAGAACAACATCAGCTACCTGATCAACGAACAGAACGAACGGAACCTGACCCTCACCGTTCACCCATTCGTTTACGCATTCATTAAAAGAGGGATGTTCGACCTTCAGTTTAAATGGCAGAAAAAATACCACACGAAGATCCGGGTAGAATCTCAGAATGCCAACCACTTGCTGGAGTACCATTTTTACAATAAGCAGGGGGATGAGATAAAGATGTAATATGGACATCGTCGTCAGCGGCATACGGTCAACAGGCAATCTTCATCTCGGTAATTATATCGGGGCGATCCGGAATTTCGTGAAGATGCAGGAGGAAAATCACTGTTTTTTCTTCATTGCCGACTACCACTCCCTCACTACACATCCCACGCCTGCAGACCTGTACGATAGTGTGAAGTCAGTCCTGGTTGAGTTCCTTGCCTGCGGTCTTGATCCTGAAAAAGCTACCCTTTACATCCAGAGCGATGTACCTGAAGTAGCCGAGCTCTACCTGCTTCTCAACATGAATGCTTACCTGGGAGAACTGGAACGGTGTACCTCCTTCAAGGAGAAGATCCGCACCCAGCCCAACAACGTCAATGCCGGCCTGCTGACCTACCCCACCCTGATGGCCGCCGATATCATCATCCATAAGGCCCATAAAGTCCCGGTGGGGAAAGACCAGGAGCAGCACCTGGAGATGACCCGTACGTTTGCCGGCCGGTTCAACCGGATGTACCATGTTGATTATTTCCCGGAACCGGTGGCATACAATTTCGGGGAGGAGCTGGTCAAGATCCCGGGGCTGGACGGCAGTGCCAAAATGTCGAAATCGGAGAATGAGAACGGCGCAATCTTTCTCACCGATCCCCCGGAGGTGATCCGGAAAAAGGTGATGCGGGCGGTGACCGATTCGGGCCCGACCCAGCACAACCAGCCAAAACCTCTCCCTGTTGAGAATATCTTCCTCCTGATGCAGGCTTTTTCGGAACCGGAGAAATACACCTATTTCAATGACCTGTACAACCGGTGTGAGATCCGTTATGGAGAAATGAAAAAACAGCTTGCGGAGGACATCATTGCTTTTACCGCACCCTTCAGGGAAAAGATTGAGACCCTCTCAGGAGATACGGATTACCTGGGCAAGGTGGCCCGGATGGGAGCTGAAAAGGCCCGTGAATCTGCTTCGAAGACCATTCGTGATGTACGAGAGATTATTGGGTTTAAAGGGATGTGAGACGTGAGACGTGAGACGTGAGACGTGAGACGTGAGACGTAGGACGTAAGACGAGGGAAGAGGATTTTCAGGAGAGGTGTTTTGCAAGAAGTTTATATAATTCGTCTTTCCTGATCGGTTTTGAAATATAATCGTCACAGCCCGATTGCAGCGCTTTTTCCTTTTCACCGGCTAATGCCAGCGCTGTCTGTGCAATTATCATAGATTTTCACGGTAAACAGACGAGCGTATTTTAAGAATAGGACGCTCCCTCAAAGATAAGTCGTTTATTATTGAGCCAGGAATATTTTTGACCCTTATAATTATGCATTGTTTCCAGAATAAGTGGCAGTGTTCTTTTCTTTTTGAGCTGTACCGTTATTGCATTTTCACCGATCAGAATATCTGCGCCATTGAGGACAAACTTTTCATACAATCGTTGTGTGGCAAGATTTTCGTATCGTTCCAGGTGCAGAGCGAGTAACCGGTAGAGGTTAAAAGCCAGGATAGACATCGTGAGATCAAAATCGACTTTTATAACCATGGAGGAAGAGACCAGGTTGAGGTGAAAAAAATCTACTTGTTCGGAAATAGATTTTTCGACAATCCAGCGGCGTGCATATTTACGGATAATACTTGTACATGGGACATCGAAGTCATTGGTAATGATCACGGCCGGTTTAATCTTCCCATGCCCTGTGATGATGATCTGCCGGATTGTATTGTCATACCTCTTCAAAAATACATTTGTGTCGCAGACATGCAACGTTCTTTGTTTATTCCCGGCACATTCAACTTTTACATCATGCCATTTTGATGGGGGCAGCTTCGATATCTGTCCGAGCATCTCTTTTCCCCTACGCTGGATCGTGATGAATTTAATCTCTTCTTGGTTGAGCTTGTTCAGGTTTTCATAATTGGTGAACCGGCTGTCAAATACAATGTACCGGAGGGTTTCGTTCTTTTTGGTCACGTTCCCGTGATAGAAATCCAGAAATTCAAGCACCACGGCACTTTCATCTTTTCGCAGGATATTGGCATCGCCATAATCGATCAGTCCGCTGTCGGGATCCTGCGCCAGCACAGCCAGCATACCACTGAGTGTTTTGCCCCGTTTCCCCGACCAGTTGTTCTCCAGATGAGCGTCGTCTCCCCAGTAGGGAATCGTGGTAAAATCCATGTTTGCGGTATCCCCGAGCAAGCCGGCTTTCAGCCACAACGCATGAAGTTGCTGTAAAAAACTGCGATTCATGGCGCTCTTCACCCGATCAGAATACGAAGTGTACCAGGCCGTCTTGGGCAGCACGTTTAATCCGGCAAATAACCCCATGCCCCGGTCCATGCACCAGGTGTCATCGCTCGAGTACCGGCGACGGTTCGATAGTTTCAGCGCAAGAAAACAGAAAATGGATTGGATTTTTCCGATCTGTGAAGTGGAGGGATATTCAGATCGTTCTATGACGGCATCTATTTTATATCGTTTGATCAGGGTCAGGAACATCAGGATGCCTGCGTTGGAACTTTTAAAAACCTCCGGATCAAAGGATAGCAGCTCGGACTTCTCAGCCGGTATCTGTACCCGGTCTAATTGCTGACGAACCATTTTTGTTCTTCGGGGCAACCGTGCAAATCCTTCCGCAGCAAGGATGTTATAAATGTTCTTCTCAGAAATGCTGTGACCTGAAGCATCCAGGGACACTTTAATATCCGGTACCGAATAATACTTTTTCCGAAGGCTGATGATGATCGATTTGACATCCCGGGTAGCAATGGCTTCTTTCCTGCCGGGCTGACTTTCCACAAAAAATAATGATCCTTTGGGATCGCTGTTCAACTTTTCTCTGAAAGAAGAGACCAATGACGTAAAAGCCCGGTATGTATACCCGAAGCGAATCGAAACGTCCGTAGCGGTTCCGTTCTCTACAAAATACATGCGCAAGGCTTCATATTGTTTGTGGGCTACGTTTCGCGGGACAAGGAAGAAGGACGATGGATCCATATACTGTTTATTAATACCGTGATAAAGATAATACAATTTTTTAAAATTTGATCACTGAATGACATAAAACTTATTAACAGTTTATGGT
>Ga0163200_1000041_pt1 | contig 60218 bp, 48 predicted proteins | sample PL_2010_200m_FD_113535 | JGI IMG/M metagenome (GOLD analysis project Ga0163200, IMG submission 113535) | Freshwater microbial communities from Powell Lake, British Columbia, Canada to study Microbial Dark Matter (Phase II) - PL_2010_200m | ecosystem: Environmental > Aquatic > Freshwater > Lake ... | reverse complement strand
GTTTAATTGGTTATGCGCTAATATACGATTGTGCTTCGAGCACGGAAAGCGCTGGAGTAGCGGACTGGATTTTTATCCGTCTGTGTGTAGTCCGGTGGATTACATGTACATTTGTGAACAAAACCTCGACCCGATGGTAATGTTCAAAAAAGGAGTAAAAGAAAGTGGTTTCGGTACGGCTCCGGTATTCTTTACAGCCATCGCCACTATTTTCGGCGCAATCCTTTTCTTACGGTTTGGGTATGCCGTTGGCACGCTGGGCTTCTGGGGTGTCATTCTGATCATCATCCTGGGGCATCTGCTGACCATTCCGACAGCCCTGGCAATTTCCGAACTGGCCACCAACAAACGGGTGGAAGGGGGGGGTGAATATTTTATCATATCCCGTTCATTCGGTTTGAATATTGGCGCAACCATCGGAATCGCTTTGTTCCTCTCCCAGGCCATCAGCATAGCCTTTTATGTGATTGCCTTTACAGAGGCCTTTTCATTTTTCTTCGATTGGGTCAAACTGAGGTATGACATCTTGTTGCCAAGGCAGGTTATCAGCGTGCCGGTCATGCTTCTCCTCGCGCTGTTACTGATCATGCGTGGCGCGAATATGGGAGTTAAAGCTCTCTATATCGTGGTTGGCATCCTCGGCGTATCTCTGATCCTCTTTTTTGCCGGTTCGACTGAATATGCTGCCACATCCGATTTCTCTCTCGGAAGCGCCCAGTTCCGTAACATGGACAATTTCTTTTTTGTGTTTGCCATTGTTTTTCCTGCATTTACAGGTTTTGCAGCTGGAGTGGGATTATCGGGTGAACTGAGAAAACCATCCCGGTCCATCCCTCTGGGAACCATCGGAGGCACGCTGATCGGGATGATCGTATATGTATTTGTAGTCTACAAACTGGCAGGATCAGCCTCTTCCGAAGACTTGTTAAGCAACCAGTTGATCATGAGCAAGATCGCCATCGGAGGGATTGTCATCATACCACTCGGATTAGCCGCCTCCACAATCTCTTCTGCCCTTGGTTCGGCCATGATCGCACCGCGCACACTCCAGGCACTTGCCGGAGATGAGTCGTTTCCGATGAAACGAATCAATAAATTTCTGTCACACGGGCGGAAAAAAGACGGTGAACCACAGAATGCCTCTATCGTATCCTGTGTCATCGCACTGGTATTTGTGATGCTGGGAAACGTCAACGCTGTTGCCGAGGTGATCTCCATGTTCTTCCTACTCACTTACGGATCGTTGAGTCTCATCTCATTTTTGAACCATTTTGGCTCCTCCCCTTCTTACCGCCCATCCTTCAAATCAAAGTGGTACCTTTCGTTGATCGGGTTTCTGCTTTCTGTTTGGGTGATGTTCAAGATTGATACCCCTTACGCTCTTGCATCCTGTGTGATCATGGTTGCCATCTATCTCACCATCAACTACTATCATAAGGGAAGGAAAGGGCTGGAAGCCATTTTTACCAACTCGATTTTCCAGATGAGCAGGAACCTGCAGGTGTACTTGCAGAAAAACCGGAAAAACAGAACCAAGCAGGAGTGGCGCCCAAGCGCTATCTGCATCTCCGAGCACTCATTTGAGCGCCAAACCGCTTTCAATTTTCTGAACTGGATCTCATACAAATACGGGTTTGGTACCTATATTCATCAGATTGACGGATATTATTCCCGACAGTCGCATCTTCAGGCAAATCAGGAGATGCAACGGTTGTTAAAGCTATTTGATAATGTCAGTAATCACGTCTATATCGACACGATCATCTCTCCCTCATACTCTTCTGCTATTGTTAATGCAATCCAGGTCCCGGGTATCGCAGGGATGGAGAACAACATGGTCATCTTCGAGTTTGATAAGGAAAACCCTACTAATCTGAAGGATATTGTGGATAACTTCGCCCTCGTTAACTCAGGTGAATTTGATGTTTGTATTGTAAGCAGTTCACGCCGTGAGATCAACTACAAGGGGGATATTCACCTATGGATTCACAGCAACTTTGAAGAGAATGCCAACCTGATGATCCTTCTCGGATTCATCATCATGGGACATACAGACTGGCGGAAATCCAATATAAAGATCTTCGAGATCTGTAAGCCTGACAAGCTGGAGGAGAACCGGCTGAAGATGGATAACCTTATCCTGACGGGCCGCATGCCCATCACCAAGAAAAATATTGAGATCATCCTTGATGACAATAAAGTGAGTACGAAAGAGATGATCAATCAGAAATCTGCTGATGCCGGCCTAACACTGATCGGGTTCGGCAAGGAGTCCTTAAAGCACCAGGAGGTGGATCTTTTCACAGGATACGACGAATTGGGGACTGTGATATTTGTACATGCACACGGCCCTATGGAGATTGAATAGTCTCGTCGCTGATTACCTTTCCGTCTTCCAGTTTGATCACCCTGCGGGCCTTGTTGACGACCCGCTGATCATGTGTAGAAAAAATGAAGGTGATCTGTTCTTCCCTGTTCAGTTTCTCCATGATATCGAGAAGATTCCCGGTTGACACGGAATCGAGGTTCGCCGTAGGCTCATCGGCCAGGATGAATTTCGGCTTGGAAGCCAGTGCCCGTGCTACAGCGACCCGCTGCTGCTGCCCCCCGGAAAGCTTGGAAGGACGGCTGTCGATCCGGTCTCCCAGCCCGACCGCCTCGAGCAGTTCCACAGCCCGTTTCCGCCGTTTTTCCCTGCTATACCCCTGCAGACTCATGATGAATTCCACATTCTCATAAGCTGTCAGCACGGGGATGAGGTTGAATGACTGGAACACAAATCCGATATTATTCAAACGGAAGTTGATCAGTTTCCGGCTGGATAAACCGCCTATGTTGATCCCATCGATTTGAATGGATCCTTCGGTGGCCACGTCGAGTCCCCCAACCAGGTTCAGGAGGGTGGTTTTGCCACTGCCTGATGGACCAACAATGGCTGCGAATTCGCCTTCCTGAAATGCCAGGTCGACTCCGTTCAGTGCATGAACGGCTACTTCCGAGTCGTTGTAGATCTTTTTCAGATCCTTGATCTCTATGATGTTCATGTGCATGATTTTATTCTGTCCTGACGGCTTCCGCCGGATTCAATTTCAGGGCCTTCCTGGCCGGATAGATCGAAGCCAGGATGCCGATTAGGATGACCATGACAGTCAGGGTGATAAAAAATTTCACGTCCAGATAGGGATACAGAATCGGGCTGTACCCGATCTTTTCAAGTCCCTGGGCGAAGTTGCTGAGATCGATCCCCGTATAGGCAGTCCATATGGTCAGCAGATACCCCAGTGCCATCCCGATGAGGGCCCCGGTAAGGGAAAGGTAGACCGATTCCAGCATGATCATCAGGAAGACCCGGCGCTTGTTCATGCCGATCGCCGTAAGCATTCCAAGCTCCCGGGTCCGTTCCAGGATGACCATCAACATGGTGTTGATGATCCCAAATCCCAGGGCCAGCAGGATGATGGCCATGAACATATAGAGCCAGACATCCATGAAATCGGCCATGACCCCTACGAGTGGATCGACCTGCTTCCAGGTTCTGACCAGCAGTTCCGGGAACCGGTCGGCCAGCTCCTGCTGAACCTGATTCATCTCGTCAGCATCGGTGAGACGAACAGCTACTTCCTGAAACTCTCCGGCGTCCATCGCGAGGAGCGGCGCGATATCGGCTTTGGCAACAAACACACTCATTTCATCAAACACCGAATTATTGGTCCGATATAGCCCGCAAATCCGGAATGCAGCGCCGGTCAGGTTCCCGTTGATGTCCTGAAAGGTGAGGACAATCTTTGACCGGAGCCGGAGCTTCAGTTTATGGGCCAATGCTTGACCCACCACGATCTGGTTCTTCCTCTCCCCATCCAGGTAGGTCCCGCAGGAGTCGCAGATCATGGCGGAGATCTCGGAGACCATCCGTCCCTTCTCCGGATCCACTCCGTAGATCATAACGCCGGTACTCGCATTGGCGCTGCTGGCCATCGCAGGAAACTTGATCCGGGACGACCAGGCGCCTATCTGTGGCAGGGAGTCAAGCATGGCGGTCAGTTCCGCTGGCTGATCGTCGATGGTGTACTTGACCTCATTGTCCTCGATGTACTTCGGGTTGTGTAGCTGGATATGGGCCGTTTCACGGCTTACTGCTTCCTTGATGCGTTGTTCCCCCGTCCCTTTCATGACAGCAGAGGAAAAAACTCCACCAAACAGGCCACAGGTGATCGCCATGATCACCACCAGGCTGCGGACCTTGTTTCTCCAGATATTTTTCCAGGCAATTATCCAAATCATAGCATGGTATATTATCGTCTTAACGCATTAATTACTGTAAGCCGGCCCAGTTTGACCACCGGCACGATCATCACTACCAGCATGATCACAATGACGGTCAGTGACTGGCCAATGAAATAGGAACTCTCCCAGGCGGCCGGCATGATGGGCTCGAAACCCATTTGAATAGTGGTCTCCGCCATGTCCCCGGTCAACGGGAGGGGATGCACAAAGAAGTAATAGATCAACGGGATCGCTGCTACAATTCCGGCCATTACTCCAAGCAATCCGATCATAAAGAGTTCGGTCACTACAATACGGATCAGCTTCAGCTTCTGCATTCCGATCGCAATCATCATCCCGAACTCCCGGATCCGTTCACTGAACATCATCAGGATTGTTCCAAAGATGCCAAACCCGACGATCATGTACAATATGGCCAGCATGATCAGGCCGGAAGCATTGTCGGCCTGGATCTGCTGTACCACATCGGGCATCATCTCCTTCCAGGTCATCACCTCATAGTGATCAGGATTCAGTTTCTCTTTCAGCAAACGGGCTGCTTTCTCATCCTCCTTGGTGTTGGCTACGTTGAATGCGAGTGAGGTAAGCCGGTTGTCGGCCGAGAAGAGCGACTGGGCTTCAGGGAGGCTCAGGTAAACCATCCGGGAGTCCAGTTCAGGAGAAGGAAATTTAACGATTCCCCTCACCGGGAATATTCCGGCCGCACTCACGCCATGGAATCCCTGGCCGATCAGCACCAGGGTATCCCCTACTTCGATTTTCAGGTATTTGGCCAGCTTCTGACTCACCAGGGCACCTTTGTCATCGGGAAGCAGGTACGCTCCCTCTGCCAGTTTCTTCCTGAGCGCAGTGAGATGATCCTCTTCAGCTGGATTTACCCCGTTCACCAGCACCCCTTTGGTTTGCATACCGAACGATCCCAGGGCAAAGGATTCCAGTCGTGGAGCATATCCGTCGATCTCCGGCACCTGATCGATATCGGTGATCAGTTCCGGAGTGAATTCGAATGAGTTATTGATGATTTTATCATCCCAGTAACCATTCGCATGTACCTGGAAGTAGCCGGAATAGGCATGTACGATGTTGTAAACCATCAGGTCGTAACTGCCCAGCTGGAATGCACGCATGAGCAGGGCCAGAAAGATGGCAAAAAATACGGAGGCGGAGGTGATCAGGGTTCTTCGCTTGTTCCGCCAGAGGTTTCTCCAGGCTATTTTGATCGTTTCCATCCTGCAGTGCTAGTTAACGGTTTTCATATTCTGTTGGGAGAAGAAGCCATCGGATATGGGTATGTCGAACTTGACGACTTCGATATCCACCAGTGTTTTCTGGTTGGGCTTGTCGGCCGGAATGATTTCGAAGTGAGTGGGGATCTTCCGGTCGTACATGAATCTGATGTCGGAAAGAATGTGTGTTTTCACCAGGTATCCGTCTTCATCGTAGTACTCGGTACGCAATTGATAATACTCCTCCTTGCTGATCCACATAATGATCTTTCCCCATACTACAGCAGCCTCCTCCTTCGGGTCAAGCTGGATCTTAAAACAGGGATACCCTGACTGGATCTCTTCGCCAATGATTGCGTGCTGGTAGTCCAGCACAATGGAGGACTCCTTCAGAATGTCATCGTTGGTATAATCGGATCCCATCCATCCCTGCGACATCATGGAAGGCGGAAGTTTGATCATCCGGTTAATGGTGGGATTCCAGCTCCACATATCGTTTTTCAGCTTCAGAAAGGATTGACCGCTCTCCTTGGAGGGTGCGATGATCAGGGTGAGGGCATAATCGCGTCCTTTTGTCCAGTTCCTGAAACTAACTTTTCGTTCCCAGGTGGGTCGTACTATCGTCATGGTCATTTCGCTTTCGCTGGAAGCTCCTTCCATCTTATCATTTGCCTTTTTAATGATCGCCGTTGCATCCTGCGCCTGCAGAAGGCCGAAAATCACAATCACGGCGGGTAGCAGAAAAACCCAGGATAAAAGAGTTTGTTTCATGTTATTTACTTGCGTTATTAAGGTTTGCAATATCGTTGAATAATCAGTTCTTTCATGCGATCGATGGGAAATTTTTCCGGATTGAACACATAATTCATATAGATTCCATCCAGCATGGCAAGGAAGAACCAGGTCTCGAGCTCCGGGTCCTTAAAGTTATGCGTCCGGAAATAGGTTGCGATCATTCTCCACATGCCTGAAGACAGGATCTCTGACTGAAACCGCCGGATCAACTCCTGTGCGGAGGGCTGGACCAGGAGCATGAAAAGGAATTTCCAGAAATCGATATTCAGCATCAGCATCCGGACCTGCTGCTCAATGAAGTAGACCATCTCTTCGGTGGTCAGGATCCCGTCGTGATCCGGATCGAAAAAGGCATACAGATGCTTGACGCTGGCTTTGATGATCTCTTCCAGCAACTCCTCCTTACTGGTGAAATAATTATATATGAGCCCTTTGGAAATTCCCGCCTTTTTTGCAATCTGCTGAATCGTCGTATGCGAGATCCCCTGTTTTGCAAAGAGTTCAAGGGCCGTGCCCAGGATCAACTCCCGCCGGTCTTCCCTGATCTTTGCATATTGTTCTTTGGTTCTGGGGCTCATACCACTTTTTTAAAAATTCCATTTCAGTCGCAACGCAGCAATACAGGCCCTGAACTTGAGGCTCTGATCATGCTGCGGACCGGTGTGGGTAAAACGTCCGTTGAAATACTGGGCGAATACACTAAGATCCAGATTCTGGCGGACCGAATAGTTGATAGTCGGACCGATGAAAAAGCCGTTCAGATCGGGGTAATACATGGCTGCCAAGTTCACATCGAAGAGAGGTGTGACAGGATAAGATCCTTGCAGGAAGATATTCCATTCGGCAAAGGAAAGGATTTTAGGCGAAGGGGGAGCCTGGTACAATGATATGAAGTTTTCCGGTTGAAAATCGGGGGGCAACTGGTTGTAAAAGATCTGAAAAACCAGGTAGAGTGAATTGGAGAATGAGTAATCGATCCCCATCGTGGCCAGCAACAGCCCGCTGGTATCCCGGGATGCATTCTTCGGATAAAAATAGCTGATCTCCCCTCTGAAAGCAGCCTGACTTATGTTTCCCGACCACCCTGCGCCGATCACATAATCCCGGTCGTCCACCAAACCGCCCAGGAACTGGATGTCATACTGTTTTAGGTTAAACCGGCAGAGCCCTGCTACCGTGATCTTTCCCTGGTTGTTCCATTTGATCGCAGCTTCCAGCACGGAGGTATAACCCGGATAGAACTGCAACCGGATGGCATCGCTGCCTGGCCGCTCCGGGTAATCAAAATCATAGAAAGAGTAAGTGTTGAAGATATCGTTGGGATTCCAGACGATAGCCTGCCCCCAGTTGATCCGTTGTCGCCCGACTGTAAGCTGAACTTTACCCGCTGTGAGGGAGAACCAGGCCCGGTCGAACTGGGAGACCAGTAGAAAGGATTCTCCCGAGAAGATACTCCATGTCAGGTTGACCAGGCCCGGATCGGTCGTCAGAGATCCCTTGTATGCCGGATTCTGTGCAAAGCTCTGTCCGAACAGGAACCGGTTCCGCATGCCCAGTCCCAGCCTGAATACCTTTCCAGGATGCCAGAAGAAATCAAGCCGGTTCTGCAACTCATTGTCCAGGATCCAGGGATCATTGATCTTCTGAAACTGGACCATTTGCAAATCGTTCAGATATCCCTTCAGTTCCCAGCTTCTGGTTTTACCGGGCGACTGAGTCCATCCGATCAGTGGAAGGGAGATAAGAATGAAAATGCATGCAGTTCTTGACATACAAACAGTTTAGATTGACTAAGCGGTCAGTCAAAAATAAATAATGGAAATGGAACAACCAAAAAAAAACCGGAAAAAATCCGGTTTTTTTATCCTGTTAATAGAAACTCGGGCATTCGAGTGGTCCGTATCCTTTGGACCGGCCCGTTGGGATGAATCCGCGGTTTCCGGCGCCTCCACCACCACCTCCGGTCCCACCGAAGAGGGAGAGTCCGTCAAACTCCAGCACGAGGCTGATCTCATGCGCGCCACCGGTTCCCTGCATCATACCGGCAATCTGCAGGTCATAACTGTAGATGAACTTGATGCTCATATCCTGCATGAACATGTACCGGTATCCGGCCAGTAAGGCAACCGAGTTGTTGGTATTCCCGGTCATGGTGGTTTTGTACCACCCACCCAGGTAGATATTGAACTTCAGCAGGTTCAATCCGATTTCCAGCGTATTGAGGTTAGCCTGGTTCTGGAACATGAATCCCGGATTGATCATCAGCGGGTTCCCGTTGTGCCCGTACATACTGGAGGAAGCTCCGTAACCTGTCATAAAGATGGCATCTCCGTGCACAACCCATTTCCGCGGGTAGGGTGCACTTCCGTCGGCGAGCAGGGAAACATCCGGTTTAAACAGGTGATCCACGGCAAATCCAATGGATCCGGATATATTGCCGGGTTCGTTGGAAAACTGAAGGATGCCTCCGGCAGCAAAGTCGGGCACTACCCGTGAATTGATATCCGGTGGAATAAACGAGGTTTCATAAATGGCTCCGTATTTTGGATCGAGCTGATCAGCAAACACCAGGTCGTCCCAATTAACTTTCCGCTGCAATATGGCTGCTTTCACCCCGATCTGGGCAGCCATGAAGCTGGCAATGGGAACCCTGACCCCGATAGTCAGGGCAGCCTGCAGGGTATTGATTAATCCCGCTCCCGGTGAATCTGAATTGATCATGATGCCGATCCCCCCTGCCCCGGGAAGGTTCCGGTCTCCGATATCCGCCGAAAAATAGTATGACTTGAAATCGATCGGCAGCGATGGCCATTGATCCCGGAAGAGGAACCTCGCCCGCAACCCTGTATTGATCCCGGTGAAGGCCGGGTTGTAGTAGAGGGGCGTGCTGAAGTATTGAGAATAGTAGACATCCGGAACCTGTGCCTGGATGCCCGGCGACCATCCCAACAGTCCCAGGATTACGAAGTATGAATATATAAAAACCTTTTTCATCTAGGTAGTTTTTGCTGATTACCGAATTAATATGACAGTCCCCATATTCTTGAACTCCCCTTTCCCGATATCGGAGCCTTCCCATGGTGAATTGTCGATAAAGGTGGCGCTTACCTTCCACATATAGTTCCCCGACGGCATGATATTCCCGTTATAGTTACCGTCCCATCCTTCGACGGGCCGGCCCTGCGGATCAATCTCGGTAGATTCCCACATGAGGTGTCCGGCATTATCAAAGACCTGGATATGGTACTTCTTCAGGTTGATCCCCACCGGCTTGAATAACCTGACCGCCAGGTTTGTACTCCCTGGTGCGAAGGCATTGGGGATATAAAGGCCCTTGAATAGGAGCTCATATTCAAAGAAGGTGGTATCGGTACATCCATACTGATTCAATGAGATCAGTTCGATGATATAGGTGCCATCTTCGGTATAGGTGATGATTGGATTTTCTTCATCCGAGGTTTTTCCGTTACCGAAACTCCAGAGGTAACCGTCGGCCCCTGTCGAAAGGTTATTCATCTGCAGCTTCCCATTCATCCCATCAATATATTCAGTGATATGGAAGGCGCTGAGCGGGGTCACGTATACCGTCAGTGTTGAATCGATGGTGTCGCGGCAGCCGTTCAGATCCTGTACGATCATACGCACCGTATAGGTTCCCAGGGAATCATAGATATAGACCGGATCCTGCAGATTGGAGGTATCCTTGACGGTACCGGGCACACCAAAGTTCCATCGCCACAATCCCAGAGAAGTATCCGACGGTACGGAAAGATCCGTGAACAGCGTCGGATCGCCTTCACAGGGCGGGGTGCTTTCAAATGCAGCAGCCGGGATATTAAACACCCTGGTTGTTTTGGTCAGTGAATCGGAACATCCAAACCTGTTGGCCACAATCATCCGGACATCGTAGCTGCCCGGATTCATGTATTTGTGCCATGGATTCTTGAAAGTAGAAGTATCCGAGGTGCCAGATCCGGGCTCTCCGAAGTTCCAGTACCAGGATGTATTGGGTTCACCAAAAGTGATGGAGGTATCCGTAAAGAGGTTGACCTGGTTGAAACAGACGGGGATGTTGGCGAAGTAAGGCTCCGGTGTAGGTCTGATCCGGATCAGCTTAAAGGTACTGTCGGTGAAGGGCACCCCACTCACCATTGCATTGATTACCAACCGTACAATGTAAGTACCATTTACAGCGTACTCATGAGGGATGGTTTCGGAGTAGGTGGTATAGGTGGTATCCAAGCCATCACCGAAAGTCCAGTGCCACTGATTAATACTGCTCACCGGGAAGGAACTGTCGGCAAACACCACCGGGTTCCTTGCGCAAAACTGGGTATCGGAAACAATGATGGCGCTGATGCAGGCATACCGTTGCACTGTTTCGGAAATGGAATCGACGCATCCGTTATCATTGGTCACAATAAGAGTCACGTTATATGTCCCGATAATGGGATAGAGATGCGAAGTATTCCCTGGTCCGGGCGCATTGATGGTCACGGGTGCACTGCCATCGCCGAAATGCCATTCCCAGCTGGCAATCGAGTTTCCTCCCGGGGCACTCATATCGGTGAAGTCAACAATGCTGTCGCAGGGTTCGGAAATAAATGTGAACGCGGGTTGAGGCAGGTCGTAGACGGTCACCTCCCTGTAAACGCTGTCCACACAGTTATCGGTATTCCAGGCTTTCAGTTTGACGATGTACGTACCTGGTCCAGTAAAGGTATGCGAAGGCTTGTATTTGTAAGAGATGTTGTTCTGGCCGGAAGCCGGATTTCCGAAGTTCCATGCGACGGAGTAGAGAGAGTCTCCCTCGGCCAGATTCTGTGCCTGGAAGTGAGTCGGATACCCGTAACAGACCGAATCGTTACTGAAAGTGAACGCAAAGCCGGGTTTCACATAAACACTGTCAACGACCGTGTCCATACACCCGTAGTTGTCTGTAACGATCAGGGTGACCGCATACGTCGTGTCCGTTTGTGAAAAGACATGGATTGGATTGGGGCCCATGCCAGTATAACCCGGTTCAAAGATCCAGTACCGGTCCACGATGGTGGAGCCGGCCCCCAGCGATTCATCCTGAAAGTTCACCTGCCCGGCCGGACAGAAGAAATTGACGTAAGAGAACATGGCTGTCGGGTTATTCCGTACGATAACCTGCATGATGACCGAATCGATGCAGTTCTCCAGGTTGGTTACCAGCAGCATCACATCGTAAGTGCCTGCTGCTGTGTAAGTATAGACCGGGTTCTGAATGTCAGAGGTCCCTGTACCATCACCGAAATCCCAGTGCCATGAAACAATGGTACTACCCGGTGCGATGGAGAGGTCTGTGAATTGGGTTGGACTGCCCAGACAGGCTGCAGAATAGGTGAACATGGCATTAGGTACCGGATGGACCGCGATCTGCATCGAGGTATCATCCACACACCCAGCGGAGTTTGTAGCTGTCAGGGTGACATTGTAGGTTCCGATATTGGTAAATACGTGTGTCGGATTCTGCAGCGTGGAACTATTGTTCGAACCGGAGGCCGGATCTCCGAAATTCCACAGCCATCCGATAATCGTCCCTGCGGGGGTGGTAGAGGCATCGGTGAAGCTAGTCGGTAATCCGAAACAGGCTGTATCGGCCGTAAACTCTGCTGCCGGTGCATCGCTGATGGTAACCGTTTTGGATATTGAGTCGATGCAACCGTTAATATTGCTGACCGTCAGTGTGACGTCAAATGTTCCACCGGTGGAAAAGGCATGAGTAGGATTCTTGATCTGCGAGGTGTTATTGGTTCCCGAACCGGGATCGTCGAAATCCCAGTTCCACGAGATGAGGGTTCCCCCTCCGTTCTGCTGAGTCAGATCGGTGAACTGCAGTTCAATGTTTTCGCAGCCATTCGCTGCAAACGAGAAATTTGCCGCCGGAGCATAGTTGATCAGTACCAGGTTTGTTTTTACCGCGGTACATCCGTCACTGTTGGTTATGGTGAGTGTCACGGTATAGGATCCTCCGTTTGCATAACTGTGCGAGATATTGGGACTCGCCGGATAGGTAATGGTAACCGGGGGTGTTCCGTCTCCAAAATTCCAAACCCATTGCGTGATGAATCCATGCGGCGAGTTGGAGAGGTCTGTAAACAGGACAGAGTCTCCTGCACAGGCTGGGGAGTTGTAACTGAAAGCAGCAGAGAGTGCAGGGTAAACAATCACCTGTTTGGTGGTATCCTTTGTACAACCGAAGGAGGTTGTTACGGTCAGTTTCACCGAATAGGATCCCGGATTGGTGTAGAGATGCGTAGGGTTAGCCCCTGTGCCGGTCTGGCCGTCACCAAACTCCCAGTACCGGCTGGTAATAGTTCCCGTAGATGTGGTAGAGAGGTCGGTAAAGTGCGTCAGGTTCCCCAGACACGCAGTATCGGCCGAGAAGTTGGCCACCGGACGGGCATTGACCGTTACAGAGATCACGACGGTATCCATACACCCGTTGGTGTTGGTCACGATCAGTCGCACATCAAATACACCGGAAGTGGTGAAGGCGTGCGACGGATTCTGGGCGTTGGAATTATTGTTCAATCCCGACGCAGGATCGTCGAAGTTCCAGGCCCATTGTACGATGTTGCCGCCTCCGTTAGGCTGAGAAAGATCGGTAAACGGAACCAGGTTCTGGGCACAGGGGGATCCCGGAAAGGTGAAGTTGGCCAAGGGTGCCGGGATGCTGTTCACCACATGTTCAATGTATTTTATGCAACCATGGCTGGTGGTAACAGTGAGCCTTACGGTATGTGAAAGAGCAGTGCCGACAAAGGTGTGCGTCACATTGGGATTACCCGGATAATTAATGGTTTGCGTCGTTCCGTCTCCAAAATTCCAAACCCATGTGACAATGTTGTCGATAAATCCCGGGACGGTCGATGATTGGTTTGTAAATGTTACTACTGCACCAAAACAGTTGGGTGAGCTGTAACTGAATTCAGGTACCGGTAACGGATAAACAAGAACACTTTTAGAAACGGAATGGACACACCCGTTCGAATTGATGATCGTCAGGGTAACCGTATAGGTGCCGTAACTGGCATAGATATGCGTAGGGGCGGGTTGGGTGTTCAAGGGTGATCCGTCACCGAAGTTCCATGAATAGGATATGATGCTGGCTGCATTGGGGATCGACAGATTGGTAAAGGTAGTGGCTGATCCAAGGCAAGCTGTATCGGCTGTAAAGTTGGCGACAGGAAGCGGATTCACCACAACGGTCTTCATCACCGTGTCGTCACAGTTGTTGACATTGAAGGCTGTCAGTGTAACAATGTAAGCCCCGGCTGTAGCATAGGTATGTGACGGGTTTTGCAGGGGGGAGAAGTTGTTCCCTCCGGAGGCAGGGTCACCGAAATTCCAGAGATAGGATGTGATCTGACCACCCCCGTTTGTCTGGGTCAGGTTGGTAAAGTTAATCGGTTGATTCTGGCAGTTGGTGGAAGAGTAAGAGAAATTGGCAATCGGTGCAGGGATCAGGTTGACAGTTTTCGTAACAGATTGTGTACAACTATCGTTCGACCAGACTGTAAGTGTAACGTTATAACTGGTACTGACGCCTACAAAGGTATGGTAGACGTTAGGGGAATTCGGGACAACAATCGTTTGTGTAGTGCCATCACCAAAGTTCCAGCGCCATTTCGCAATGTAGCCGGTATATCCGGGCGGGATATAGGATTGACTCGTAAACAGTATCGAATCTCCCTGGCAGGATGGAGAATTCCATGTGAAATTAGCCACCGGGAGCGGGTTGACCCGGACGGTATGGGAGACTGAATTTTGGCATCCATGGTGGTCAATAACAAGTAAGGTAACCGTATAGACTCCCGGAGATGCATAGAGGTGTTGTGTGGTGATCGGATCGGTTACCGGTGGTGTGCCGTCCCCGAAGTTCCACGACCAGATAACGATGGAATCGACATGGGTAACTGAGGTGTCGGCCCAGAATGTCGTCAGGGTACTCTGGCAGGCGGTATCATACAGGAAATTGACCGGCGGGGAAGGGAAGACATAGACCGGTTTGATAATGGTATCCCGGCAGTTGTTGAAATTGACCACGATCAACCGTACCAGGTAGGTCGAATCCCCATGTGCAAAGGTGTGGGTCGGGTTCTTCAGTGCGGAGGTGTTGTTGACTCCGGATCCCGGATCGGCAAACTTCCAGTTCCAGCTGATGATATTCCCGCCTCCGTTTGGCGTCGACATATCCGTGAAGCTCACTACCTGGCTCTGACAGGCAGTGGAATAGATAAAGTTTGCGATCGGGTTGGGTTTGATGATCACGTTCTGGGTCAGACTGTCGGTATATCCATTGTTATCGACCACATGAAGGGTTACCGCAAAGGTATCCACCGTTGCATAGAGATGACAAATGTTCGGGTCGTTTGGAAAATGGATCGTATCATTGGGGGAGCCGTCTCCGAATTCCCAGATCCAGGTGGTGATATAGCCGTACGGCGGTGACGGAACCGAACTTAGGTCGGTAAAGCAGACAGGCTGGCCAAAACAAACCGGTGAATTGGATGCAAAGAAGGCGTGGGGGACAGATGGCACTATAACAGGATAGGTTATCTCATTCGTACACCCGATTGTATCAATCACATATAACGTGACCATAAAGGTTCCAGCAGCCGGGTAGACATGGACTGGATTCCATCCATAGCCCCAGCTACCATCGTCGAAATTCCACAAAACCATGTTTCCGATCAGATTCCGGTCGGTAACAACCGTATCGATGTGAAACTGGATCTCATTATTCTGGTTTCCGTAATTCCAGGTATAATCCACGTCAGGAGAGTCGAATACAATGACCTCTTTGATGATGGTATCGGGACATCCGGTGGAATTCACGGTGATCAGCATCACATCGTAGGTTCCGACAACCGAGAACAGATGGCTGGGATTCTCCAGGGTGGAGGTGTTGAATCCGGAGGCGGGGTCATCAAAATTCCAGAGGTAAGAGACAATTTCCGGACCGTTATTCTGCTGGGACAGGTTCGTGAAGGGGACCGTATCTCCCACGCAGGCTGCCTCGTAACTGAAATCGGCTATGGGCGAAGGATCAAGATAAATGCTGGTAGTGGTTGAGTCACGGCAACCCTGGTTGGTGATCACCGTGAGCCGGGTTAGATAGGGACCCAGACTGGGATAATAGTGGGTCAGATTCGGAGAATTTGGCGCGTTAATGATTACGGGAGGAGTGGCATCGCCGAAATTCCAGATCCATGTAACGATATTCTTACCTACCGGAAAGGTCGACAGATCGGTAAAATCGACCGGATTATTCAAACAGGTCGGGGTGGTAAAGGTGTACTGTGCATCCGGAATGGATGGTTCGATTGTAACAAGGATAGTGGTATCGTTTTTACAATATCGTTCATTCGTAATCTGAAGGTAAACTGAAAAGGTGCCGGGGGCCGAGAAGACGTGGGTGGGATTCTGCAGCGTGCTGATATTGGCGGCTCCGGAGCCGGGATCACCGAAATTCCAGTCCCAGTGAATGATGTTTCCTGTTTCCGGAGGAGTTGTAGAGGCCGTACTGTTAAATGGTACAGGTGTGTAAAGGCAGTTCGGAATCGTGCTGGAAAAGACAGGATGAGGGATATATTGATCCGGGTTTACGTATACCGCATCAATGATCGTATCTTTATTTCCTGCCTGGTTTGTCACAACCAGTGTCACGGTATAGGTCTGATTGAAAGGAGGCATATACTGATGCTGCGGATTCTGTAAAACAGAAGTTCCTCCATCCCCAAAGGTCCAGTAATAGTTTACAATAGGGAAGGCTGCATCGGCTATGGATGCATCCCAGAACGAAACAATATCCCCATAACAGGAGGTATTGGTATAATAAAAGTAAGAGATCAGGAGCGGCAGGATAGATACCGTTTTGTTGACGGTAGTGGAACAGGCTGCAGCCGGATTGGTTTCGGTCAGTGAAATAGTTCCCGTACCAATATTCCCCCAGTTGATGGTAATCTGACTGGTCCCGGCTCCTGAGCCGATTGTTCCTCCCGACACAGTCCAGGCATAGGTATGCCCGGGTATATTGGGGGTAGAGTATATGACTCCCAGCTGATTGTTGCTGACAACTCCCGGGCCAGTGATAACGGGCGAATTATCCGGACAGGGCTGAGCAAATGAACCAGATGGTACCAATGCCACCAGAAAAAGTGCCAGAACAATGGGTAAAAATCTACGGAACATATCGTTGTGATTAGATAAATGGTGTTACTAACAGGAATAAAATGTTATACTTCCAATATATAACAAAGGTTTCATACAAAGGTTGCTTTTCTCCCCGAGTGAAATGCTTTACAAAATAACTGGAACAAAATTAACACAAAATTCATTGAAAGTTGTGCTGCCACGCAACTTTATCGTATTTTAATGTCATTACAAATAACCGGTCACCATTTCTTTTTGTCAAAGAAACCACTTATTTTTGCACGAGATAATACTGATCCCATGAAAAAATCATTTCTAATCATTCCCGGACTGCTGGTTTTCGTTTTGCTTATTTTCTTCAGTTGTAAGAAAAAAAAGACGGTCGAACCCTGCGATAATACAGGCCGTATCTGCATCACCAACAAACTGGATTCTGTAGCTACCATCCAGATTGTCCAGAAGAATCACGTATTCGATCTCGATAAGGATTATATGGAATGCCTGACTCTCACCGGGGATAATCCATATACATTCAAGATTACCTGCAACACCTTCTACCTTGATACCACGATCATGGTCCTGTTGTGCGACGATAAACAGCTAATTCTGGAGTAGGAATGGTTCCTCCCGGGAGAGGATTGTCCGGTCAGCGGTCGAAACGGACTTTATTACAGAAAAAGACCATCCGCTTATCATTTCCCCCTTTTGAGATATCCCTGATCTCCTGGTACCCGGAGCAGAGGAAATAATTATCGTACCAGTGGACCATTGCGCTTCGGGATTCAGCTAAAAGCTTGTCGTTTGGTGACATGAGTTCCAGGTCAGTGTAGGTAGTCTTTTCAATGGTTTCTGAATCCCGGATGATCCTGCAGGCAATCTTCCCTTCACTGAGATAAGTCAGAATGATCTCGTCGCCCGACGGGTAGATCGTCACTTTTGGCTCCAGCGAAAAGGAGAGTACATTGCTGATGCTCATCGCGTTATCCCAGATCTTCTTCCCTTCATTGGTAAAGGCTGCCAGAATGATCCCGGTAAATCGGTACCCGTCAAATACAGAATAGGAGTTTGCAAAGGGACGACCGTAAAAATCGTAATCGGTAAACGACTCGGTATGATATTGAACATAATAGGCTTCTACAGCCACGATAAACTGATTATTCCAGGCATGGATATCATGAAGCAACAACGAAAAGTCCAGGGAATATTCCTGGTCGGAGCGACTTTTCTTCATACTTTTTTTTCTCAGGCCCAAAATATCACGGTCACTTAAAAATTGTCGTATGCTTTTCATATCCATAAAGTTGAAAAAATCAACCGAACCCTGAAATGCGGAAATTACCGGCGCTGTAAATACCCCGGTTGATTCGGTTTCTTTCGATTTTTTCCCTGAAGAGGTGGTATAGGTGCCTGCGACCAGGTTTTTTGTATCCGAGGTCGGTATCTCGGTCACCTGGCTGAACGAACGGCCTGCTTCAAATCCACTGATGCGGGTATTCACCAGCTGTGTTCCACTGGATTTGTACCGGATAAAAAAGAGGTCTGTCATCCGCTTTGAAGCCTGTCTGGATACCAGTAAGCTGATTTCCATATTTCCTGGATCAACCGTGCAATATAAAATAGAAGAAGGCTCATCAGCAGCCAGTGGAATTACCGAAGACTCTCCGGTGGGCAGATCCACGATCAGAACAGAAGGTTTTTCCTCTTCCTCATTCAATCCGATGATGGCTTTTTGACTGACCACATCAAAAGAGGCCATGGTTCCTGATCCAGGTGTTTTCCCGTTGTTGAGAATAAATGCACCGGAATTGAGGGAAATCCGTAAAATCTGGAAATTGACATCCCGGTTCCTGTTTTTCTTATCCGCCTCAAAATAGAAATAAAGGGTATCCCCTCCGGTCACCACTTCCTTATAATCCATGTAAGAGAGGACCGGTGCGCTTTTCACCCAAATCCGCTCCAGGTTCCGGTCATAGTAAATAAAGTACCACCGTGTTGAATTATCGGTGGAACTCTCGATACTTTTATAGAACAGGATCATCCCGGCCGGGCCGCAGGGGATGATTTGATAGGTTTCTTTGTCGGATTGAACCGGGATCTCAATTCGCAGGGGCGTATCGGACCATGCAGGTTCCTCCTGATGCTGCCCTGAGGTCACAAAGGGAAAACAAAACAGCAACGCAGTAAATAACACCGGTCGTCCGTTACTTTTTATCATCCACCTCTTCGAAGTCGACATCAGTCACCTCATCGTCGGCTGTGCTTTTTGACTGACCAGGGTCGTTTTGCGGACCTGACTCTGTCCCGGGCTGAGAACCTGCCTGGGATGTTTGCTGATACATCTCCTGGCTGGCGGCCTGCCATATGGTATTCAGGTTGTTCATGGCGCCATCAATGCCAGCCAGGTCCCGGTTTTTATGTGCCGATTTCAACTCTTCAAGGGCTTTTTCTATCTGGCCTTTCTTATCGGCCGGAACTTTATCTCCAAACTCCTTCAGCTGCTTCTCGGTCTGGAAGATCATCGTATCGGCTGCATTCAGCTTATCGGTTTCCTCTTTCATCTTCTTGTCCGATTCAGCGTTGGCCTGAGCTTCCTCTTTCATCCGTTTGATCTCGTCGTCGGATAATCCGGAAGAGGCTTCAATGCGAATGTTCTGGGATTTGCCTGTAGCTTTGTCCTTGGCTGTTACATTGAGGATTCCGTTGGCATCGATGTCAAAGGTCACCTCGATTTGCGGGATGCCTCGCGGAGCCGGTGGGAGCCCGTCGAGATGGAACCGTCCGATGCTCTTATTCTGGTTGGCCATGGGACGTTCTCCCTGCAAAACATGGATTTCTACGGAAGTCTGGCTGTCGGCAGCGGTAGAAAAGACCTCCGATTTCCTTGTCGGAATGGTGGTGTTTGCTTCAATCAAGCGTGTCGTGACGCCACCCAGGGTCTCGATCCCCAACGATAACGGCGTCACGTCCAGCAACAGGACATCTTTCACCTCGCCGGTAAGCACGCCGCCCTGGATTGCAGCGCCAATAGCTACCACCTCATCGGGGTTGACCCCTTTGGAGGGTTCCTTGCCAAAGAAATCCTTTACGATCTTCTGGATAGCCGGGATCCGGGTGGACCCACCCACCAGGATTACCTCGTTGATATCGGACGCTTTCATTCCGGCATCGGCCAGAGCCTTCCGGCAGGGTTCAACAGTAGCCTGCATCAACGGATCGATGAGCTGTTCAAGCTTGGCCCGGGTCAGTTTCTTCACCAGGTGCTTCGGCATCCCGTCGACCGGCATGATATAAGGCAGATTGATCTCTGTTTCGGTGGAACTCGAGAGTTCGATCTTGGCTTTTTCTGCCGCTTCCTTCAGGCGCTGCAAGGCCATCGGATCTTTCCGCAGGTCGATCCCTTCCTCCTTTTTAAACTCCTCTGCCAGCCAGTTGATGATCTCGTGATCAAAATCGTCCCCTCCCAGGTGGGTGTTTCCATTGGTCGATTTCACCTCAAACACGCCCTCTCCCAGTTCCAGGATGGAAATATCAAAGGTTCCGCCTCCAAGGTCGTATACAGCTACTTTAATATCTTTGTGTTTCTTATCCAGCCCGTAAGCCAGGGCAGCAGCGGTAGGCTCGTTGATGATGCGCTTGACCACCAGCCCGGCGATTTCACCTGCTTCCTTGGTAGCCTGACGCTGGGAGTCGCTGAAGTAGGCAGGCACGGTTATCACTGCATCTTTGATCTCGGTTCCCAGGTAGTCCTCGGCCGTTTTCTTCATCTTCTGAAGGATTATGGCAGAGATCTCCTGCGGTGAGTACTGCTTATCGCCAATCTTTACACGCGGCGTATTATTCTCCCCGCGTACTACTTCATAAGGTACCCGTTCAATCTCTTTCTTAACCTGGTCGTATGTTTCTCCCATGAACCGCTTGATGGAAAAGACCGTGTTCCGGGGGTTTGTAATGGATTGGCGTTTAGCCGGATCTCCCACTTTGCGCTCTCCATTCTCCGTGAACGCAACGATAGAGGGGGTGGTTCTTCTGCCTTCACTGTTCGGAATCACGACAGGTTCGTTTCCTTCCATGACGGCCACACAGGAGTTGGTTGTTCCTAAGTCTATCCCTATTATTTTTCCCATGATGAATACGTTTATTTAAATACTTCTTGGATTCTGAATTTCACTGACCGTCGTCAATGATTGTGCCAGAATACCATTACGCCTTCAAAGCTGACAAAAAGACAGGGGAAGGGACGAAGGACGAGGGACGAAGGACGAAGGACGAAAGACAAAGTCGCATGTATTAAACATCAGGCATCCAGCATTGTCATTGCGAGCGCAGCGAAGCAACAGCATCTAGAATCCCAGATCCTTTGTCAGCGGATTGGTTTTCAACTCATCTTTGGTGCGGGGAGATAGCTCCAGTGAATCAATGATCTGGACGAACCGGGAGGAGAAGAGGCCAATCCCGTTCTCGATATTGGAAAATGAGGGCTTCTCCTGAATGATCGAATTGGAGGGCTGAGATACTTCAATGTAGGTATTGAGGTCGTCGGCGGCCACATTGAATGTATACCGGAGGTAGCGTGCAGCACGAACGATATCGGGATTCGCTTCCAGTTTGGCATGCAAAAGACCGTAAAAGGCATCGTTGGCATAGGCGGCCGTAAGAATTTCACCCCCATTATCATTTCGCGAAAGTTTACTTGGAATGATGACCCAGTCTATGTATTTCTCTTCCGACTGGGAAGGATCAGAAATGTTGGTCTCCAGGTAGTGAAACCGAACGATCACCTGATACCGTTTCCCTCCTACCGCCGAGGTCCATTTTACTTCATTGCTTTTCCCTGGATCGTAGGAGATGGCCTGGTAGGGAAATGGTTTATCTACCGGAAAATTGTGAACCAGTTTGGCATGGGAACTGATCATCTGCTGAGTTTCAGGATTGATAATGACCAGCTTATAAGTATATATTGGATTCAGTACCGAATTGTTGACATAGAGAAGTTGATTGGGAAAATAGAAGACGCCCGAATCTTTATCGTCAATGGTGGTGGTATCGAACGGATAGGTAGTTACCAGATTGTCCCCATCCCAGGCCTCCAGGGTTACACCCATCTTATAGCGGTAGTTGCTCGAATCGGAAATCTGCGCGTATTGCAGGGCGTTTCCCGATCCCAGAAAGGCTTTGGTGATTTTAATATAGTGTGCCGAATCGAGTTGGTTCAGGATTCCGTAAACAATGGTCACATCTTTCCAGTCCGCATTCAGATCAAGCTCTTTTTTGCAGGAAAGGAACATAAAGCCGGGGATCAGAAAAAGGAGCAAAAGTTTGAGAAATCGCATAGTTATCGAGTTAGTGGATTGCAAAAATACATTTTTTTCTATAAAGTCGTAGCTTTGCAAATTAAACTGATCGATATGTCCAGTTCCTTTTCATTCCGAAATGTGCAGAAGGTAACCACCCATGTGCTTCAGGAGATGAAGCTGAAAGGGGAAAAGATTGCCATGCTGACCGCCTATGATTACTCGTTCGCCCGGATCCTGGAGAACACGGGTATCGATGTAATCCTGGTTGGGGATTCGGCTTCCAATGTCATGGCGGGATACACCTCCACCCTACCCATCACCCTCAACGAGATGATCTACCATGCCTCTTCTGTGGTCCGAGCCGTAAAACGAGCCCTTGTGGTGGTGGATCTTCCGTTCGGGACCTATCAGGGCAATTCCAAAGAGGCATTGGTTTCAGCCATCCGCATCATGAAAGAGTCGGGCGCCGATGCCGTGAAGATGGAAGGGGGCCGGGAGGTGGTAGAATCGGTCGACCGGATTCTTACAGCGGGCATACCGGTGATGGGTCACCTCGGGTTGACCCCGCAATCGATTCATAAATTCGGCACGTATGTGGTTCGTGCCACGACTGATGAGGAGGCCGGAAAACTGCTTGAAGATGCCCATCTTCTGGCGAAGTCCGGATGTTTCGCGATTGTGCTCGAGAAAATCCCGGCGAAGCTGGGCGAACAGGTTGCACGTGCGGTCAAGATTCCGATCATCGGGATCGGAGCCGGAAAGAATGTCGACGGACAGGTGCTTGTGCTTCATGATATGCTGGGCATTACCCAGGAGTTCTCCCCGCGGTTCCTGCGACGCTACCACAACCTTTCCGAAGAGGTTACCGGAGCCATCAACACCTACATTCACGATGTCAAGAGCCTCGATTTCCCGAATGAGCGGGAGCAGTACTAGAACGAAGGATGAGGGATGAGGGACGAAGGATGAGGGATGATCGCATCTTATTTGAGGACAATCATTTACTAATCTACAATAAAGAACCCGGAGATATTGTGCAGGGGGATAAGACCGGGGATGAGCCCCTAAGTGAACAGCTAAAAACCTACATCAAAGAAAAGTACAGCAAACCGGGAGCCGTATTCCTTGGCGTAGTCCACCGGCTCGATCGGCCGGTCAGCGGAGTCGTGATCTTCGCCCGTACCTCCAAGGCGCTCAGCCGGCTGAATCAGCTGCTGAAACTAGGTGAGATCCGGAAAACCTACTGGGTTGTGGTCATCCATCCTCCTCCCAAGGAACGCGACCACCTGGTCCATCACCTGGTGAGGAACGAGAAGCAAAATAAAAGCTATGCGCATTCAACTTTTGTCCCCGGTTCCAAAAACGCGGAACTGATCTATGAGATGAAATCTGCCACTGACCGGTATTACCTGCTTGAAATTAACCTGTTGACGGGCCGCCACCACCAGATCAGGGCTCAGCTTGCCGGGATCGGTTGTCCGATCAAAGGGGATCTGAAATATGGAGCGCCACGATCCAATCCGGATGGGTCCATTCACCTGCATGCCCGCTCTGTTGAACTGATCCACCCGGTCCGTCAGGAGGTTCTGCAGGTGGTCGCCGCTCCCCCTGACGAGGTGTTGTGGAACCAGTTTTTAACGATTGATGTGTAATGAAATCTGCCCGATAGCCCATGACGGACCTGTCCATACAACCCGCACCCCTGGTTCCCTTTCAGTCCGATTGGATCTTCTGGGTCTTTTTTGGCATTTTTCTGCTCATTGCCTGGATTCAGGTCTTTTATGCTTCCCGGTTGCGATTGATTTTCCGGGCATCCTTCTTCACCCGGGATCTCCATCAGCTCATCCGGGAGGGCAACATCTTCAACCAACGGATATCCATAGCTGTCAGCCTGCTCTATGTACTGATCCTGGCGATGGTTATTTTAATGACTCTTCAGATGGTGTTCGACCGGACCTCTTTTTCGATTTCTCCAATCCGGCTCTACTTTCTCCTGGCACTGGTCGTAACCGGGTTCTGGGCTTTGAAAGCATTCATCATGAATTTTTTAAGCGTCATTTTTAAAACCGAAACCATCAATTACGAATACCAGGTGAACCTCTTCGTTACCCTCGCTGTCCTGGCCATTCTATTGCTCCCCGTGATGGTTATTACCGTATACCTGAAAATGGCCTGGATGATTTACTTCGCATTTGGGCTCATTGTGTTTTTCTCAGTTTTCAGGCTTTTTAAGGGTTTTTTAATCGGATTATCCCTCACCAGATTTTCCTATTTCTTTTTATTTGTCTATCTTTGCACGCTCGAAATACTACCCTTACTGGTTGCGGCAAAGTTGATCCTGACCTACTTTTGACATCCTAAAACACGTGTTGCCTTGAAGATCAAGAACATTCTGATTAGCCAACCGAAACCTTCTGAGCTTGAAAAATCTCCTTACGGGGAACTTGCCAAAAAATTCAATCTGAATATTGAATTCCGGAAATTTATCAAGGTTGAAGGTATTACAGCCAAAGAGTTCCGTAAAGACCGGATCAACATCCTGGACTATACAGTGGTCATTTTCACTTCCCGCAATGCGGTGGACCACTATTTCAGAATAGCCAAGGAGATGCGTACAGAGATCCCCGACTCCATGAAGTATTTCTGTATCTCGGAATCCACTGCCTATTACCTTCAAAAGTACATTCAATTCAGGAAACGAAAGATTTTCCACTGCAAAGAGCGGTTCGATATCCTGACAGAACTGGTCAAGAAACACAAAAACGAAAAATTTCTCCTCCCCTGTTCCGACATCCACAAGATGGAGATCCCCAATATTCTTGATACCCATAAAGCGATCTATAAAAAGGCCGTAATTTACAAAACAATTGCCAGTGACTTTTCGGATGTGGATATCTGCAGCTTCGACCTGCTGATCTTTTTCAGCCCCTCCGGGATCAAATCCCTCTTCAAGAACTTTCCGGAATTCAAACAAAACAACTGCGCCATAGGGGTTTTTGGATCTTCCACCGCAAAAGCTGCCCAGGATGCCGGACTGCGTCTGACCATTCAGGCACCTACCAGTACGGCGCCGTCTATGACCATGGCCATTGAACAGTACCTTTCCCAAAAATGAACGACTGTGCCGGAATAAGCTGATCCGGCAGCTCTTTGAGACGGGTGCCTCAGCCGCCGCCCCTCCCCTCCGGGTACGGTATCTGTTCGTACCACTCCCGGGATCGTCCCCGGTTCAACTCCTGATTGCCGTTCCAAAATCTTTTTTTCCCAAAGCATCCGACCGGAATCTCATCCGGAGGCGGATCCGTGAGAGCTACCGGAGAAATAAATACCCGCTTCATGAATCCCTGGCCTCTACCAACAAGCAGTTGGCAGTTGCCCTCTCTTATACGGGAAAGCAGATCCTTCCCTATGCCGCGATCGAGGAGAAAATAATCTTACTTTTACAGCGTTTAATGAAGGAGAATGAAAAAGCTTCTGGGTAGTTTTTTCATTTTGCTGATCCGCATCTACCAGGGAGCTATCTCCCCTTACCTGATGCCAGCCTGCCGGTTCACCCCTTCCTGTTCCATCTATGGGGTGGAAGCCATTCGTCTGCATGGTCCCTTCCGGGGCGGATGGCTCGCACTGAAACGGATCGCCCGGTGCCATCCATGGGGAGGGAGCGGGTATGATCCGGTGCCTGGGACGAGGGACGAGGGACGTGAGACGTGAGACGTAAGACGTGGGATTTTACACTTTAGACTTTTGACTTTACATTTTGAATTTCCATGATACGAATAACTAAAACCACCATTTTCCTGCTCCTTCTGGCCGTTCAGGCTGGATTAGCCCAATCACCCCAGGATCAAACGTTTGAGATCCTGAAAAACCTGGACATCTATACCGATGTCATCAAGGAGCTTAATGCCGAGTATGTGGATCAGATCCAGCCCGGAGAGCTTACCAAATCAAGTATTGACGCAATGTTGCTCTCGCTGGATCCCTATACCAATTTCATTCCGGAAGCGGAGGTGGAGGATTACAAATTCATCACCACAGGCCAGTATGGAGGAATCGGGGCGCTGATTCATCAGCGGGGAGACTATGTGATCATTTCGGAACCGTACGAAGGATCCCCTGCCCTGAAAGCTGGTCTGCTGGCCGGCGACAAAATCCTGGAAGTAAACGGGCAACCGGCCGTCGGGAAGAATTACGATGAGGTGAGCGCCATCCTGAAAGGACAGGCCGGCACAACGGTACAGCTCAAAGTACAACGGGAAGGGAGTGAGCAGCCAATCGAAAAGACCATTACGCGTGAAATTATCAAGATCGACAACATTCCCTATTACGGCATCGTAGGGAATGATATTGCTTACATCAAGGTGACCGGTTTCACCCAGAACGCGGCCAATGAGGTGAAACAGGCTTTCCTGAAACTCAAGGAAAAACAACCTGTTACCGGGGTTATTATCGACCTTCGGAGCAACGGGGGCGGATTGCTGAATGAAGCGGTTGACCTTTCGAATATTTTCACGGAACGGGGACAGGAGATTGTGACCACCAAGGGGAAAGTGAAAGATCGAAACCATGTTCACCGGACCATGTATCCGCCGGTTGACCTGAAGATCCCCCTGGTCGTTCTGGCAGATAACCAGAGCGCCTCCGCCAGTGAGATCTTTGCCGGAGCGATGCAGGATCTTGACCGGGGGGTGATAATCGGCCAGCGGACATTTGGGAAAGGGCTGGTTCAGAACGTCGTTCCGCTCAGCTACAACGCCCAGATGAAGATTACGGTGGCCAAATACTACATACCCAGCGGCCGTTGTATTCAGGCCATCGACTACAGTCATAAGAATGACAACGGCTATTTCACCACCATTCCCGACTCCCTGATCCGGGAATTTGCCACCCGCAAAGGAAGGAAGGTCTTCGACGGAGGAGGCATCACGCCCGATATCGCCGTGAATCCCCGGAGATTCAGCCAGATCGCGATGACCCTGTTCGGTAATTATCTCATCTTTGACTATGCTACAAAATTCTACAGGGAACATCCGGAGATCTTACCGGTGAATGAATTCCGGATCAGCGACAGCACCTATGCCGATTTTCTCCGGTTCATCGAAGATAAAAACTACACCTATACCACCCGGAGCGAACAGGCTCTGGATAAGCTGAAACGGGAAGCCGAACGGGAAAACTACTTCGGCGCCATAGCGGAAGAATATACCCGCCTGAAAGAGCAGATGATCCGGGATAAAGAGGCGGATATTACGAAATATGAGGATCAGATCCGGGAGTTATTGCGGATGGAGATTGTTTCCAGGTATTACCATCAGAAGGGGAAGGTGGAATCGTCGCTCGATAACGACCCGGATCTGGCCAGGGCCATTGAGATCCTCCACGCCCCAAATACCTATGTGGCCATTCTCGACGGAACGTGGGTGGAGCCCGGAACCTCCGGAAAGGGGACATCACCTGATCTGGGAGAGATGGCCCCGGAAGAGGGGGATATAGAAATTGAGTCCGAAACTGAATAACGTATACCTATGAAAATAAGATTTATCCTGGCGATCCTGGTCGGCCTGTTCATCAGTCTGGCCGGCCGGGCCGACAAACCCGCCTACCGGATCTTTGACGCGAAAGGGAAAAAGGCGTCCTACAAGGAACTACTGAAAGACGCGGGAGCATCCCAGGTGGTTTTTTTCGGAGAACTGCATGACAACCCCATCTCCCACTGGCTGGAGGTTGAGTTGACCAAGGACCTTTTTGAGATCAGGCAGGAGAAACTGGTGCTGGCAGCTGAGATGTTTGAGCGGGACAACCAGTTGCTGCTCGATGAGTATACCCGGAATTTCATCCGGAAGAAGGATTTCGAGAAAGAGGCCAAACTCTGGCCAAATTATTCGACGGATTATGCACCACTGGTTGATTTTGCCCGGGAACACAACATCAAGTTTATAGCCTCCAACATCCCCCGCAGGTATGCGGCCATCGTCAATTACCAGGGATTTGCCGGGCTCGACAGCATTAACGCCTACCAGCGTGGCATGATCGCCCCATTGCCGATCAAGTACGATTCCACCCTTTCGTGTTACAAATCGATGAAGGAGATGTTCACCGGTGAAGGAGCCATGCACCAGACCATGAACCTGGCGGAAGCACAAGCCATCAAGGATGCCACCATGGGCTATTTCATCTGCAAGAATGTTCAGGAAGAGGGGACCCTTCTCCATTTCAACGGAGCCTATCACAGCGACAACTTTGAGGGTACAGTCTGGTATCTTAAGGACTACGCCAGAAAGTTCTCCTTCGACATCCGCGTTATGACCATCACCTGCGTGGAGCAGGACGATATCGAAAATCTTTCCGAAGAGAATCTGGGAAAAGCTGATTTCATCATCTGTATCCCCGGCAGCATGACTAAAACGTACTGATCCCGGTCAGTCCATTTCCCAGGTCAGGCAAAGGTATAATAGGCGTTTATCAGGAAATTCCACATGGTCACCACAATGGTGGCAACCAGTTTGGAGAGGTAAAAATTGACTTTCAGTTTGCCCGACATGGCCCAGACGATGGCACTGTTGATGCCGAGTCCGATCAGGGCGATCACAAAAAAACGGGTAAATTCCAAGACAACGTTCGGATTGGTACTCTCAAAGGTCCAGATCCGGTTTAAAAAGTAATTGGTTGAAGCGGCAATGGTGAATCCGATGGCATTGGCAACGTATTTCTGGATCTTCAAGTACTCCTTGCAGACAAAGGTGATCGAGAAATCGACGAGCACTCCGGAGAATCCCACGATCCCAAACTTCACGAATTTCAGCAGGAAGGAAGTGGATAATAGCTCTTCCATAGGGCGTATTATAACTGAATCAGAAGGACTTCCTGTTTATCGCCCCGGATCACTTCGACATTGATGGTCTGGCCGTGTTTCAGTTTGGATAATCTGGACATGTACTCGTAAATATTCTCCACCTTCAGTCCATTGATGGATACAATGATATCGCCTTTGAGCATGCCTCCCAGGTCGGCCGGTTTTCCGACGGTTACCCCGTCGACCCGCAATCCCCGCTTCTCACTGCCGGCAAAATCGGGCATGATGCCGAGGGTCACCTTTAACTTCCTTCCCGTACGGCCTGCAGCCGCCTTGCTGCCCGATTCCCGGAAAGCCAGGGGTTTTGGAGCTCCTGCAACCGCCTGAATCAGGTTGACTGCAAAGTCGCCAATCTCAGCTTCGCTGACATAGTCGAGTTTATCTGCATCGTCAAAGGGGGTATGATAATCCATATGAACGCCCGTGTTGAAATAGAACACCGGGATATTGACCGAATAGAACGATGCGTGGTCAGAAGGACCGTACCCGTCGGGTGCATGGACCACCTGGAAGGGGAGTGTTTCTTCATAGACCCGCAGAATTGAATCGGCTTCGGCAGAGGTGCCCGTTCCGCTGACTGAGATGGAGTTTTTCTCTTTATCAAACCGTCCGACCATGTCAAAATTGAACATGGTCTTGATGGATCCGGCAGGAACGGGCGGGTTATTTACAAAATATCTTGATCCCAGCAACCCCATCTCCTCTGCACTGAAGGCAACGAATATGATGCTTCGTGCCGGAGGAGGCTGAGCGGCCAGAACCCGGGCCAGTTCCATGACCATCGCCGTACCGGAAGCGTTGTCGTCAGCCCCGTTATGTATGGCATTGGTATCGGGCATCCGGGACCCTGAATTGGGTCCGCCCATTCCCAGGTGGTCGTAATGGCCCCCTACTACAAGATACTCTTCGCTCAACACAGGATCACTGCCCTTCAGGAGCCCGACGACATTCACCGTCTGGTCCTTTTCCTGGATCACCTCGGTGTGGGTAACCAGCTTCCCGGGTAATTCAAAGGAGAGCGGTTTTTTCTGCTTGATGATCAACGCATCCAGACTATCCACTGTATACCCGGTCTGCTGCAGGAGCTGATCGGCCAGGGCACGCGTGATATGGATGGCCGGGATACCGGCTGTGACCTCATTGTTTTCCACGACGAGGGGCATCAACTGGTCATCCTTCTCCATACTCCGCGGGGTCACCAGCAGCACACCTGCTGCCCCCTTATCCTTGGCGGTCAAAATCTTACTCCGCAGATCGCTGAACGGGATAAAAGCGCTCTCCGAGTTATCCGGCTCCGGATCGGCCCGAAATACCATCACCCACCTGCCATTGGCATCAATTCCTTCGTAATCGTTCCATTTCAGACTATCCAGCTCCAGGTCAAAGCCAAATCCGGCAAACACAACCGGGGCTTCCACCTGTCCCGAAGAGGAGAAGGCCAGGGGTATAAAATCGGCCTTCAGTTTGTACCCGGTCCCGTCGAAGGTGAAAAGGTTGTCTCCGCCCAGATCCACTCCCGTGACCACGTAAAAAGACTGGAATCCGTTATCCGCTAACGGTGTGAGGCCTGCTTTTATGAAATTCTCCAGGATGTACCGGGCAGCTACCCCGGCTTCCGGTGTTCCGGGCTTTCTCCCTTTCAGTGAATCGGAAGCCAGAAATTCCACATGCTTTTTCAGCACCTCGGGACTGACCCCGGTCTGAGCCTGAACTGCCTGACCAAGTGCAAAAAAGGTAACCAGTAATAAAGTGATAATTCTTTTCATTAGTACAGGATTTAATAATGTCAAACCGCTAAAATTAACCATAATTCGTAATTCGTAACTCGTAATTCGTAATTAAACAATGATCCCTCCCCCCACCACAACGTCCCCATCGTAAAATACCGCACTCTGTCCTGGGGTAATGGAATCGTTCGGATGTAAAAAAGTCACATGTACTCGCCCGGCACCGGCCGGTTCTATCCGGGCTTCACGTTCTTTCTGTGCCGACCGGATCTTGCAGGTGACCTCCATGGACCCGATCAGTTCACCCAGGGAGATCCAGTTCAGATCTCCTGCCAGAAAGCTGGAATCGAAGGTTTCCTGCCTTGTCCCCACCACCACGCGATTGGTCCCCGGTTCGAGGCGGACCACATACAGGGGTTCTGAATAGGCGACACCCAGTCCTTTTCGCTGTCCGATGGTGAAGTTCCAGAATCCCGTATGCGTGCCGACCACTGTTCCGTCGGTCAGCACAATCTCTCCCGGGGTCTCCGGCATTCCCAGCAACTCTTTGAAATCGCCCCCGTAGAAATCCTGGCTTTCCTCCTTATCTACGGCCGGGATCCCGGCTTCGCGGGCCAGTTCCCGGACCTCGTTTTTGGTATATCCACCGAGGGGAAGCAGGACCTTGCTCAACTGCTTCTGGGATAACCGGTAAATGAAATAAGTCTGGTCCTTTTTCGGATCCACCCCCTTTTGCAGCAGATAGCGGTTCCGCTGCTCATCGAACCCGGTCCTCGCATAATGTCCGGTTGCAAAGTAGTCGTAGAAAAGCCCTCCTTTTTCAGCCAGGAGAGGAAGCATGCCGAATTTGATCAACTGGTTACATTTCACGCAGGGATTCGGGGTGCGGCCGGCCAGGTATTCGGTCCGGAAATAGTTCAGCACCAATTCTCTGTATTCCGTGGCACAATCGAACACATGGTAGGGAATCTCCAGCATCTCTGCGATCTCCCCGGCTTCCCGGATCTCCTCCTCTTCATCAGGGCCATAACAGGCATGCTTCCCCGAAGCGGAGTATTTTCCGTCCCAGATGGCCATGGTGACCCCCACCACGTCATACCCCTCTCGTTTCAGGAGGTATGCTGCTACGGAGGAGTCGACCCCTCCGCTCAACCCGACCAGTACCCGTTTCTTTGCTTTCACACGAAACCCAATTACATATCTTAAAACGTGCATGCAAAGATAAGCATTACTTTGGAAGGTCAAGGGTCAAGGGTCGAGGGTCACAGGTCGAGGATGATCAATTTCTTTGTAAGAACCGCCGAAGAGGTTTGGAGGTGATACAGATAGATCCCTGCCGGAAAACCCGGGGCAGAAAAGGAGACGGTGTGTTCTCCGGATCCCAAAGGCTGATCGATCAGAATCCCTCTGAGGTTACCAAACAAATCTGTGACGGTGAGCCTGACATGGTCAGGACGGGCCAGCGTAAAAGGGATGGTCGTGGAACCGGTAAATGGATTGGGGTAATTCTGAGCCAGGCTGGTCACAGGGATAACCGGCACTTCGATCGCCGTGACCGGTTCGCAATCCTGGAACTGTACTCCATCGAGCCAGAGGGTGAATCCAAAATCCCAGGTATCGGCCCAGAACTCCACGTAATTGATCTCATCCCAGCTCATGGTGCCCACGGTACTCCGCGGGAACGTGGCGTTACCGGAAAGAGGAAACTTGTATTTTTTCCAGACATTGTGCGCATTGTTCAGCAGGGCAACGGATGCTGAATACAGGAAGTAGTTCCCTTTCCGGTCGCCGATCCGGATATTGAAGTAATACTGGAATCCGTATGGAATAAACTTTTTCGTTTTGACCCAGAAACGAAGTGTATCCTCTTCGCTGAGTGACCAAACCGCCAGCGAGTCATCCGCCGGACGGTAGTTCAGTGCGACATACCAGCCACGGGAGGTGACCAGTTTTACGGAGGCCTCCCCTACCATCTTGTTCTCAGTATCAAAGGTAAGGCTGTCGGCATACTTGACCGGAGCCGGGTAGCCCGCTTCCGGGTAGCTGTACCAGGTGGAAGGCGGTTCGGCCATATCGCACGGGGGGGTGTACTGATACAGAACATCCGGAGAGGGCTCCCGGGGCCACCAGATTACCTCTCCTTTGGTCACATTATCATGCTTGTCAAAGATCTTCTCTTCAACCAGGGCCGAATCACCCGGAAGCCAGGTGTTGTGCATAGCCATGATGTCGTATGCAGAATTGTTGGAGATGTGAAAAACGGTAGGTGCGTTGAAAGTGTTCCAGGAGATGGTGTCCATATCGGATTGCCCGTCCAGGGAAATACTGGCATTCCGGTTGAAGTCGAAACTGTTCCCGGTAACCACCATGTGTTCCGTTTTACTGGCCGAGACGGCGAGTGTATTCCCCTCGATGAGGTTGTTCTGGATCGTATAATCGTGTGAGAACTGGTTTGTGTAGCCGCTGATAGGTGACCCCTCCCACAATTCGATCCCGATCGGATTATCACCAATTACATTATCGGTAATGGTGTTGCTGAATCCGCGGTCGATGGCGATGCCGGTCTGGTAATTCCCGACGATCTCGTTGCTGTCGACCAGACTGTTGAACGAATACCCCAGCCAGAAGCCATAGTGGCTGTAATTGCATTTGTTGTGCTTGTATACGTTGCCATCCGCGAAGGTAGCTTCAATGGCATTATGCGGAGAATACGAGCATTCGTTGTAAGCAAAGTAATTGTTATTCGGAATATTGGAATACTGGTATTGTCCCAGAAATACCCCGTCGCCCGAATAGGAGAGGTCGTTGTATTCCACCCTGTTTTTATTGGAGACCAGCATCAGCAGGGCGGCACAGTCGCTCGGATCGGTATAGGGCCGGTTGACGTGGGAGCAGTTATTCTGGTAAATATGGCAGGAATCGGTCCAATACATCCGGATGCCGAAAGAGGTATTCCAGGAGAAGTCGTTTTCATGGACCCGGACACTGTCGCAATGGTACATCGCCACCCCGTCATTCTGCAGGGTCATGTTGTTCTCAAAGATATCCGCCGAACGGGACTGGTACATCAGTACCCCTCCCCCCAGCGCCTGCGTATAATCGGTCCAGATGGAGATCCATCCGATCGAATCGACCTTGTTCCCGGAGAAGACATTCCCGTTGATGGTGATATGATCCGAGTTCATGATGTGTAGGGCGTACTTATAGTTGTAAACCGAGTCAAAATTTTTGATGGTTATATGATCCGAATTGGTGATCTTGATCAGGTAGCCCTGATCGTTCACCCCGTTTACATAACAGGAGTCTCCATCCAGGGTCACATGGTTCACATTGTTGATCTGGATCACACCGTCGGCCGGCGCATCGGTGAAGGTATACTGCCCGGCGACAAATTTAATGTTGGAGTAGCTCTGGATCTGCATGTTGTCGGTGATGGGGATATACAGTTGGGACCAGGCCTGCCCTGCACAAACAACACCTAATGCAAAGAGAATAAGCTGTTTCATGGCTCTCGGTTTTTTGATATAGCTAAGGTAACGCTTTATTGTACAGATACGAAATAAATAGAAATATATTACCTTTGTTGTTTCCGTATTCCCTGATACCCCGAACGTCATGAAACGCCTGTCATTTTTAACAAGGGCTTCAATTCCCGTGGGAATTGCTATGCTCTTTACTGTTTTTATGCTCTCCCAGAACAGTTGTAAAAAGCACCTTCCCGACAATCCCCAAACTCCGACAAAGTTTACGGAACTCAAGGTGGATCCGCGTTTCGAGTTTCAGAATTTCAAAGAGGTCCAGGCGACTATCTCCATTCCCGGCCTGAAACAAAGCGGGACCAGCATCGTTCAGATCTACCAGGGAAACCCGGCCACCGGCGGGAAACTCATCTCATCCGGATCGCTGAACGATAGCCATCTGTTTCAGAGCTCTATCAGGCTCCCTTCCAGGCTTACCGAGGTATACGTTGGAAAGCTCTCTTCCGACGGGATGAATGAATATGTGGCAGCACCCATTGTCAACAACTCCATTACGGTCAGTTTCGGGCAGAAGTCCGGAATGAAGGAGGGGGAATCCGTCAACTCCAATGATTGCACTAGCGGATGTACGAGTACGGTTTCCGGAACTCAAAATAACCTGACTATTAATTCCGGGCAGGTAGTCTGCGTTCTTGACGGGACTAATGCATGTTTCAACAGCCTGAAGATCAATACAGGAGGTACATTAAAGATCTGTGGTACGGCAATGGTGAACAGCTATAGTTCGAACGGTGGTGACGGGACTATCATTGTGACTCCTTCCGGCACCGTTAACCTTCCGAAATACAATACCTATTTTACCATTGAAAACTACGGAAGCCTGAATTGGTCGGGTTCCAGCAGTCAGACCACCAACCTGAACGGCAGTCTGCATAACTGGGGTACGGTCAATTCTTCCATTAAGTTCACCAATGAAGGGACGATTATTAATGACGGCAGTTTTACCGTTACAAAATACTTTATCAACAATACCGCCAGTGTGTTCACCAACAACTGTTCATTTTACGCCACAAGCACGGGAAACAATTCCTGGTCGAACAATGGCACGTTTACCAACAACGGGTATGTCAGTGTTTCCGGCACCGCGAATGTGAGTGGAAATGCCACTCTGAACCTGGGCTTGCAAAGTTTGATCGAAACGAATAAATTCAGTCTGCAGGGAGATGTTATCGGACCCGTTTCGCAAGGATCCCAGATCCATGCAACAGCCTCTTCCAGCAGTTCGATCAGTGGCGGTTGTACTGTGACCGGGTATGTGGATTTCTGGGCTTCCAGTATCAATCCCAACAATGGCACATATGGATCCCACGTCACGTTTCATAATCCGGGATATACGATCCCTGTTCCAACTTGTACGATGCCGGCCGCTCCCACCATCACGAGTTCGCTAGTGGCAGGAGGACTTGTCGGTCAGGTCATCACCCCCTATGTCATCACGGCAACCGGGACAGAACCCATCACCTACACCGCCACAAACCTGCCTCCTGGACTCACCTTTAACTCCTCCACGCATACCATCAGCGGGACCCCCACTACAGCCGGTGAATACAATGTACCATTGACCGCCGACAATTTCATGGGTACCGATACCAAAACACTGGTATTCACGATTACCCTGCCGACTGCCCCACCTGTGATTACCAGCTCCCTGACTGCGTCCACTCCGGTGAATCAGTCGTTCACTTATACCGTCACGGCTTCCGGAACCGGACCCATTACGTACAACGCCACAAATCTTCCGGTCGGTCTCTCATTTGACACCGGCACGCACCAGATCACAGGGACGCCGACTACTGCCGGCACGTATAATATCGCGCTTACGGCGACCAATTCAGCGGGTTCTGATACCAAAACATTGGTTTTAACGGTAGGATCTCCACCCACCATCACCAGCCCGCTGACTGCCACAGGAATTGTCGGGACGCAATTTACCACTTATACCATTACGGCGACCGGTTCGGGTCCCATCACTTACGATGCGGTGAACTTACCTGGCGGACTGACCTACAATCCAAACAATCACACAATCAATGGGACCCCGATCAATACCGGCCTCACAAACGTCACACTTACCGCGACAAACAGTTACGGATCTGACGTCAAGATTCTGGAGATCACCATCATTGCCGGCATTCAACCACCGCAAATCACCAGCGACCTGACTGAAACAGGAGAGGTCAATCAGCCCTTCTCCTATGAGATTACGGCCAGCGGAACGGAACCTATCACCTTCGACGCTTCCGATCTGCCTTCCGGATTGAGCCTGAACGGTGAAATTATCAGTGGTATCCCCACTGCTTCCGGGACCTATAACATTCCGCTTACAGCCACCAACAGCGCGGGAAGTGACAATAAAACCCTGGTCCTTACCATACTGGCTGCCGGCAGTACGACCGATACCGATGGCGATGGTATCATGGATAACATCGATGAGTACCCCACAGACCCAACCCGTGCTTTCAACTCGTATTATCCGAACCAGGTCGATTACGGATCTTTCACCTTCGAAGATCTCTGGCCTGCTTATGGCGATTACGACTGCAACGACCTGGTGATGAACTTCAATTATCAGATTGTGACCAATGCGCAGAATAACATAGTTGACCTGATCCTCAAGTTACAAATCATGGCTGCCGGAGCTTCCCTGGACAACGGCTTCGGAATCTCTCTGAACACGGCTCCATCCAATGTGGGAAGCATTACCGGATGCATCAAACTGGGGAATGCCATTATTGTTGATCCGAAAGGATTTGAAGTAGGACATCCCAGCAACACAGTCTTTTTCCCGGTTGATGCCGTGAATACGTTGCTCGGGAATGGAATCGTCAACACCATCCATGGCGGTTATATCGTACAGACATCCATACAGACAGTTACCATCCATTTCTCCACACCTCAAAGCAGTATCGGGACTCCGCCATACAATCCCTTTATCTTTGTAGGTCAGGAAAGGGGACATGAGATCCATCTGAAAGACCAGCCCCCAACCGCATTGGTCGACCCGGCGTATTTCGGGGTGTGGGACGATGGTTCCAATCCTTCAGAGGGATTGTATTACCGGTCAATCACCGGATTGCCATGGGCGTTTGAGGTCCCGTCCAATTACAACTGGCCCATCGAGGAAAAGGATATCCTGACCGCTTACCTGCACTTTGCTGCATGGGCTGAATCATCCGGCGTGTCTTACACCGATTGGTACCTCGACCTGTCGGGGTACCGGGACGGTGCCAATATTTACTAACTGATGCTGGAATTGCAGGAATAGGCAATTGCCATTTCCTTAATTCTATTTTCACCAGCAAGATGTGAATATCTTCCTCTGATTCGTTTGATTTCCGACGCATCTTCCCGTATCTTTATACGCTCAATCCATAATGCATAACGGATTTGAAACATTTTACCGGGACATACGGGTGGTGGATAGGTTTTATCTTTTTTGCCCTGATCCTTTTCGGGATGGCAGGGTGCACAAAAACCATCGAGATTCATGACCCGGGCATCGGCAGTATGATTGATCTGGATGTAGATTCCAATTTTAAGTGGCAAACAAGCAAGGAGGTCGATCTGAACATCTCTTCCAACCTGGCTGCACTGCCTCCGGGGAGTCTCTCCCGGATCGAGGTGTACCAGGGAGATCCGCAGCTGGACGGGAAACTCCTGATGAGTGGTGCGGCGGGATACGATTTTCCATTCTCCGCCAGATTGCGGATATCAAGGGCCATCACTTCTATTTTTCTGCGCCTCACCACACTTTATGGATATGATCAAACCGTTGAGGTCCCTGTTCAGAATGAGATTAACTATACTTTCGTCGAAACGTCGGGCACCAAACAAACACCGGTAGTTGCCCCCTGGCCCGATTGCCTGTCGGGGTGCGACGGATGGCTCACAGGAAGTGGTTCCTTTGTGATCAGTGATGGTCAGACCTACTGCATTACCGATAGCTATAGCGGGCATATCACTATCCAGCACGGAACCCTGAAAGTGTGCGGCACCTTTACCGGGACCATCAGCATGGGCCAGGAAGAAAATATCTGCAAACTCCTCGTGACAGGTACCGGATCGGCTACCATCAGCTCGCTCAGCATGAGCCGCAACTGTTCGATGGTAATCTACGGGAACGGACAGGTCACCATCGGATCCATCTCCATGATTCACAATGCAACCCTTGAAAACTTCGGAATCCTCCGGATCAATAATAATTTTACCCATCCGGGCTTGCTGCGTAACATGGGAAATCTGCTGATCAACGGCCAGTATACCATCGGGGCCACGTCGAGTGAACTGGAGAACTATGGATCCCTGACTGTGAACAGCGACTGGGTGGTCAATGGCAATGTGAAAAACAACGGCACGACCGAGGTGTTCGGAAACATCTTTTTCAACGGAAAAACGGTGCAGAACAATTGCCTCATTAAAAGTAATAACGAAGTGGTTTTCAATACGATGATCTACAAGGCCAATCACGGATATCTCCAGGGAGTTCTGGGAGTCACGATAACTGAAGGGGCCAGGTTGACATTGCAAAACCAATCGATGATCTCCACTTCTGTGTTTCTGATGAAAAATAACCTTACGGGAGTTGGCTCAACCAGTGTTATCAAATGTACCTCCTCCGGAGCCATCATCGGGGCCCAGAAATATGTCATCGGGGCAATGGAGATGCTTACCCCTGACGGGACCCTTCTTTCCGGCAGTTATCCTGAAAATTTCCGGGATAGCGCCTCGTTAAAACCGCTTGCCGATGCATCCGCGTATATTCCTACCGGAGAGTGCAATCCGGAAGGAAGCGGATATATTTCCCCCGATGATTCGGATGGTGACGGGGTGGCTGATCAGCTGGACGATTTTCCTTCGGACGGATCCCGGGCATTCGTTAGCTGGTATCCGGAAGCTTCCGGTTTCGGTACCCTGATCTTTGAAGACCTCTGGCCATACCAGGGCGATTACGACATGAACGATGCCGTGATTGATTACCAGTACCGGATCATCACCAACGCACGAAACCAGGTGGTGGATATCCATCCGAAATTCTACCTTAGGGCCGCCGGAGCGACATTAAAAAACGGATTCGGATTCCAGATAGACCAGGTTCAACCAGTTACCATCGCCTCTGTGAGTGGATATGTCTATAAATTCAATTATATCAAACTCAATGAGAACGGGACGGAGAGCTCCCAGGCGAATGCCGTGATCATCGTCTGGGATAACGCTGATAACATCATCCACCGGGTGGGTCAGCGAACTGAGTTCAATACATTACCCAATTATCCGGCAGGCCATTCCGACTCGGTCTTTATCCATATCCACTTTGCCATCCCCCAGGATCAGCAGGTGGTGGGACCTCCTCCTTACAATCCCTTCCTGATCAAGAACCTCGACCGGAACCTCGAGATCCATATGCCCGATTACATCCCTACATCTCTGGCCAATCCGGCTTATTTCGGAACTGCCGATGACGACTCCGACCCCGCCTTAGGGAGGTACTATAAAACATCCAAGAACCTCCTCTGGGCAACCAATATCACGGAGAAATATCACTATACCTACGAAACCATTGAGATCCTGTGGGGATACTATCACTTTGCCGAATGGTGCGAGTCCTCCGGGAACTCCTATCCCGACTGGTACCGAGACCTCCCGGGATACCGGCACGAGAATTACATTTACGACATTACTTTTTAACTGGTTTTCTCCTTGTCACAGCTACCAGGAAGTAGAGGACAGTGATAGCCACTCCTGTGGCCGAGATGATGAACATCCATCGCGCTCCCAGGGTAAACCAGATCAGGCCGGCCAGGCTGCTGGCCAGCAGTGTCATCAGACTGGAGAAGCTGGTATAGAATCCGATCGCCGTTGCCGTATCTCCGCGGTTGGCCAGGTTGGTTATCAACGCCCTGGAGATGCCGTCGGTACAGGCTGCATAGAGGCCATACCCAAAGAAGAGGATGCCAAAGACCAGTATGGATCCTGCCCAGCCGAATCCGAAATAGACGGCGCTGAATAGGGCCAATCCGATGATCAGCATGGTTTTGAGGCCGATGCGGTCGGCCAGCCAGCCAATGGGATAGGACATCAGGGCAAAGACCAGGTTATAAAAGATGTAGACACCGATCATCCGGATATCCGAGAGTCCCTGTTCTTTAACTGCGAGTAACAGGAATACATCCGAGCTGTTGAACAGGGTGAATAAGAGAAGACCCGCCACCAGGAGGCGGTATCCCGGAATGGCTTTCCTCCAGTATGAAAAATAGGAGAGGAAATGGATGCCATTGCTCGGTCTTTCCGGTTCAGGTTTTTTTTTCTCCCGGATGAATAAGGTCAGCAGGATAGCCATCAGACCGGGAATAAAAGCCAGAAAGAAGAGCCACCGGTACCGTTCAGGAAAGAAGAAGAGGTAACCCAGCGCGAGGCCCGGGCCAATAGCGGCTCCCAGGGTATCCATCCCCCGGTGAAATCCGAAAACTTTTCCTTTGTGTTCCCGGGTTGTTTCATCGCTGAGGATGGCATCCCTGGAGCCGGTACGGATCCCCTTGCCCAGGCGGTCCAGGGTGCGGGCAAAAAAGATCCAGAGCGGGTAGATAAATACCGCCATCAGCGGTTTCGACAGGGCGCTGAGGGCATATCCCACCCGGATGAAGGGTAACCGTTTCTGTTTCAAGTCGGAAAGGTTCCCGAAATAGCCTTTGCTCAACCCCGCCGTTGCCTCCGCAATTCCCTCCAGGATCCCAATCAACAGGACGGAGAAACCGATCGATCGCAGGTAAACCGGCAGTACGGGATAGAGCATCTCACTGGCGATGTCGTTGAAGAAGCTAACAAATGAGATCAGTAAAACAGTACGGGTTATGATGCGGTGTTTAGTCATCGGTCAGCTCCCTGTATTCGTCTATCTGTGCAAAAAAGCTGAGGAAATCACGGGCAGCATCGGCCAGTTTATTGTTCCAGTGCCGGGTTGCCTCTTTCGCATTCCTGGCGATGGTTTCGTCAATGTATCCCAACTGTTTCAGTGTGGAGAAGGCATTCATACGGGTTTCAAATTCCTGACCGGGAGCCGTGTAGGAGATCAGTTCCGGAAGATATTCCAGCTTCCAGTTTTCGATGGCGATCTGCAACCATTTCATCCGGATATTCTTTCCCCTCCATCCCCTCTCACCGGCCGTCTCCTCCAGGTAATTATTGGCTTCCCATGAGAACTGCCTGCACAACCGGCTCAGGGCCAGTTCTACATTCAGGTAGGAGGAATCGTGGAGAAGGGTTTCCGCATCCTCCTTCAGGGTGATTGGAATCGGGTCCAGTGCCAGCAATACCGTTTTGCGGACTTCAGCATCCGGGTCGTGCATTGCCTGCCGAAAAAGCTCCCGGGTTCCGGAAAGGGTATCGGCGGCCAGCTGTCGCAGGATCTCAGACCGGGTCAGGTGGAAGCTCTCCTGCCCGTAACATTGGATCAGCAGGTCCCGTTTCTCTGCCAGCGGAACCGTACGCAGGGCTGCCAGGGCATCATACCGGTCAATCATATGGGGTGCTTTCAGGACCTGGGAGGCAAGTTCTGCCGGTGTTTTATCAAAGGTCACCTGCTTCAGGATCCGGTTCCCTGGATCAAACAGCAGGTAGTCGATCCGCTTCTTCCAAGGATTGGGTATCCGTACCTCCTCCACCCTTTTTTCAATCGATACCTGCAGGGAGTCAGCCGTTCCATCAGTATACCAGACCTGAATCCAGACCGGCATCCTGAAGAGGCCTGTCAGCTCGTTTACCGGTTGAACCTGTTCCACCCGGATAAATGTGCTGCGCTGCCCTGTCGTGTCGTCCAGTACCCTGTAGCCGACTTCATAGTGAGGTTCGCCCGGGCGCAGGAGCCACTGATCGAAGAACCAATCGTAACTGCGCCCGGTCACATCGTATACGGTCCGGAGAAAGTCCCCGGTTTCGGCCGATCCTCCGCCGAAATTCAACAGGTAAGCCTCGATCACATCCCGGAAGAGCTGATCGCCCACGACATCGCGCAGCATTCCCAGTACCGCCGATCCCTTATCATAGATCCGGGCCCGACCGCCCCGGCTGCTTACTACCGGGTAATCATTTTCCCTGGATGCCTGCAGTGCGGCCAGTTGCTCTTCCCGGACCATATTCTCATAATAATCCTCCCCGAAAACCGACCGTTCAAAAATCTTGGCGTAATAGGTTCCGAAACTTTCGGTAAGCCAGACGTCCTGATGGGCCAGGTGGCCGATGTAATCGCCGAACCACTGATGGGCCAGTTCATGGGCATTGACGTTGATGTAATTCCGCTGCCAGTAAGCGCGCGGATCGATCAGCATGTAATCACCGAAGATGGTGGAGGTAGTGCACTCCATCCCACCATACATGTAATCGATTACAGGTATGTCACGGTAAACCTGATAAGGATAGGGAATCCCCATCTCCTTTTCGAAAAAAACGAACATCTCCCTTGTAAACTGATAAGTAGGCCCCACCTTCTTGTCCATCCCCCTGTAGTAAAGCAACTCCAACGGAATACCTCTGTTGGTCCGGTCTTCTTTGTAATCGTAATCCCCGATGCCGAGTGCTGTCGAAAAATAGGGGTGATCCGGTTCAAGCCGGTAATGCCAGGTGGTGGTCCCGTCGCCATGCTCTTTTTTCGAAACCCGGACCCCGTTGGTGAATACGGAGAAGTTGCTGTCGAACGTGATCCGGAGATCCATGGTTACCCGTCCGTCTATATACGGAAGCCATCCAAAGGGGCGGTGAGCCCAGATTTGCCTGCGTTTGCCATCTTCCTCCGGCCTCCAGCCCACAAAATAGATCCCCGTAGCTATGGGAGTCGATTCGTAGGTCATCGAGAGGGTGTACTCCTCTCCCTTTTTCATTTCCGGATCCGGAAAGACCACCGTCGTTTTCCCGTCACAGGTGAATGAAACATCCTGCCCGTCGAGCCGGATCCCTTCCATGCTAAAACCGGGTGTCAGGAAGACGATGGAGTCAGTCCGGTAGCCAAGGGGTACGAAACGTATCTTCGCCTCCCCGATCACTTTTCCGGCTGCTGGTTCAAATTTCAGTGAGGCCTCCACATGCCGCAGGGAGACGACCTGGTCGGGGGGGTTGGCATGAGGATCTTGTACGTAGGTGACCGTCGGGGCCTGCCCCCTGACATGGACTGACAGGAGCCAGCAGACCAGGAGCGAAAGGATGTTCAGGGATCTCATTTGGTTTGTTTTTCTGTATAGAGCCGGAATTTTAGTAAGTTTGTCCCATCGAATGACCGATTCCGGATTGACCAAAATTAATAAAAATAGCGTGGATCTGCAGGCTCCGGATCACGATCCGTTCCACAGTCTGAAATCATTCATCGAAGGGGAAGAGAAGGAGCGGCAGCGGCTTTCGAGGGAATTGCACGACGGAATCGGACAGTCCCTGGTTTCGGTTAAAATGAAACTCGAGAGCCTGCTCTACATGGATGAAAAGGTGATGAAGGAGCAAATTTCCAGGATCCGGACCGATTTCGACCAGATCGTTGAAGAAATCCGCCGGATGAGTAATAACCTGATGCCCAGCGTTCTGGAAGCTTTCGGAATCATTTTTGCCATCCGGAACCTCTGTGTGGAGACCAGCGATCAAACCGGTTTGAAGATCTCCCTTGACTTCAAAGGGGACTTTGAATCACTGAACAAGACGATCAAAACCTATATCTTCCGGATTGCTCAGGAGGCGATCAACAACACGGTGAAGCATGCACGGGCTACCCGGGTCGAGCTGGTTCTGATCCGGCAGAAAGAAGAGGTCCTCTTCAAGATCCGTGATGATGGCAAGGGCTTCAATCCCCGGGAGGTACAAACCGGGTCGGGACATGGCATGAACAATATGCGTGAACGTGTCAACCTCCTGAACGGATCCATCGATATTGAATCCCATGTGAATGAAGGCACCCGGATCACGATAAACATCCCGTTATTTCCTTAATTCATGGAGCAAACAGACATTTTCCTTGTAGACGATCATCAACTTGTAAGAGACGGCATAAAAGCCCTTCTGGCCGGCATTCCCGATATCCGTATTATCGGCGAAGCAAATAACGGGAACGAGCTGCTCACGATTATCGATGCGAAACATCCCGATATAATCCTGATGGATATTTCGCTCCCCGACATCTCCGGAATTGAACTGACGCGCATGCTCAACCGGAGCCACCCGGAGATCCGGGTACTGATCCTGAGCATGTACACCCATGAAGATTTTGTTTTCAATGCCATGAAAGCAGGTGCCCGTGGCTATCTTCCAAAGAACACATCCCGGCAGGAACTGCTCGATGCCATTTATGCCATCCGCGAAGGACATGAGTTTTTCAGCGAATCGATCTCCAAGGTCATCCTGAAAAGTTTCCTGCGGCAGGCCACTCAATCCGAGGGGAGTACGGAAGGAAGTCCTCAACTTCTTACCATCCGCGAACAGGAGATCCTGAAGTTATTTGCTGAAGGATATAACAATAAGGAGATCGGTCACAGGCTGGCCATCAGTATCCGTACTGTCGAGTCACATAAAAATCACATTGTTAAAAAGTTAGGATTAAAATCGACCGTTGAGATGGTGAAGTTTGCCATCAAGAACAAGATCGTGGAATTATGAATACCTATATTCTTATTAAGGACATACAGAAAGAGCTGCAGGGCTATCTGGATAAGAATCTGTCGATTGGATTTGTTCCCACGATGGGGGCTCTTCATGACGGGCATCTTTCATTGCTCAGGAGATCAAAACAGGAGAATGATGTCACCGTATGCAGCATCTTTGTCAATCCGATCCAGTTTACCAACCAGCAGGATCTGACCGGCTATCCCCGGATGATAGAGCAGGATTCAAAATTACTGACAGAAGAGGAGATCGATATCCTTTTTGCCCCCGAAGTGGATGAGATGTATCCGCCCGGGGAGGAGTCCCGGATGGATCTCGACTTCGGCCGGCTCGACAAGGTGATGGAGGGAAAGTACAGACCCGGTCATTTCAACGGGGTAGCCGTTGTCGTCAGGAAATTTTTTGACATCATTCGTCCTGCCAGGGCATACTTCGGGAAAAAAGATTTTCAGCAACTGACCGTTATCCGGCATATGGTTGAGGCCCTGCAGCTCCCGGTGGAGATCGTCCCCTGTGAAACGGTACGGGAATCTGACGGCCTCGCCATGAGCAGCCGCAATCTCATGCTGTCCATTTCCGAGCGTCAGCTGGCTTCCCGGATCTACGATGTGCTCATGTTCACCAAAGCTAATGCGGGCTCTGTACCTGTAAAGAAACTTCAGGTGATGGCGCAGAAACGACTGGCTGAAACTCCGGAATTTCGGATCGACTACTTTGAGATCGTCGACAAACAAACCCTTCTCCCGGTCGGCTCCTGGGACTGCCCGGAACAGATTCTGGCCTGCACCGCCCTCTACCTTGGAGAGATTCGCCTGATCGATAATATGGAACTTTTTTCGTAATTTTGCGGGATGAAAATCGAGGTACTCAAGTCGAAGATACACCGGGCTACGGTTACGGAAGCAAACATCGACTACGTGGGAAGTATCACCATTGATGAAGCATTAATGGAGGCTTCCAATATCATTGAATTCGAGAAGGTGCATGTGCTGAATATCAATAACGGGGAACGGATTGAAACCTATGTGATCAAAGGGGCACACGGAAGCGGTTTAATCTGTCTGAACGGCGCTGCCGCCCGCAAGTTTATAAAAGGCGATCTGGTGATCGTCGCCTCCTATGCATTACTGGATTTTGAGGAGGCAAAAACCTTCAAACCAACGATCGTCATTCCCGATCCCCGGAACCAGCTCCCTCCAAACTAATTTTTACCTGATGCCATCCAACTCCGAAGAAGCCAAACCCTTTAAGGCAGGGGTCACGACCATCCTGAAGTTTGTGTTCTTTCTCGGACTGGGCATCCTGATCATCTGGCTATCCTTGAAGGACCTTACGGAAATGGAAAAACAGGAGATCATCAAAGCCTTCCGCACAGCCAATTACAACTGGGTGATCCTGGCCCTGATCCTGGGGATTCTCAGCCATTTGTTGCGGGCTCTGCGCTGGATCATGTTCATGGTGCCTATGGGATACAAACCCCGCGTAAAGACCACCTTCTATGCAGTAATGATCGGGTACCTGGCCAACCTGGCATTCCCGAGGCTGGGGGAGGTGACCCGTTGCGGGATTCTGTCAAGGTACGAGAAGATCCCGTTTAACCGGTCACTCGGGACCGTGATCACCGAGCGAGCCATCGATATGCTGTTCTTTTTTCTGCTCTTTATCCTGATGATCGTGACTCAGCTCGGGACTATCCGGGATTACCTGGATGAGACCATCTATCCCAAACTTGTTGAGAAGTTTGGTGCGATTCATTATTCCCGTCTCCTTTATTCCACGGTGGGAAGCTTTTTCGCCCTTCTGGTCATACTCTTTTTTATCTTTCGGAAAAGATTGCAGCAGTTCACCCTGTACCGGAAGATCAAGAACCTGGTAATCGGTTTCTGTGAAGGATTAAAGTCTCTGACGCAGATCCGGCGGCCATGGCTATTCATCCTCTATTCCCTCCTTATCTGGACCCTTTACTTCCTGATGCTCTATGTCTGCTTTTTCTGTTTCCCGGAGACCTCTCATCTCCCGCTCGGAGCGGGCCTGTCGGCACTGGTTCTCGGAAGCATCGGTATCATGATCACGCCGGGTGGGATCGGGCTTTATCCGGCATTGATCCAGGAGACCCTCAGGCTATACGGCATTGCCCTGGTGACCGGGTTGGCGCTTGGCTGGATTGTATGGGTCACTCAAACCCTGATGATCCTGGTGGTAGGAGGGATATCACTGCTACTTCTTACCTTTAACAAACGGCATCATGGAACGAATCGAACGGATTAAAACCAGGCTGTTCACCCGCGATCAGATCCGCTACCAGTGCAACGTTTGGCGATTCCAGGACAAAAAGATCGTCTTCACCAACGGCTGTTTCGATCTGCTTCACCTGGGACACATCGAATACCTGTCGAAGGCTGCCGACCTGGGGGATGTACTGGTGATCGGCCTGAACTCCGACAGTTCGGTCAGAAAACTCAAGGGAGCCGGACGGCCTGTCACCTGCGAAGAGGCACGGGCCCTGATCCTGGCTTCCCTCTCTTTCGTCACAGCCGTCGTGATTTTCGATGAAGAGACTCCCTATGATCTGATCACTGCCGTTCAACCGGATATACTGGTGAAGGGTGCCGACTACAAAACCGATGAAATCGCCGGGCACGATATCGTCCTGGCACGGGGAGGCGAGGTGGTGACCATTCCGTTGACGGAAGGGTACTCGACCTCTGCTATCCTTTCTAAGCTTAAGGATTAGGTAAAGGGATGAGGGACGAGGGGCGAGGGGCGAGGGGAGAAATTGGAAATCGAAAATCGAATTATTCGGACATTTAACTAGCCGCCAACATATAAACATATGGCCAAGCTCAAAACATCGTTCTTCTGCCAGAACTGTGGTGCTCAGTCCGCTAAATGGATGGGAAAATGCTCTTCGTGCGGGGAGTGGAATACCTTTGTGGAAGAGGTGATCCAGCGGGAGGAGACCAAAAGGGGGTACCGGATGCCGGATGCCGGAAACCGGAAACCGGTGAAAATTTCAGACGTGGCAGCCGGTGGGGAGAAGCGTATCAATCTTCATGACCAGGAGTTGAACCGGGTACTGGGAGGTGGCCTGGTCACCGGATCGGTGGTTCTGATCGGGGGTGAACCGGGAATCGGCAAATCCACCCTGATGCTTCAGGTAGCCCTCCACTGCAATGATCTGAAAGTGCTTTACATCAGTGGCGAGGAAAGCGAACAGCAGATCCGGATGCGTTCCGAACGGATCGGATTACACAACAACGAATGCTACATCCTCACCGAAACCTCCACACAAGCCATTTTCCCCCAGCTGGAGGAGGTAAGACCGGGATTGGTAGTTGTGGACTCTATCCAGACCCTCTCCACACAGGTGATCGACTCCTCTGCCGGTTCCATATCCCAGATCCGGGAATGTACGGCTGAACTTCAAAAGTATTCCAAACTTACCAATACACCTGTGATTCTGATCGGTCATATCACCAAAGACGGCACCATTGCCGGGCCGAAAGTACTGGAACACATGGTGGATACGGTTCTCCAGTTTGAAGGGGACCGGAACTATGGCTACCGGATCCTCCGGGCTGCGAAAAACCGGTTTGGCTCAACCTCCGAACTGGGGATTTATGAGATGCATGACCGGGGGCTCCGTCAGGTGTCCAACCCCTCTGAAATTCTTCTATCCCAACGGGACGAACCCATGAGCGGGATTGCCATCGCAGCCACCATAGAGGGGTTGCGGCCGATGCTGATCGAAACCCAGGCGCTGGTCAGTTCGGCTGCCTACGGAACACCCCAGCGGTCCTGCACCGGTTTCGATACCCGCCGGCTGAATATGCTGCTGGCTGTGCTCGAAAAACGCAGTGGCTTCCGGTTGGGGATCAAAGATGTATTCCTCAATATCGCCGGCGGGATCCGGGTGGATGATCCGGCTATCGACCTGGCGGTGGTAACTGCCGTTCTCTCCTCCAGCGAAGATGTCCCCATCGACAATAAGACCTGTTTTGCAGCCGAAGTGGGACTTTCCGGAGAGATCCGGCCGGTGACACGGATCGAGCCCCGGATCCTGGAAGCAGAAAAACTTGGCTTTGAACAAATCTTCATTTCACATTACAACCTGAAGGGAACTGATCCGAAAAAATTCAGGATCCGTGTTCGTCCCGTGAAAAAAATCGGGGATCTCTGGAACAGTCTGTTCCAATAATTCTTTATTTTAGATGAAATTTTAAAACCCAACCCCATGATCCTAATCATCGTTCAAATCCTGATCCTGACCTTTGCAGTCCTCCTGACAAGTTATTTGTTGCCGGGGATTACCGTCAAATCATTCTGGACCGCCCTGCTGGTTGCCATCGTACTGGCTCTGCTGAATGCCTTTGTCAAACCAGTCATGGTCTTGTTGACCATTCCGTTCACACTCTGGACATTCGGGCTCTTTTTGTTTGTGATCAATGCCCTGATCATTCTTCTGGCCGGGGCCCTGGTCAAGGGATTCGAGGTGAAAGGATTCTGGTGGGCGCTGATCTTCAGCATCATTCTCTCCATTGTCCAGTACCTTCTTGAGTACCTGATCCTGCCGTCGTTCCAGTAACATGCGACACCGAATTATTACCAGCCGCACCGAGATCGTTGACATTATTAAACGGTGCCAGGTTTGCCATGTGGCCATGGTGGATCCGGAGGGTAAGCCCTACCTGATTCCAATGAATTTTGGGTTTAAAGAGGAGGTGATCTACCTGCACTCGGCACAGAAGGGAAAGAAAATCGATATCCTGAAATACCATCCGGAGGTGTGCATCAACTTTACCACAGACCATGTGTTACGATACCAGAACGAACAGACGGCCTGTTCCTGGGGCATGAAATACCGGAGTGTACTGTGCTTCGGAAAGGTTGAATTCATCTCTGAAGAGATAGAGAAAAGCCTGGCCCTGGATGTGTTGATGAGCCAGTATACTGATCGTGAATTCACTTACAATCCCCCCTCCATCCGGGAGGTAAACTGCTGGAAAGTAAAAGTGGAGAAGTTTGAAGCCCGTATTTACGGGTACTGACTTTTTTACAATTTTCCGATATGTTTAGTTGGACATTTCGAATTAATCTTTACTTTTGTGTTAATATTTTCACAATGAACTCCCGCATCTACATCGGGCTGGACGATACGGACAATGACGAAAGCAGGGGCACAGGTCACCTGGCCAGAGCATTGGCGCAATCCCTGATCCATACAGGGTTGGTCAACGTCCGATGGATTACCCGCCATCAGTTGCTGGTCGATCCGGCCATTCCCTATACCTCGCATAACTCCGCAGCATGCCTGGCCGGACAGATTACGGGGAATGAATACTGGGTTCGTAATTACTGTTCTGACTTCCTCCTCGGACATGCTGCACCGGGTTCCGATGCGGGGCTTTGTATTGCATTTGAGGAAGAGATCGATAAAGCGGTCATCCGGTTTGGCGAACAGGCGAAACAGCAGGTTCTGACCAGAACATCAGCCGAAAGCCTGGCCAGAAGGTGCGATCTGTTTCTGACCGGACTGACAGGAAAGAAAATTGGAGTGATCGGTGCCCTGGCTGCCGTAGGGTTACGTCGCGGGGGCAACGACGGCCGGCTCTTATGGATGGAGAAACTCAGGGAGATCCAGGGTGTGTTTACTGTAAAAAAATATAAAGAGCTGGTTGCAATAGATCTATTGGTTGATCTTCAGGGAAATGCACTTCCTGAAGATGCCTCTATCCGGATCACTGATTGGTGCCGTCCTGTTGTCAGAAACAAAAAAATTGTTTTATTTGCAGAGAAATTAAATGGACATGATTCGTGTGAGTACCAGTCCGCTTCCAAAGAGTATATCAAGTATATTTCCGAATAGGCTCGTCGGGACCCTTGCCGAGGTGTTGCTCCTGTTCCTGGTAGGTATGCTGGCCATGGTGATTCATGCCAAATTGCGTATTCCCATGCAGCTGCCCGGACGCCAGGGAGTTCTTTTTCTGGCACTGATTGTTGCCGGACGCGGTCTTTCCCGATTCCCGTTTGCCGCTACCATTGCCTGTGCAGGATCGGCCCTTATCCTGACAACCGGCTGGCTGGGTTTTCGTGAACCGCTGAGCCCGGTGGTTTATATCCTAATCGGGTTCATCCTGGATATTTTGTATTTCAACTTCCGTAAAATACTCCCTTTCATACTGGCTACCACCCTTTCGTGTGCCCTTGGCTGGATGTTCATTCCCCTGATCAAACTGGGCATCGCCGCTCTCACCGGGTTCATTTTTACTTCCTTACGATACGGATTGGCCTGGCCGTTGCTGACCCACCTTGTTTTCGGACTGGCAGGCGGCTTGCTTGGGGCAAGCATCCTCCAGATCACAGCCCGTTTCCTGAAAAAAGAGTAACCATGAAACAGCGAACAAATGCAACCGGTATCCTGCTCTCCCGATATGTTAAAATAAACATATCGGTCTTTTTTTCATTAGTTCTACTCCTACTTCTCTCCTGTAAAAAAGAGCCCGGGTCCACCCCACCTAAACTGGTTTTCCTCACCGATTCGGGATATGTCAGCCAGGACACCACCCTGGCAGTCGGACAAAAAATCCGGGTCGGGATTGACGCGCAGGGAGCGGGAGCCAACATTACCTATTTCCACATCGGATGGAATACCGGAGCAGAGCAGACTGTCCTCGACAGCGGAATGAACCAGCCGCAACTGACCTACACCTATTCCATCACGAAAACAGCAAGCGAAACCGAAGGATGGATCTTCCTGGTGATGGACCGCGACAGGAATTTCAGTACGATTGGTTTAACCCTCTTTAAATCATCATCGTCCCAATATGGACCGATCCGGAGTTATCCCGGTATCCTGCTTGGTGCTCAAACCAATCCGGAAGCCGGGAGTTTTTTCTCTCTTATCGCCAACCACAGGTACTTTCTGGATGAAGCCTTCTTGCACCAGGATTCGATCGATCTGATTTACTACTTCGATCAGTACGATGCCACTCTCTCCTCTCCGGCTGAAGCCGATGCACCGGCCATTTTCGGGGGTCCGACGGGACTGGTCAACTGGACGGTAAAAAACGAGACCCGTTACGATACCACCGGGATTGCGCCGGATGCAGTTGACCTGGCAACAAACGACAGCCTGATCCTGGCAGCTTACGAACCGGTCAACCTGAAGCGGAAAGCCAAATTTGTCCAACCCGGGATGGTGATCTCGTTCAAAGACCCGGCCGGACGGTTGGGACTGATCCTTGTCAAAGAGTTGGTGCCCGGTCCTGACGGATATCTGCTGATGGACCTGATAATTCAGCAAAACTGACGGTATGAAAAGCTGCTATCTCCTCTTTGCATGTCTTCTGAGTTTCGGATTCAGCCTGTTTCCGTTTTCTCTCTCCGCCCGGAAAGTGATTTCCGGAACGGTGTCAGACTGCCGCACCGGAAATCCTCTTTCAGGAGCTAATATTGTCATTACAGGAACCAGCAGGGGCGCTGTTTCGGGACCGGATGGAAGGTTCATTCTCCCCGTTGAAGCCGACCAGAAGATCCGGATCAAGGTCTCCTATATAGGGTATCATGAACTTCAGCGCATGGTGCCGGAATTCCACCAGAAGGATACGATCCTCCTCTTTCTTTGCCTGAATCCGGAGATTCGCCAGATGGATGAACTCTTCGTAACCGCTACACGCACACCACAGACTCCTGCTGAGATCCCGGCCCGGATCGCTGTGATCCCGGCCCGTAAGGTCATGGAAATGCCGGTGAATAATGCGGATGAGGTACTTCAACTGGTCCCCGGGATCAAATTCGACCGCGATTTCGGGATCTTTTCGAAAAATTCGAGTGTGACCATGCGGGGATTGAACGGTTCATACCGGGCCCTGATCCTGCTGGATGGCGTCCCCCTGAACAAGACAGATGGTGGAGGGATCAACTGGAACCGGCTGGTTCCCGATAACATCGACCGGATCGAGGTATTGAAAGGGCCTGTATCAGCGGTGTACGGAAGCAACGCCATGAGCGGGGTGATCAACATCATCACCGAACAACCCGCAGTTCCTTTTGAAGGACTGGTCAAGGTATTCTATGGGACATATCAAACGTTTGGAGGCCTGGTTAAACTCGGCGGGAGTCTTCTGCATAACCAGCGGGGATTCTATTACAACTTTTCCCTCTTCTACCGGCAGGGAAAGGGCTATATCACGGAACCGGAGACCACCCGCGACTCCCTTGATACGGACCGGTACCTGAAAGAGGGTAGTGCCTCGGGAAAAATCGGATATCAGTTTAACGAGCGGAACCGGGTAGAGCTTGAATACAACTACTACAATGATATCCGCGGAGATGGAACTAAGATATACGAACCCCTCGGCAGTTACAACCGGTACCCGACCCATTTTCTCAGGGTCTCTTCGCATAACGGCTGGGGGAAATACAGTCTGCTGGTCAATGGCTTTTACCAGTACGAAAACTACCTGCGCCAGAATGAAACCAGAAGCACAAAGCGCAGCGGGAAATACACCCTGTACGAAACTGACAGCAAACGGGAGGATTACGGCCTCTGGATCAACCTGACCAACCAGATCCTTCCGGCCCAGTCCCTTACCGTCGGAGTGGACCTGAAGCAGGGCCGTGTGGATGCCTCCGACACCTATTATACATCATCCGATATATTGACCAACCGTGGCACCCTATCGTTCTTTGCCCTGTTCACTGAATACGAACTGAACCTCTGGCAACAGAAGTTGAGTGTAACAGCCGGTCTCCGGTGGGATATCGCATGGTTCACCAGGGGTTCGTTTACCATTGAGTACCCCAGCAGCCTGTCAGAGTTCATGAGTGCCTATCCTGCGGATTTCTCCGATGAGACCTGGAACGCTATCAGTCCGAAACTGGGTTTGCGGTACAACTTCAATGTATTTCAAAGCCTTTACCTCTCTTATGCGCATGGATTCCGTCCGCCCATTCTCGACGACATGTGTAAAAACGGAAATATCAGCAAAGGATTCAAGCTGGCCAATCCGCATCTGAAACCGGAGGCACTGGACAACATCGAGGCGGGGGCCACCCTCACCCTGCTGAAACGGGTTACCCTGGAGCCTTCGGCGTATCTTTCATTTGGAAGAGATTTTCAGTATTTTGTCACCACAGGCGACAGCGTGTACACGGGTGGGGATAACCTTAAACCGGTCATGAAGCGTGAAAATATCAGCCGGGTCAGGATCCTGGGAGCCGAAGTGACAGTCACCATCCCGGTGGTCCATACCCTTTCCTTCCTGGCAAATTATGCCTTCAACAATTCACGGATCATCCGGTTTGACACAGCGAATAATCCGGATAAAGACCTCACCGGAAAATTTCTGATGGAGGTCCCGGCCAACCAGGCGTTCGCAGGTTTCATCTATACTCCGTCGTGGCTCAGCGCCACCCTCACCTGCCGGTATGTGGGCAGCCAATGGATCGATGACGAAAACACAGCCCAATCCCCCGGTTATTTTACCATTGACCTGAAGGCTTCCCATACCTTTTTTAGTCGGCTGACAGCCGGAGTTACGGTGCAGGATCTCCTCAACCGGCAATGGACCGACAGCAAAGGGCAACTCAGCCCGGGGCGCTACATCATGGTCAGCCTCTCATACCGCTTTTAATCTGATCAATAATGACAACTCGAACCTTAAAACTTTTTACGTATGAAACAGATTCTACTTTTTATCATCGTGTTCCTTCTGAGTCTACCTGCTTCCAGAAGCCAGGTCGTGCTTGCCCGGTGGACCTTCCCAACCGGGAATCAAACGGATAGCCTCGCTGACGGAGGTATTCCTGCTAACCTCGACAAAGCCATCCATACAGAAGGTGGTACCAGTGCCATCGATTTCTCCAAAAACGGATTCACCACAAAAGCTGCCCAGGCAACGGATTGGAATGACGGTGCTGACCTGAAGTGCTGGGTGGTGGAGATCACAACAACCAATTACGACCACCTTACCATCAGCTCCAAACAACAGTCGGGGGGGAATAATCCAGGTCCCCGCGACTGGAAGGTACAATATCGGCCAGCGGCTGCCAGCTTCTGGACCGATGTGCCGAACACCACCCTGGAGGTCCAGAACGACTGGACGACAGGGGTTCTCGACTCCGTTGAACTGCCCGAAGAGTGCAAAAACCAGGCCTCCCTGTTTATCCGGTGGGTGATGACAAGCAATACCAATTCGATCGGAGATCCTGTTGCAGCAACAGGCATCAGCAAGATAGACGATATCGTATTTACCGGAAAGCTGATCAACACTGCCCTTGCCGAACCGGATCAGGCCATTCGCCTGTCTGTGTATCCCAATCCATGTACCAGTCAGATCACCGTTACTTCGGCGGATCCGATCACTTCGCTGATTGTGACAGATGCCAGCGGACAGGTGGTATATTCCGCAGACCGGTTCGGGAACGAGATCACCCTGGAGGTGGGTCAGCTGCCTGCCGGTTATTACATCCTCCGGGCGACGACGGCCTCATCCCGGGTAATAACAGCCCGGTTCTTCAGGATGGATTGATTGGAACCGAGGGGGAATTTCGCTACCTTCGTGCAATGAAAGCAATGATCCTCCATGGGCTGACGGATCTGAAATCAAATGCAGCGCCGTTGACACCAGGCATTCTTCCAGATCCGATACCTGGTCCAAACGAACTATTGATCCGGGTCTCTACCTGTGGTGTCTGTCATACCGAATTGGATGAAATCGAAGGGCGGACCCCTCCCTCCCACTTTCCTATGGTATTGGGGCATCAGGTGGTAGGCCGGATTGAAGCGATGGGATCCGGTACAACCAAACACCAAACCGGCACCCGGGTAGGGGTCGCCTGGATCCATTCAGCCTGTGGAACATGTCAGTACTGCCGGGAGGGTAACGAAAACCTGTGCCCCGGATTCAAAGCCACCGGCCGGGATGTCTATGGCGGGTATGCGGAGTATATGACGGTACCTGAGAATTATGCTTTCCCAATTCCCGACGTGTTTACAGACGAGGAGGCCTCCCCGTTGCTGTGCGCAGGAGCGATCGGTTACCGGTCCATTCGGTTATCTGGCATCAGGCATCCGGCATCTGCCATCGGGCTTACGGGTTTCGGCGCCTCCGCCCACCTGGTCCTCAAGATGATCCGTCATCGCTGGCCGGAGGTAAAGGTCTTTGTCTTTGCCCGAAATGAAAGAGAACGGGTGTTTGCCCGCGAGCTGGGAGCCGTCTGGGCCGGTGATACGACTGATATTCCTCCGGAGAAAATGGATGCCATCATTGATACCACCCCCGTATGGAAGCCTGTTGTAGAGGCCCTGAAAAATCTCAAACCCGGCGGGCGGATGGTGATCAATGCCATCCGGAAAGAGGATGCCGATAAGGAGTATCTTCTGAAACTCAACTATCCCGAACATCTCTGGATGGAGAAGGAGATCAAGAGTGTGGCCAATGTCACTGGTTCCGATGTCAGGGAATTTCTTACACTGGCAGCTGAGATGCCGATCAAACCTGAAGTGCAACTCTATCCCCTGGAGGATGCCAACAAAGCCCTGCTGGAGTTGAAACAGCAACAGATCCGTGGGGCAAAAGTTCTGAAGGTCAAGTAATCCACCAGATGGCCACTACAATCCTTAACGAAGAGCTGGAACACGAGCAGGATCTCGAAGACTGGATCGCCGACCTGGAACGGATGAAGGAAGATCTGCGGAAGTTTAGAATCTGATCCCACCTCCGAAATTGGTCGTGCTGCTTGCAGTCAGTATTTGTGCATTTGATGCCTGGACAAGAAATAGGTTCAGTTCAGGGATGTATGCACCGTTCCTGCAATCCCATGGCCAAGCGGGTCAGCCAGGCAAAGAGGATTGCCAGGAAGATACCAACCACGGCACCCGCCAGGATGTCCCCCGGATAGTGTACCCCCAGGTAGATCCTCGAATAGGCCATGATGAAAGCCCAGGTCAGGAGGACGGGAAGAAGCCACCGGTGCCGGCGGCGGAGGAACAGGAGAAGAAATACAGCGATGGCCACATTGGTGGAGGCGTGGGCGGAGTAAAAACCGTACTCCCCGCCTCGGTACCCGTTCACGGTATGGACCACCAGTTCGATCTCCGGTACATGGGTCGGACGGAGACGTTTTACTTCGTATTTCGAACCATTGGCCAGCTGGTCGGAAGCAGCGATCATCAAAGCCACTGCGATAAGGATGGTGATGGTCTTCCATTTGAATTCACGGATGAGGAGAATGACCATCCACACGTATAGGGGCAGCCAGACGATCGGTTTGGTGGCGTACCAGAAGAACTGATCGAAAAAGGGGCTGTGCAGTCCGTTCAGGGTGAGGAAGATGGATTGGTCAATATGGTTCAGCGATTCAAGCATTTTTTACAGCAGATTATGCAGATTTATTCAATTCCTCCCATATCAGGGCTTTCAGCTTTTCCAGGCCGGTTTTTTTGTGTGAGGAGATAAAGATACAGGGAAGGTCGGGAAGCTCCTTTTTTAACTCCCGGGTGATCTCCGTATCGGCCAGGTCGGCCTTGGTCACCGCCAGCACACGGGGTTTGTCAAGCAACTCCGGATTATAAAGCCTCAATTCATTCCGCAGGATCCGGTACTCCTCCCTGATATCGGGACAGTCGACCGGGATCATAAACAGCAGCAGCGAGTTGCGCTCGATGTGGCGAAGGAATCGCAATCCGATTCCCTTCCCTTCATGCGCCCCTTCAATGATCCCCGGAATATCGGCCATTACAAACGACCGGTTGTCGTGGTAGCTGACAATCCCGAGATTCGGGACCAGCGTGGTGAAGGGATAGTCGGCAATCTGTGGTTTGGCCGCCGAAATAACCGAAAGGAGGGTCGATTTCCCGGCATTGGGAAATCCGACTAATCCTACATCGGCAAGCAGTTTCAGCTCCAGGATGAACCACCCTTCCCGGCCTGGTTCACCCGGCTGGGCATATCTTGGAGCCTGGTTGGTGGCCGATTTGAAGTGGTCGTTACCCAGCCCGCCTCTTCCCCCCTGGACCAGTACAATGGCCTCCTGATCTCCGGTCACTTCGCAGAGAATTGCTCCTGTTTCGGTATCCCGGGCAACGGTTCCGAGTGGTACTTCGATAAATACACTCTTTCCGTTGGCTCCCGTTTTCAGGCTGCGCATCCCATGTTCCCCGTGACCGGCTTTCAGGTGCTTGGTGAATTTGAGATGGAGAAGCGTCCAGAGCTGTTTGTTGCCCTTCAGGATAATATCTCCTCCTTTGCCTCCGTCGCCGCCATCCGGACCTCCCCGGTAATTGGTCCGGGTGTGAAGAAAATGGGCCGATCCCGCCCCTCCCTTTCCGGAAGCGCAGAAAATTTTTACATAATCGACAAAGTTTGATTCTGCCATCGTTTGTTTCCCCGGGGGCCTCAGCTTGCTTCAGTACGAAAAGGCTTCCAGGATTGTTACCGGTGATCGATGACGCGACACAGCGACTTAAAAACATGTTCGATCGTCCCCTCTCCAGGCACCTCTATATAAAGATCCCGCTTTTTGTAATAGTCGATGAGTGGTTTGGTATGCCTGTGGTAAACAGTCAACCGGTTCTTGATCACCTCTTCTGTGTCGTCGGTCCTGCCCTGTTCTATGGCCCTGTTCACAAGCCGGCGCAGTACCTCATTCTCCGGGACAACCAGTGAGACCACCATGGTCACTTTGAGGTTCGCATGTGTCATCATTTCATCGAGTGCCTCTGCCTGCCGAAGTGTCCGGGGAAAACCGTCAAATATGAATCCATCGGCTTCTTTATGCTTTTCGCAGGTGCTCTCCAGGATCTGAATCAGCAACTCATCCGAAACCAGTTCCCCGCTGGCGATGACGTCACGCACCCTCAACCCCAGTTCTGTTTCCAGTTTGATTTCCGCCCGCAGAATATCACCGGTAGACACGTGTACCAGGTTATAATGTTTTGCCACTTTCACAGCCTGGGTTCCTTTTCCCACGCCGGGAGGACCAAAAAAGATCAGATTCAGCATAGCTTGTGTTTTGATGTCATTCCGAGCGAAGCGAAGGAATCCCCGCTCCTGACTCAATTCTCTAACTTATATATCTCCGGCAGGTTTCTCCCATATCCATCGTAATCCAATCCATAACCCACCACAAACGCATTGGGAATCTCCATGCCCAGGTAATCTATTTTAAAACTCTTCACAAATGCCTCCGGTTTCAGGGAGAAGCATGCCAGTCGTACCGAAACAGGGTGGTAGCCGGCGAGTTCCTTCAGCAGATGGTCCATGGTAATCCCCGTATCCACAATATCTTCCACCACGATCACATGCCGCCCCCTGAGTTCCTCATTTAGTCCTATCAGCTCTTTGACCTCCTCGGATGTCTTTGTCCCGACATATGATGCATACTTCACGAATGATATCTGACAGGGGATGGTCAGTTGCCGGATCAGGTCGGCGGCAAAGACAAAGGCCCCGTTTAGTACCGGGAGCAACAGGGGGTTCCTGCCAGCATAGTCGGTATTGATCCGGCCGGCTATCTCCCGGACAACCTGGTCTATTTGCTCCCGGGTAATAAATTTCCTGAACACCTTATCCTTGACTTCAACAAATTCCATCAGCTATTTAAATGGGCAACTGTTACAAAATAAAGAAGAAAATCTTAATTTCGTCTCTTCAAAAGTAAAATTGTTCCGCATGAATCCTGTCGTCAGCATCATTATGGGCAGCACATCGGATCTTCCGGTGATGGAAGCAGCTGCCAAATTTCTCAACGATCTGCAGATCCCATTTGAGATCAATGCCCTGTCAGCTCACCGTACACCGGAAAAAGTCGAAGCGTTTGCCAAAGGGGCCTATGCGCGTGGCATCAAAGTGATTATTGCAGCTGCCGGGATGGCTGCTCACCTGCCGGGTGTGATTGCCTCTATGACCACTCTTCCGGTGATCGGCGTGCCGATCAAGGCTTCGCTGGACGGGCTGGACGCCCTGCTGGCCATCGTTCAGATGCCTCCTGGGATTCCTGTCGCTACCGTGGGAATCGACGGCGCCCAGAATGCAGCGATTCTGGCTGCTGAGATGCTGGCTCTCTCCGACGAAAAGGTCCGTCAGAGGATGGTGCAATTCAAGGAAGATCTCAAGAAAAAGATCGTGAAAGCCAATGAGGAACTGGCCGCGGTGAAGTTCGAGTTTAAGGTGGACTGATTCGTTTCCGGATGATCATCAATCCATCGCGAACAGGGAGGAGCAGATTTTCCACCCGTTCGTCCTGTAACACAAACGCATTGAATTCAGCAATCCCGCGTGTCTCCTTATCCCATCTTTCCGTTGCATCCAGTACCTTGCCATCCCACAGCACATTATCTGCCAGGACAAATCCTCCTGTCCGTACCCGGGGCAGGACCAGGTTATAATAATCGATATACCGGGATTTATCGGCATCAATATAAACCAGGTCCCAGGTCTCTTCCAGGGTGGGAATCACCTCCATCGCATCCCCTATGTGCAGCACCACCAAATCCGCCAGGGATGCTTCGTTCAGGTATTTCCGGATGATGGGTTCAAGTTCGGGGTTGGATTCAATGGTGTGCAATACCCCTCCCCTGCCCCTCCCCTTCAAGGGGAGGGGCAGGGGAGGGGTATTGCCCACCATTGAATCCAACCCCGAACTTGAACCCATCATCCGGAAATACCTGAACGAAGAATCCC
>Ga0163200_1000039_pt1 | contig 62106 bp, 60 predicted proteins | sample PL_2010_200m_FD_113535 | JGI IMG/M metagenome (GOLD analysis project Ga0163200, IMG submission 113535) | Freshwater microbial communities from Powell Lake, British Columbia, Canada to study Microbial Dark Matter (Phase II) - PL_2010_200m | ecosystem: Environmental > Aquatic > Freshwater > Lake ... | reverse complement strand
CTTCCACACAGTCGGTGTATTTGCACTTGATGCAGTTGTCGGTGACGACGAAGGTCATTTCTAGCTATCTCCTCGGGCGTGTCAGGTGGCGTTGCAATGACGCCCCCGTTCGGCAGGACTATGACGGCATCAGGCAAATGCCGCCTATATCCAAAAAATGCGCGCGATTCTAGCAGCTTTTTTGCAGCCGTCAGACACGCGCTTTCAGGTTGTATAGCAGGTCCAGCGCCTGGCGCGGGCTCATATCATCGGGATTGATCCGACTCAATTCTTCGACTACCGGGTGTGGCAGGCTTGCAAACAGGTCGCTCTGCTGAGGTGGCGCAGGCTGGCCTGTGGTTATCTTGGGCGTTTCGTGGGGCAGGCTGGTGGTTTCCAGCCGCGACAGATGGTCGCGTGCGCGCTGGATCACTTCGCCAGGCACACCGGCTAACTGTGCCACGGCCAAGCCATAACTCTGGCTCGCCGGTCCCGGCAAGACATGGTGAAGGAAGACGATGCGTTCGTTGTGCTCGGTGGCCGACAGGTGCACGTTGGCCACCACCGGCTGGCTTTCCGGCAGTACGGTGAGTTCGAAGTAATGCGTCGCGAAAAGGGTATAGGCGCGCAGTTTGGCCAGGTGTTCTGCCGCTGCCCAGGCCAGTGACAAGCCATCGAAAGTACTGGTGCCGCGCCCGACTTCGTCCATCAGCACCAGGCTGCGGTCGCTGGCGTTATGCAGGATGTTGGCCGTCTCGCTCATTTCGACCATGAAGGTCGAGCGGCCGCCGGCCAGATCATCTGACGAGCCGATGCGGGTAAAGATGCGATCGACCAGAGACAGTTCGCAGGCTTTGGCTGGTACGAAACTGCCGATTTGCGCCAGCAGTACGATCAGCGCCGTTTGGCGCATGTAAGTTGACTTACCGCCCATGTTCGGGCCGGTGATCACCAGCATGCGGGTTTCGTCATCAAGGTTGAGGTCGTTGGCGACGAAGGGCGTCTGCAACACCTGTTCAACCACAGGATGACGGCCCTGTTCGATCTGCAGGCAGGGATGCTCGACGAAACGCGGGCGGTTGAGGTCGAGCGTCAGGGCGCGTTCGGCCAGGTTGCTGAGCACGTCGAGTTCGGCCAGTGCCGCGGCGCTATCCTGCAGGGGTGCAAGATGACCGATGAGCAACTCCAGCAGTTCTTCATAGAGCAGCTTTTCGCGCGCCAGTGCTCGGCTCTTGGCAGACAGCGCCTTGTCTTCGAACTCTTTGAGCTCCGGCGTGATGAAACGCTCGGCGCCCTTTAGCGTTTGCCTGCGGATGTAATCAGCCGGCGCAGATTCCGCCTGTTTGCTGGGCAGCTCGATGAAATAGCCATGCACCCGGTTGTAGCCGACCTTGAGGTTGGCCAGTCCGGTGCGGGCTTTCTCACGAGTTTCCAGATCCATCAGGTACTGGCCGGCGTTCTCCGACAGCGATTGCAGTTCGTCCAGTTCATCGTCATAGCCAGTCTTCAACACGCCGCCTTCGCGGATCACTGCCGGCGGGTTATCGATGATGGCCTTGGCCAACAACGCAGCGAGCTCGGGGTAGGTCCGGATGGTGGTCGCCAGCTCGGTCAGATGAGGGGCGACCAGTTCCGTCATGCCCTCCTGAAGCTGCGGCAGGGCTACGAGAGCGTCACGCAGGCGCGCCAGATCGCGCGGCCGAGCGTTGCGCAAGCCGATTCGCGCGAGGATACGCTCGAGATCACCGATCTCTTTCAGCTGTGGCTGGATCTGTTCGAAGCGATAGTGCTCTAGCAGGCATGTGATCGAGTCCTGGCGGGCCTCGAGCGCGCTTCGATCACGCAACGGGCGATTCAGCCAGCGGCTGAGCAGGCGGCTGCCCATGGCGGTCTGGCAGCGGTCGACTACTGATTGCAGGGTATTCTCGCGGCCACCGCCGAGATTAATGTCCAGTTCCAGATTGCGCCGGGTCGCGCCGTCAAGGATGACCGTCTCGTCGAGACGCTCGTGGCGAAGGCTACGCAGATGATGCAAAGCGGTACGCTGGGTTTCCTTGGCATAGGTCAGGAGGCAACCCGCGGCGCCGATAGCGAGCGTCAACCGCTCGCACCCAAAACCTTTCAGATCCTGAGTCCCAAACTGTTGGCAGAGGCCTTTGAAGCCACTGTCGCGGTCGAAATCCCAAGGCGCTCGCCGGCGTACGCCGCGGCGCTTCTCGACTGGCAAATTGGCAGGCCAGTCGTCTGGGATCATCAGTTCAGCCGGGTTCAGGCGCTCTACCTCAGCCAGTAGCGTTTCCCAGCCGCCAAACTCCTGCACGCTGAATCGGCCGCTGGTGATGTCCAGCACCGACAGGCCGAACAGCTTCTCGTCGCCCACCACCGCTGCCAGGAGATTATCTCGGTGCTCGTCGAGCAGAGCTTCATCACTCACCGTGCCGGGGGTGATGATTCGCACCACCTGTCGCTCCACTGGGCCCTTGCTGGTCGCAGGGTCGCCGATCTGTTCGCAGATCACTACAGACTCGCCAAGCTTCACCAGGCGGCTGAGATAGCCCTCGGCGGAGTGAAACGGGATGCCCGCCATGGGTATCGCGTTACCACCGGACTGACCGCGCGCGGTCAGGGTGATGTCCAGCAGCTTGGCGGCTTTCTTGGCGTCGTCGTAGAACAGCTCGTAAAAGTCGCCCATGCGGTAGAACATCAGCTGGTCAGGGTGCTCGCGTTTGAGCTTCCAGTACTGCTGCATCATGGGCGTGTGATGGGACAGGTCTTGTGACATATAGCTCGACTTGGTGCGATGTGCAGGTAACAGAGCAGACGCGGCTGGGTCCCGTTTATAGGTAACGGCCGTTGCTGGCGCTGTGCGCAGGATGAAATAAACCGGGAAGGTTATCATGGCCCGTACCAGGTGCGATGGGGCAACCTGCCGAGCTGATACCTGAGATGCCAAGCATCGGTTTGACTGTTTTGGGATTGCTATGTCTGCATTAGAACAGGCGTCGAATGCATCGACGAATTTGCTCCTCGTTACGCTGGTCAACGTAATTGTCGTCGCGGTGGTCGTGGCGGTTCACTACGAGTTTCTGTCGCGGCTGTCTGCAAGCAGGCCGAGCCCACATTTCCATCATCGCGTAGGAATCGTGTTTGGCGTGTTCGGTGCGTTGACGGCACATGCGGTAGAGGTCTGGGTGTTTGCCGTTGCCTACTATCTCATGCATCACTCGCCCGGCTGGGGAACGCTGGCTGGTGAGTTCAGCGGCAGCCTGCTGGATTGTGCCTATTTCTCTTTCACGACATTTACGACCGTTGGCTTTGGCGACATCCATCCCGTCGGCGCCATTCGATTCCTGACGGGCATCGAGGCACTGACGGGATTGGTATTGATCACATGGACCGCCTCGTTTCTGTTTCTCGAAATGCAGCGCCACTGGACTGTCCGGTGAGTGCTTACAGCGGAGGGCGTTTGGCATCGCGTGGCTGACCGTCAGAACGTGCGCTGCTAAGGTAGCCTTTGATATCGGCATCAGGAGCTTTAATGTTCACTTTGACCGAACTCGCGGCCCAGCTGGGCCATGCGCTCCAGCAAAAGTCGGCGCAAGTGACCACAGCCGAGTCCTGCACAGGGGGAGGCATTGCCGAGGCCATTACCCGCGTTGCCGGCAGCTCGGCCTGGTTCGAGGCTGGCTTCGTCACCTATTCCAACCGTCAGAAATCCTCTCAGCTGCGCGTGCCGGAACATCTATTTTCCGAAGTGGGTGCAGTGAGCCGTGAAGTCGTCGAAGCGATGACCCGCGGGGCCCAGGCTGCCAGCGGGGCGCGCTACGCTGTGGCTGTCAGCGGCGTAGCGGGGCCGGGCGGGGGTTCGCCAGAAAAGCCGGTCGGTACGGTGTGGCTGGCCTGGGCCTGCGACGATGACCGGTACTCAAGACGTTTTCAGTTCGACGGCGACCGGCAGGCCGTTCGTGAACAGAGTGTGAAGGCGGCGCTCGTCGGATTGATCCGCCTGGCGACTGGAGAAAATCCGATTGAGGGCTAGGCGCTCGTTTTTGCCTATGCTCTAATACTGTCTACTTATACAGTTGTTGTGGCCTCTGGCCCTCTTGATCAAGTGAGGATTGTAATGGACGAGAACAAGAAGCGCGCCTTGGCTGCTGCCTTGGGCCAGATCGAAAAGCAGTTCGGTAAAGGCGCGGTCATGCGCATGGGCGACCATGATCGCCAGGCTATTCCCTCTATTTCCACCGGTTCGCTGGGCCTGGACATCGCGCTTGGCATTGGCGGATTGCCTAGAGGGCGAATCGTTGAAATCTACGGCCCGGAATCTTCGGGTAAGACCACTCTGACCCTGTCCGTTATCGCGGAAGCACAAAAGATGGGCGCCACCTGCGCCTTCGTCGACGCCGAACACGCGCTGGATCCCGATTACGCTGGCAAGCTCGGCGTCAATGTCGACGACCTGCTGGTTTCCCAGCCGGATACCGGTGAGCAAGCGCTGGAAATCACCGACATGCTGGTGCGCTCCAATGCGGTCGACGTAATCATCGTCGACTCCGTGGCCGCGCTGGTGCCCAAGGCCGAAATCGAAGGCGAGATGGGCGATACCCATGTCGGCCTGCAAGCACGTCTGATGTCTCAGGCGCTGCGCAAGATCACCGGTAACATCAAGAACGCCAATTGCCTGGTTATCTTCATCAACCAGATCCGCATGAAGATCGGCGTGATGTTCGGCAGCCCGGAAACCACCACCGGCGGTAACGCGCTGAAGTTCTACGCTTCGGTCCGTCTCGACATCCGTCGTACTGGCGCGGTGAAAGAAGGGGACGAAGTGGTTGGTAGCGAAACGCGGGTCAAGGTGGTCAAGAACAAGGTGGCGCCACCGTTCCGTCAGGCTGAGTTCCAGATCCTTTATGGCAAGGGCATCTACCGCAATGGCGAGGTCATTGACCTTGGCGTGCAGCAGGGTCTGGTCGAGAAGTCCGGCGCCTGGTATGCCTACAAGGGCAACAAGATCGGTCAAGGCAAGGCTAATGCGGCCAAGTTCCTTGAAGAGAACGTGGAGATCGGTCGCGAGATCGAACAGCAGATTCGCGACAAGTTGCTAGTGGTTGCGCCTGATACCAAGGCCAATCCGGTCGGCGAAAATCTGGTCGAAGCCGACGCCTAATCGGTATGCCGGTCGTGCTCGACAGCCCCGCCGCTGTGCGGCGGGCAGCCATGGATCTACTGGCCCGGCGCGAGCATGGGCGCATCGAGCTGAGTCGTAAATTGCGCTTACGCGGTGCGCCAGCTGAACTCATCGAGCCTGCGCTGGAAAGGTTGGCCGATGAGGGATTGCTTAGCGAAGCTCGTTATCTGGAGAGTTTCGTGCGCATGCGAGCCAACGCCGGGTACGGTCCATTGCGCATACGTGAAGAGCTGACCCAGCGAGGGCTGGCTCGAGAGGATATCGAGCAGGCATTACGCGACAGTGGCTTCGATTGGAATGCGCAACTGCATGAAGTGTGGTTGCGAAAGTTCGGTGAGTTGCCGGGCGATCAGCGGCAAAGGGCTCGTCAGGGCCGGTTTCTCAGCTACCGTGGCTATCCGCTGGACTTGATCGGGCGCCTCCTGCGAGGCGCTTCGCTCGACTGATCCGGACTCACATAGCGCTTCTCCCTTACTACGGCCTCGTCCGTTTGCAAATCTTGTTTTCGCACCGCTTCAATCTTCGGCACCCAATGGCGAAGCCCAGTGTTCCCTCGCATTGATGAAGTCGGTCAGTTCCCGTAGCCGGCCGTGATCCCGGCCGTTGAAAACAAAGCTCAGCCTGGGTAAAGGCTGCAGTTCCGGCTCGTCCAGCTCCATTTCACAGCACGCTTGCTGCTCGAAGCGACCTTTGAGACAGAGGTCGGCGAAATGTTCATTCATGTAGGTCACCGCGGCATCGCTCAGCACATGATTCATGCGCATGACGAAGCGATCCTGCAACCATCGGCTCGAGTGGAAGTTGCTGTAGAAGTGATCAATCTCTTCGGCAGCGTCTTCGGCATTGTCCACGAGGCGCATTAAACGCATGTCGGTCGGCAGAATGTAACGATTGCCCTCAAGCTGGCGACGCATAAAGTCCAGCGCATCTTTCCAGAACGTGCCGCCGGGTTCATCCAGCAGGACGATTGGCACCAGCGGGCTCTTACCCGTCTGGACCAGAGTAAGCACTTCCAGGGTCTCGTCCAGCGTGCCGAAACCACCGGGACACAGTACCAACGCATCCGCCTCCTTGATAAAGAACAGCTTGCGCACGAAGAAGAAGTGAAAGGACAGCAGGTGGTCGGTGCCATCTACCGTCGGGTTGGCATGCTGCTCAAACGGCAGGGTGATGTTAAGGCCGAGGCTGTTATCCATGCCTGCGCCTTCATGGGCAGCCGCCATAATGCCGCCACCGGCCCCGGTAATAACCATCAATTCGTAGCGTGCAAGCGTCGCGCCGAGCTCCCGGGCAAGTGCGTACAGCGGGTGCTCGACGGGGGTGCGTGCAGAGCCGAAAACAGTCACCTTGCGGCGACGCTTGAACTGGTCGAGGCGGCTGAACGCATGCTCCATTTCGCGCATGGTCTGAAGCAGAATCTTTGCATCCCAACGGCTTCGATCGGCTTGTGCCATGCGCATGACGGTGACCAGCATTTCCCGATACAGCAGCAGGTTCTGGCTGCTGGATGGGACTACCAAGGCAACCAGTTCATCGATTTTCTTCGACAGTTCGGCGCCACTGGTTTTGAAATGCCGCGACAGGTAATCGTCCGATTCGAAAGGCATACGAGGTCTCCTTGAGAAAGCTTCGGTGCTGCTCAGCCGCCATGCAGGGGCGGCGCCTCCCATGTGCGCATGCGTGCAAAAGACCGCCAAAATTTGGCCTGGGTGACGCCTGACATCCGGCTTACTGGGGCCAATGGTTCTATGCCTAACAATAGCCCAGCGCGAAGGCGCTAATGCTGGTCCCTACGCTCAGTGAGCAAAAGACCATCATCATACGTGCAGCTTTTAGGTGAGCCGCAGGGTTGGGCTGCGGCTGTGCCGGTCATCAGAGGGCGATGCGGTCGCCTGGTTCCGGAATGTTGGCTTGCCAGTCGAGACGATCACGCAGTGCCTCCTGCAAGGCATGCATCTTGTCTAGCTCCCCATGCACGAGATAGAGCTCCGGACGCGTCTTGAATTGGCTCGCCCATTCAATCAGCTGTGATTGTCCGGCATGCGCTGAGAAACCACCCAAGGTATGAACCTGAGCTTTCACCGCTATGCGCTGGTGCATCAGCTTGACGGTCTTGGCTCCATCGACGATGGCGCGACCGAGTGTGCCGCTCGCTTGGAAGCCGGGAATGATCAAGTGGCATTCTTCACGCCAGAGGTTGTGCTTGAAGTGATGAAGAATGCGCCCGCCATTACACATGCCGCTGCCCGCGATAATGATCGCGCCACTTTTGAAACGGTTGATGGCCATCGACTCTTCGGCTGTCGGCGTCGCCTTGAATATCGGCAGCCATGTTTCGATACGCTGCCGGTTGTCGTCGCCAGCTATGCCGGGCTGTATCTCCAGTTGCTCTTGGAACAGTGAGTAAATCGCGTTCGCGCCGATCGCCATCGGGCTGTCCAGAAAGACCACTTGCTGAGGTACACGGCCCTGGTGGTAGAGGAGGCCGAGGTAATAGATCAAGTCTTGCGTGCGGCCGACCGCGAAAGACGGCATGAGTACGTTTCCACCGTCGCGGTGGGCCTGCTGAAGGATCTCGGCCAGCTCCTCGATGGTGGCCTGATGATCACGGTGGTCGCGATCGCCATAGGTAGATTCCATCAGCAGTACGTCGGCTTCGCTCAAAGGCGTCGGTGCGTGCATCAGTGGTGAACAGGCATTGCCAAGATCACCGGAAAAGACCAGGCGGCGGGTGGAGCCGAAATCTTCAACGTCGACCTGAACGATGGCTGACCCAAGGATGTGCCCCGCATCGAAGAAGTTCACAGAAACCCCGGGCGCTGCTTGGAAGGCTTCGCCATAGGCATGAGGCTGACGTTGCGCCAGCATGCGTTCGGTGTCGACCCGGGTGTAGAGGGGCTTGATGGCTGGCTTGCCCAAACGCGCCCGCCACCGGTTTTCCCACTCGGCGTCCTTTTCCTGAATGTTCGCAGAGTCGAGCAGCATCAGCTCGACCAGCTTGCCGGTCGCTTCGGTGACATGGATTGGCCCTTTGAATCCTGCTGCCACTAGCTTCGGTAGCAAGCCGCTATGATCGATGTGCGCGTGCGACAGCACCACGGCATCCAGGGTTTGAGGATCGAAGCTGAAACCCGCTCGGTTGCCTGCTTCCTCTTCGCGCCGCCCTTGGCGCATGCCGCAGTCGAGAAGTACGCGAACGCCTTCATGGGTTTCGATCAGGTAGCAGGATCCGGTGACCTGTTGGATGGCGCCGAGAAAGCTGAGCAAAGCCATGAGAAGCTCCTGTCTGTACGGTTGCGCCAATCATGCCCGCTATACCGGCGGCTCATCTTGATGCATATCAGAGAGAGCGCCCCGGACGCTGACTAGACTATCGCCAACGCCCATTAACGGAGTGCTCCATGAATCAGCTACTGCCCAGTCTTGTCGAGCTGGATCATCATGCGGAGATCCAGCCGGAGTTCGGTTCTTGGCGAACCGGGTATGGACCTTTCGAGCATGCCTTGGAAACGCAGGCTGCGGTGTTTCGTCTGGCTCATCAACTGGTACAGGCGAAGCTGCAGCCGGATCTGGCAAGTGTCTATCGGTTGTTGCAGGCCATCGACAGAATCGGCTCGGCAGGACTCTGGCTGGTCGTGCACATGACCTATGCGCGTCGCGTTCGGCTCGACGGTTCGCCACTCTGTGCCGAGGACTTCAAGGCTGCGCCAGAAGGGCATACCGGCGGCTCGCTGAACATGGTGCCTGCCTACGCCGGTTACCTTGGACTGAACGCTCTGACAGGCCGTACGCGTGCATGGTTGATGGGGCAGGGCCATTGCGTCGCAGCGATCGAGGCGCTGAATCTGCTTACCGACAATATGCATCCCGAGCAAAAGGAAGCTTATGGCGATGGCGAAGCAGGCCTCAACCGACTGCTCGAGGATTTCTATGGCTACCATCAGGCGGCGGATGGCAGCCCGTCGGCGCCTTTGGGCAGCCATGTCAACGCGCACACCGGCGGCGGTATTGCTGAAGGCGGGTACCTTGGTTTCGCCGAGCTGCAATATGCCCATATGCCACTGCCTGGCGAGACGCTTGTCGCCTTCCTTTCTGATGGTGCGGCAGAGGAGCAGCGCGGCAGCGACTGGATGCCACGTTGGTGGCGTGCCGAGGATTGTGGCGTGGCGCTGCCGATTATGATCGCCAACGGTCGGCGAATCGAACAGCGGACCCAGCTTGGTACCCACGAGGGGCTTGAAGGGTTCCGCCAGCACCTGAGCCGTTGTGGCTTCGACCCGATTCCCTTCAATGGTCGTGACCCGGCAGCCTTCGTCTGCGCATTGTGGGAGATGGAGCAGCGCCTGGCCCGGCGGGTCGAGGAAAAGGCTCGCGGCCTGCTGCGCTATCCGCTGCCGATCCCCTACGGCATTGCCGAGACGATCAAAGGGTTCGGCTTCTATGGCGCCGGCAGCAATGCGGCGCATAACCTGCCGCTGCCGGGTAACCCGCACGTCGATGACGCCTCGCGCGAGTTGTTCAATACGCATGCCGCCCCGCTTTTCGTGGCCTGGGATGAGCTTCAGCACGCTCGCCATCTGGTTGCACAGTCCCGTCACGCGCGCCCCGCCGAGCGCGACAGTGTTCTGGCGATGAGGCGTCCCGCTGCGCCGACCATGCCCTCCCTCAGATACCACGATCACGCTTGTTCACCGATGGCAGCGGTAGATGATTTTTTTGTCGAGCTCACCCGCGCCAATCCGTCGTTGCGCCCTCGTGTAGGTAACCCCGATGAACTCGCCAGCAATCGTCTGGGTGGGGTACTCAAAGCGTTGAAACACCGTGTGGTCGATCCTGAAGGGGAGTTCGAGGCGGTGGACGGCAAGATCATCACGGCACTGAACGAAGAGGCCGTGGTTTCCGCCTGTCTCGCCAACCAGGGTGGGCTGAACCTGGTTGCCAGTTATGAGGCCTTCTGCGTGAAGATGCTCGGTGCGGTACGCCAAGGCCTGATTTTCGCCCGGCAGCAGAAGGAAGTGGGACGGCCCGCTGGTTGGCTTGGCTGGCCGATCATCGCCACATCGCATACCTGGGAAAACGGCAAGAATCAGCAGTCGCACCAGGACACCACGTTCTGCGAGGCCTTGCTGGGCGAGATGAGCGATATGGCGAGGGTTCTGTTTCCTGCGGACCACAACAGTGCCTTGGCGCTGCTGCCTTCCATTTTTCAGGCCCGCGGTGCGCTGGCTTGCTTGGTCATGCCTAAGCGTGAGCGGCCTGCCATTTTCAATCAGGTCCAGGCCGAGCAGCTTGCGCGTGATGGCGCGATCATCGTCGACGAGCAGAAGGGCACTAATCCCCTCCTTCTGATTGCGAACGGCAGCTACCAGTTGACCGAAATGCAGCGGGCCACCGAGAGGCTCAAAGAGGCGGGTGTCAGCTATCGTCTGGTTTATCTTCAGGAGCCGGGGCGCTTCCGCGCGCCGCGTGATCGTTGGGAAATCGAGGCGCTCGCAGCGGACGGGGTGACCGAGCGTCTGTTTCCTGAACAGATCGAGATGCGGGTATTGCTGACCCACATGCGCCCTGAGGTAGCGCGTGGTCATCTCTGGCCAATCCTGCCGGACGTGCGGCGCAATTCAGTGCTGGGCTATCGCAATCGTGGCGGCACCCTGGACGAGGGTGGCATGCAGTTCGCCAACCGGGCGTCCTGGGCAAATGTGCTGGCCGCCTGCGCACGGTTGCTCGACGTACCGCGAACTGCGTTGCTTAAGCCTGATGAGGCCGCTGCGGTGGCTGGCAAAGGCGATCCGCGCGTGCTGCGTTAGGCAGGCCCCGGCCGTGGGCAGCACTGGTGCTGCCCACGGCGCGCGGGTTGCCTTAGCAATCGCTGGAGCGATAGCGCTCGGTGGTGATCGGCTTCTTGCTCTGGTATTCCTTGAACTCAAAGCGCAAGACCGCGCCCTGACTCATCAGCTGACGCAGGCCCTCGTTGTTGCACACACTGGCTGCCAGCTGGGTGCGGACCTGCTTGGGGTTGTCTTGCATCTGAGCGGCATGGCGTGGCTGAACGCTCAGATGGTTGACCAGTTCATTTCCTTCTACGCTGTATCCCTCGTCGAGCAGGTCGGAGTTGATCGCGCGCGGCGTGCCTACACTGCTTTCGCGGGCGACTTTTTCAAGTAACTGGCCGAGTGCTGGGTCCTGTGCATATGCGGCATGGGCGAAGGGCAGGGCGAGGCAGAGCGTTAATAGTGGGGTCAGACGGCGCATGGTGATCTCCTGATGACTGCTGTCGTTCGACCGGTGCCCGCCCCCACGGTTCAGATCTGCCATGGTTTCGGGGCGGGCTGGTAAACTGCCGCTCCGCCCTGATTGATCGAATCCCATGTCTCATGCCGTAGTCCGTCTTCGCGACGCGCGCTTAGCGCGTAGCGCCAAGCCGTTCATCGCTCGTGGCTCACGTACGCCCCGGTGTGCTCGCTGCCGTGTGGCAGCTAGTCATTGTTTGTGCGACTGGCTGCCAGCCGTAACGACCAACAGCGCGGTGTGCCTGATCATGCACGATATCGAGCCGCTAAAGCCGAGCAATACCGGCTGGTTGATTGCAGATATCGTAGCCGATACCTATGCCTTCACGTGGCAGCGGACCACTGTGGAGCCTGGCTTGCTGGAACTGCTCGCCGATTCCCGGTATCAGCCGGTGGTGGTCTTTCCGGGTGAATATGCGGTACCTGATCGGGTGGTCTCGGAGGTGAAGGCCGCGCCAGGAAAGCGTCCGCTGTTCATTCTGCTTGATGCAACCTGGACCGAGGCGCGCAAGATGTTTCGCAAAAGCCCTTACCTGAATCATCTGCCGGTGCTGAGCCTGCAAGCCGAGGTGCTGTCACGCTACCGCCTGCGCCGTTCGACGCGCAGTGAACATCTATGCACCGCAGAAGTTGCTGCGTTGTGCCTTGGCTTAGCTGGAGATGAGCAGGGCGCGGCGGCTCTGGATACTTGGCTCGATGCATTCACCGACCATTATCTGGGGGCCAAGCACCACCGTACGCCAGACCCCGATGATGAAACCCATAAAGCGTTGGCCGCCATGGGCCAGCGCTGAACAGGACAAGGCACTCAGTGCCGCGCCGCCTGTGGAATCTCGCTAGCCGCCACCACCGGTAGGTCCTTGCGCGGCCAGAGTTGTGCGGCGAGCATGCCGACAAACATCAACGCACAGCCGAAATAGCCTCGCGGGCTGAGGCTTTCATCAAGCAGCAAGGCGCCAGCAAGCGCGGCGAACACTGCTTCGAGCGACAGGATGATGGCTGCGTGCGAGGCAATTGCGTGTTTCTGTGCCACGACTTGCAAGGTATAGCCCACGCCGACTGCAAACATTCCGCCGTAGATCAGCGCGGGTGCGGCGAGCCAGATGCTGTCCAGGCTGGCTTGCTCGAAGATTGCCGCCAAAACAAGGCTGACGACCGCACAAGTCACGAACTGCAGAAAGGCCAGGCGGATGGCATCGTGGCGACCGACGAAAAAGCTCACCAGCAATACATGAACGCCCCAGACGAAGGCGCCGGCCAGTTGTATCCAGTCGCCGGAAGCGATCTGGAAGTTCTCGTCGATGCTGAGCAAAGCCATGCCAACCACCGCGAGCACCGCGCCCAGCCAGGTCCCGGTACCGGTTTTCTGGCCAATCAACAGCCCTAGCAGAGGCACGACGATAACGTACAGCCCGGTAATGAAACCGGAATTGGTCACGCTCGTGAAAAGCAGGCCAACCTGTTGCAGGTTGATGCCGATAGTCAGCGCGAGTCCCATGCTGAGGCCACCCAGCATCAAACCACGCTGCAAAAACGGTTCGTGGCGAGCGGCGCCTCGACCCTGGTGCAATAACAAGGGAAGCAACACGATTGCGCCCAATGCGAAGCGCAACCCAGTGAACAGGAACGGCCCGATGTTATCCATGCCGACCCGCTGTGCGACAAATCCGCTCCCCCAGATCATGGCCGTGATGAGCATCAGAAAGTCGGCGCGAAGGGCTTGTTTGCGCATGTTTGGACTCGTGCGAGAAAATCGCAAACTTTGCATTAAACCGATGCGCTTGGCCACTGCCTCGCCGTCCAGCGTGGCGGGTAGCTGATTAAATGCGGAACGATGATCGAATTTCCCGTGGTGGCGCGATATCATCACCGCGGTCACCCTCGAGCATATTGCGGGTTCTTGCCGTCCTGATTGTCAGCAACCGGCTCAGGTTGGTGTAGCGCCAATAAAAACTATAGGTCCGCCATGGCTGCTTACGAAATCCTTATCGCCGATGATCACCCCCTGTTTCGCAGTGCGCTGCAGCAAGCGCTAACGCTTGGCCTGGGCGATGACGTTCGGCTTTCCGAGGCGGCTAGCATTGCCGAACTCGAAGCCCAACTGACCCGCACCTCGGACTGGGATCTGGTCTTGCTGGATTTAAACATGCCGGGCGCTTATGGATTTTCCGGGCTCGTGTTGCTGCGAGGTCAGTATCCGCAGCTGCCCGTGGTAATGATCTCCGCGCAGGAAGACGCTGCGGTTGTCGCTCGTTCGCGCGAGTTTGGCGCTAGTGGTTTCATCCCCAAGTCCAGTTCACTCGAGACCATCCAGCAGGCTGTGCGGGTCGTGCTTGACGGTGACGTCTGGTGGCCTAGCAACATTGATGATGTGGCGCATGTCAGCGCCGAAGCCAAGGCCGCCAGCGAAGGGCTCGCGAGCCTCACGCCGCAGCAGTTTCGCGTGTTGACCATGGTGTGCGACGGCTTGTTAAACAAACAGATCGCCTATGAACTCAGCGTTTCCGAAGCGACCATCAAGGCGCACGTGACCGCAATCTTCCGCAAGCTTGGCGTTCGCACGCGGACCCAGGCAGCTCTGCTCCTGCAGCAGATGGGTTCAATTCCCAGCAGCTGACATCCGTTTCGGCCTTCCGATGCCTCGCTACTCTCGGTTCTCCACTTTACGCAATCGCCGGCAGTACGATCTCGTCACTTCGGCGGATGCCGGCCGTCAGCGCGCGGCATTGCTCGATGAATTCGCGCATCGCGGCGGTCTGGTATTTCAACGAGTGCCAAATGAAATAGAACTGCCGGGCAAGATCCAGTTCGGGTGTTTCCAGGGCGACTAGACTGCCGCGGCGGAATGCATCGCGTAGTGCCAGCCTGGAAATGCAGCCAATCCCGAGCCCAGATTCAACGGCTCGTTTGATCGCCTCGGTATGCTCCAGCTCAAGCCGAATGTTCAGCTTAGCGGGATGATGGCGCATGGCATGGTCGAATGTCAGGCGCGTACCGGAGCCCTGTTCGCGGAGAATCCAGGCTTCCCGCGAGAGCTGTTCCAGACTTACCGCAGTGTGCTCAGCCAGCGCGTGCTGGGGTGCACAAAACACCACCAGTTCATCCTCGACCCAGGGCAGTACCTCGATCTCCGGGTGCTGACAGTCGCCTTCGATCAGACCTAAATCAAGTTCATGTTGCGCAACCTGTTGGACAATATGAGCGGTGTTCTGAACGTGCAGCTTCACGCGGCACTCAGGGTGACGTTGCATGAAACTGCCGATCAGCAAGGTGGCGAGGTAGTTGCCGATCGTCAGGGTGGCGCCCACGCTGAGCGAGCCGAAGCCGGTCTTGCCAGCCAGTAGATCCTCGATGGCTTTAGCCTGATCGAGCAAGCCTACTGCCTGCGGTAAGAGCTGGTGGCCCAGTGCATTCAGCCACAATCGTTTACCTGCACGGTCGAACAGCTGGCACCCCGACTGGCGTTCCAGTTCAGCCAACGAAGTGCTGGTCGCAGACTGTGATAGGGCGAGGCTTTCGGCCGCACGCGAGACACTTTCGTGCCGCGCGAATGCAACGAATACTTGAAGCTGACGGAGCGTGAAATGCATATCTATATAACCGATAACATATATCGTTAATATTCGTTTAGCGGATATTAGTCGGGCCAGTAAACTAGTGGCAAATATTGACGCGCTATCGCGCGCTAGAAGGGGAGCACTACATGAGCAACCTGAACGTTGAGCGAGTCCTCAGTGTGCATCACTGGAACGACACGCTGTTCAGTTTCAAAACCACCCGCAATCCGGGTCTGCGCTTTGAAAACGGCCAGTTCGTGATGATTGGTCTCGAAGTGGAAGGGCGACCCCTGATGCGCGCTTACAGCATTGCCAGCCCCAACTATGAAGAACATCTCGAGTTCTTCAGCATCAAGGTTCCAGATGGTCCGCTGACGTCTCGACTGCAGCACCTTAAGGAAGGTGACTCACTGATGGTCAGTCGCAAGCCGACCGGAACGCTGGTATTGGACGACCTGTTGCCTGCCAAGCATCTCTACCTGTTGAGCACCGGGACTGGTCTGGCGCCCTTTATGAGCGTGATCCAGGATCCGGAAACCTATGAGCGCTTCGAGAAGGTCATCCTGGTGCACGGCGTTCGTTACGTTAATGAAGTCGCCTATCGTGAATTCATCACCGAGCATTTGCCACAAAACGAGTTCTTTGGAGAAGCACTGAAAGAAAAGCTGATCTACTACCCCACCGTCACTCGCGAGCCGTTCGAAAATCAGGGCCGCCTGACTGACCTGATGCGCAGCGGCAAGTTGTTTGCGGATATTGGGCTACCTCCGATCAACCCTGAAGATGACCGCGCGATGATCTGTGGGAGCCCGAGCATGTTGGCTGAAACCAGCGAAGTGCTGGACAGCTTCGGCCTGAAGGCGTCGCCGCGTATGGGAGACCCGGGCCACTACCTGATCGAGCGAGCATTCGTCGAGAAGTGATCGGTCGTTAAGATGCAACGGACCGGCTACGCATTGCGTCAGCCGGTTTTTTTCTGCTTATTCAGAGGTAGGTGGCACAGCACTTCTTGAACTTCTGACCGCTGCCGCACGGGCAGGGGTCGTTGCGGCCGGCCTTCAACGGTGTGGTGGAGTCGATGAAATACCAGCATCCGTCGTGCTGAACAAAAGCCGAACGCTCATGTTGAGCATGTTCGCCGGCCCCGTCGTGCCAACGGGCTGTGAAACTGACAAGCGCATGTTCCGGCTGGCCGCCGAACACCTGACTTTCCTCGACCTCGAGACCCAGCCAAGTGCTGTTGGCGCTCCACTCCTTCATCGCCTGCAGGTCCAAGGCTTGCTGTTGCGCCGGCAAAGTGGTTGACCGAAGGTAATCGATGGCTCCGACAACATAGGCGCTGTATCGGGAACGCATCAATCGTTCTGCGCTAGGTGCCGACAGACCTTGATGATACCGACCGCAACATTTGCCGTAAGGATCGCCGCTGCCACAGGGGCAATTCGCAGCTGCCCGTTGATCATCAGTCATCGTTGGTTACCACCAATATTTGCCGAACATTTGCGGATTGGCCCAGAACTTCGCGTTGAGCCAATCTGGAACCTGCTTGTAATCAAGCAGGTCGTAGGTGAAGAGGGTCACCGTTTGGCCGCCTCGTTCGAAACGTGCGCTGACTTGTAGTGCCAGGGAGAAGAAGTCAGTTGCCTGCCAGTCGCACGCGTTCAGATCGACCAAAACCCCCATGCGGTTGGTATTGAGATTGCGAATGCCACCGAGCAACTGCAGGCCGTCGCGCTTTGAAAGATGTTCCAGGCAGTCGGCGACCAATGCCAGATCGTAGCGGTGGGCGGCGAGGTCTGCAGGAAGTGGGCCGGTTGGTGCGCGGTCAATTTGGCTATCGTCGTGACTGCGGCTGAATGCTTCGATGGCGGGCAATTCGCTACGGCCGACATAAAGCAATCGCGCCGGGCGGTGTTGCTCCAACAGGGCGGCCAGAGCTTGCTGTGGCGTCTGCGATGAGCGGGATGCTGTCAAACCGGGATTCCTCGTTATCAGGCGTGGCGGAACGCAAAAATTGCAGTCCGCTCAGTCTGCCAAAGTATAAAGACTAGCGCGCAGGCGCCTGCCGTCCTAGTCTCGATATAACTGGAGCTGCTTATGCTATTGCGCATAACGCTCTGGCCGATCCCACATTAGGAGGCTTTAACGATGAGTAGCTTACGGACAGCAGTACCCGTGATTGTGATGACCACCTTTCTGGCCGGCTGCGCAGGGGTGCAGAAGCAGGATTGGCCCAGTTGTGCGGCGGTTGGCGGCGTAACCGGTGCCGCGCTGGGTGCGATAGAAAGCAGTACCTATACAGGCTATGGCGCCTTGATTGGCGGCGGTATGGCTGCAGCCTACTGCTGGGCCAATGGAACCGAGCAGGAGACTGTCGCCGTTGTAGAGACAGTTGAACCTGCCCCAGTGACAGAGCCGGAGCCCGAGCCAGTGTTGGAAGCCGTACGGGTTGAGCTGGACGTAAAATTCGACTTCGACAAAGCAACTATCCGTCAGGACGCCTACGATGACATCGAAGTGCTTGCTGACTTCATGAAGCAGTACGACCAGACCTCGACGACGGTTGAGGGCCACACTGATGCCATCGGTACTGACGCTTATAACCAGCGTCTGTCCATGCAGCGTGCCGAGTCCGTTCGCGATGCACTGGTCAATCGCTACGGTGTTGAAGCCAACCGTCTTGAAGCGGTGGGCTATGGTGAGTCGCGCCCGGTTGCTGATAACTCGACTGAGCTGGGCCGTGCCATTAACCGTCGCGTTGAGGCTTCGGTCGAAGCGCGTCCGTAACGCTGGCACTGCAAAAAACCGGGTTGTATACCCGGTTTTTTGTTCTTACCAATTGGCGGACTCAGAACAATGGTCGCGCGCTCGCCAGCGCCACCACAGCCAGGCCCAACAGTAGGTTGATACCGACTAGCTTGCGGATTCTGCCCAATGCAGCGCCACCTTCCGGCCAGTTCTGCTCGGCGATAGCGCGCTTGAGTTCAGGCAGCTGCAGTAGTTGTATGCGCAGAAACAGCGCAAGCATCACCAAGAACACTCCAGTCATGATGTGGACGTAGCGGGGGGCAGCCTCTAGCCCGTCAAAGCGCATGTGCCACATGCCGATACCACTGATCGGCAGAACCACTACCGAAACCCACACCCACCGAAAGAAGCGGCGAAATACTTCAGCCCACAGCTTCAGCCGTTCCGGCGCCTGCAGTTCGGAAACAGCAGCAGGGCGAAGCACCATCCAGGCGAAAAACATGCCCCCGACCCATATCACTGCAGCCAGTACGTGAAGTGAATAGGGCGCAGCGAATGCAGTCATGGGAATTCTCCGGTGGCGGTTGAGGAAACGCGCGTTATCATAGCCACCCTTCCGAAGTACTGAAAATATATACAGCCTCCGCGCCCATGCTTAGCACCGAACTCAAGTCCCAGATCCAGGGCGCCTATACCCAGTTCCTCGACGCCAAAGGCCTCAAGCCCCGCTACGGTCAGCGGCTGATGATTGCCGAGGTGGCGAAAGTCCTGGGCGCAATCAAAGCCGACGACGATGGGCGGCGAGATGGGGAGCCGGCAATCGTTGCGGTCGAGGCCGGCACCGGCACGGGCAAGACGGTCGCTTACAGCCTGGCTGCGATTCCGACGGCCAAAGCGGCAGGCAAGCGTCTGGTAATCGCGACGGCCACGGTCGCCCTACAAGAACAGATCGTGCACAAAGATTTGCCGGACCTGATGCGCAACAGCGGCTTGAGCTTTTCCTTTGCTTTGGCCAAGGGGCGCGGTCGTTATCTTTGCTTGTCCAAGCTAGACGCACTGCTGCAGGAAGGTCAGGCACAGAGCGCTACCGCTCAGTTGTTCGAAGAAGAAGGCTTTCGCATTGATGTCGATGAGCGCAGCGAGAAGCTGTTCGGCAGCATGATCGAGAAGCTCGCGGGCAATCGTTGGGATGGTGATCGCGACAGCTGGCCGGAAGAGCTGGCCGACCCCGACTGGGCGCGTCTAACCACGGATCACAGCCAATGCACCGGACGCCACTGTCCCAACTTCCAGCAGTGTGCGTTCTACAAAGCGCGCGAAGGCATGACCAAGGTCGACGTCATTGTTACCAATCACGACATGGTACTTGCCGACCTGGCGTTGGGCGGCGGGGCGGTGCTGCCGGATCCGCGCGACACGCTCTATGTCTTTGATGAAGGCCATCATCTGCCAGACAAGGCGATCGGGCATTTCGCTCACTTCACCCGCCTGCGTTCCACTGCCGAGTGGCTTGCTCAGGTCGAAAAAAACCTGACCAAGCTGCTCGCCCAGCATCCGTTGCCGGGCGATCTCGGCCGACTGATCGAAGCCGTGCCGGAGATCGCCCGGGATTTGCGCAGCCAGCAGCAGTTCATGTTCAGTGCCTGTGAACAGCTGGCTGACTTTCGACCCGGCGAGGACATGGAGGGGCGTGAGAGGCCACGACACCGTTTTGTCGGCGGCGTGGTGCCGGAGCATCTGATCGAGCTGGGTATCGAGCTGAAAAAGGGTTTCGCCAAGCTCAACGATCTGTTCACACGTCTTACCGAATTGCTCAAGGAGGCGATGGATGGCGAAGCGGGTGTTGGCATCGCCAGCCATCAGGCCGAAGAGTGGTACCCGCTATTCGGCAGTCTGCTAACTCGCGCACAGGGCAACTGGGAGCTATGGACGGCCTTCACCGTCGACGATCCGGAGGACAGTCCGCCGATGGCGCGCTGGCTGACTCTGGCCGAAGGCGGCGCGCTGTTCGATATCGAGGTCAACGCCAGCCCGATCCTCGCGGCTGAAACGTTGCGCCGCAATCTGTGGAACGTCTGCTACGGCGCGCTGGTGACCTCGGCGACACTCACCGCCTTGAACAGTTTCGATCGCTATCGCATGCGTGCCGGGCTGCCACGCTGTGCCGTCACCGCGGTGGTGCCGAGCCCATTTCATCATGCAGACGCCGGCGTGCTGAGGGTGCCCGATCTCAAAGCTGACCCGCGTGATGCAGCTGCGCATACGGCGGCGATCGTGCGGGATCTGCCGGAGCTGGTGGAGGCTTCGCGCGGCACGCTGGTGCTTTTCTCCTCACGCAAACAGATGCAGGACGTATTCGACGGGCTGGAGCGTGACTGGCGAAAGCGGGTGCTCATTCAGGGCAATCTGTCCAAGCAGGAAACACTCAACAAGCACAAGGCGCGCGTGGATGATGGGGAGAAGAGCGTGCTCTTCGGGCTCGCCAGTTTCGCCGAGGGGGTGGACCTTCCAGGGGCGTACTGCGAACACGTAGTCATCGCCAAGATTCCCTTCGCGGTACCTGATGACCCGGTTGAGGCAGCGCTGGCCGAGTGGATCGAAGCACGAGGCGGTAATCCATTCATGGAAATCGCCGTTCCTGATGCCTCGTTGCGCCTCGTCCAGGCCTGCGGCAGGTTGCTGCGTACCGAAGAGGACCGCGGCACCATCACACTGCTGGATCGACGGGTCGTCACGCAACGCTACGGGAAAGCCATTCTCAATGCGCTACCGCCGTTCCGGCGAGAGATCGGCTGACCGCCTCGGCGGCCACCATGAGCCGTCATTCAACGGGCTGATAGGACAATCATTCTCGACGGGGCTGTTTCTTTGAGGCGATGTGGCTGAAACAATACTCGCCAGTCATACCAACCCAGAGGGGCGCAAGCGTGCAGATCCAGGGATATTTCGACCTCCGTTTCGAGGCGGTCAGAGACGCGTTCAGCCAGCTGTTCGAGCAGACCCAACAGCGTGGCGCCGCAGTCTGCGTGAAAATCGGTGGCGAAACGGTTGTCGACCTCTGGGCCGGTGTTGCGGACAATGCTGGTGAACAGGCCTGGCAGAGCGACACCCTGGTCAATTTGTTTTCCTGCACCAAGACATTCACTGCGGTGGCTGCGTTACAGCTAGTAGGGGAGGGTAAGCTGCAGTTGGATGAGCCGGTCGCCCGTGTTTGGCCGGAATTCGCCGCCAATGGCAAACAGGACATTACCCTACGGCAGCTGCTCAGCCATCAGGCTGGGCTGCCGGCTATTCGCCAGCCACTACCGCCCGAAGCGCTGTACGACTGGGAGGCGATGACTGCAGCACTCGTGGCCGAAACGCCCTGGTGGACGCCTGGTGAGGGTCACGGGTATGCCGCGATTACCTACGGTTGGCTGGTTGGCGAACTGATCCGTCGCAGCGACGGGCGTGAGCCGGGCGAAGCGATAGTCGCGCGCACCGCTCGTCCTCTGGACCTGGATTTTCATATCGGGCTGGCCGATAGCGAGTTCGACCGGGTCGGCTATCTGACCCGGCAGAAAAACAATCTTGGCGATGCGGCAGCCCAACGGGTAATCAAAGCCTTGATGAGTGACCCCCAATCACTTACCGCTCGAGCCTTTACCAACCCTCCGTCGATTATGAACAGTGCAAACAAGCCGGAGTGGCGCCGAATGGCTCAGCCGGCCGCCAACGGGCATGGCAATGCACGGTCATTGGCGGGCTTCTATGATGGCCTGTTGCGAGGGGAGTTGCTCGATTACCAGCTGTTGGACGAGATGACCCGCGAGAACTGCGTTGGAGAGGATCGCACGCTGCTCACCCGTACTCGTTTTGCGCTGGGCTGCTGGCTGGACCAACCGGACGTTGAGAACGCCACCTTCGGCATGGGGCCGGGGGCTTTTGGTCACCCAGGCGCTGGCGGTTGTATCGGTTTTGCCGATCCCCAGCGTGATGTAGCTTTTGGCTATGTCACCAATACGCTAGGTCCCTATGTTCTGATGGACCCTCGTGCGCAGACGCTCGCTCGTGTAGTTAAGGCATGCGTAGGTTGAACCACTCGTCTGGTTGGCCGGTCGAGACTTTGCAGAACAAGGACCTGCGTCCACAATTTGAGACAAATCCTTGCTTAAGCTGCGTGTTGAACGCGCGCGGTTTGTTTTCGCAACTCACTTTCACGGAAATTGGCTCATGAACCTGCTGAAAAGCACCTCCCTGATACTCTGTATGGTCATCGCCGGCTGCAGCTCCAACGATGAAAAGCCGGTCGAGGTGGTTGCTGCGCCGAGTCCCGTGATTGATGCGGCCTGGTTGGATGGATACGAGCCGCGGCTTCGCGATGCGTTGAAAGACAGTCACTTCGAACTTGAGCGCCGCGAAGGCGTGTTGGTGGTTACGGCCCCAGTCGATGGCTCCTTCAATCCCGACCGCCCAGGCATGCTGTTGCCGGTGACGCTTGGTCCCCTCAGTCGAGTGGCGAAACTGGTGGAAGGCGACGCGAAGACTGCTGTGGTCGTGCTTGGCCATGCTGACAGCACCGGGCCAATCGATGCCAACCGTGACATCAGCCGCCAGCGTGCGGGTGCCGTCGCCGCAATTTTTCGGCTCAGTGGTTTGAAGCACGACCGGCTGCGTATTCGCGGGCTCGGTTCGGACATGCCGCGGGCCTCCAATGAGAAGGAAGAAGGACGCGCCTTGAACCGGCGTGTCGAAATGGTCTTGGCTCCGCAGCCCACCTTGCTCGCGCTGATTGCCAAGTACAGCGACGCGCCAGGCAAACCGACTCAGGTTGCTGCGGCGGAAGTCAGCAAAACCAAATAAAGGGGGTCGCCTGACAGTCAAGGTGTTCGGCCCACTTTTGCGTTGAGTCAAGCGGGGCGAAGCACAGAGCCGGTAAGCTTTGGCTTCAACTGTTTTCCAGGAAACACAGCGATGACCCAATCCTTGGCCGATATGCGCCGCGATTACACGCGTGACGGACTCAGTGAAGCGAACGCGCCGGAAGAGCCCTTCGGGCTATTTCGTCAGTGGTTCCAGGAGGCGGTGGAGACCGAGCAGCTTCCCGTGGAGCCAAATGCTATGACCTTGGCTACGGTAGACGCCGAGGGTCGCCCGCATTGCCGAGTGCTCCTGCTCAAAGCGCTGGACGATCGCGGCTTCACCTTTTTCAGCAACTACGACAGCGCAAAGGCCGAGCAGCTGGAAGCATGCCCCTTCGCTGCGATGACCTTCTTCTGGCCAAGCCTGGAGCGTCAGGTACGTATCGAGGGGCGGGTGGAGAAAGTCAGTGCTGCCGAGTCGGATGCCTATTATCAGGTGCGACCGCTGGGCAGCCGCCTCGGTGCCTGGGCTTCACCACAAAGCCATGTGATCCGCGATCGCGCCGAACTGGAACGGCTCCTTGCCGAGACAGAGCAGCGCTTTCTGGACAAGGCCCCGCATTGCCCCCCTCATTGGGGCGGCTATCGTTTGCTGCCGGAACGGATGGAGTTCTGGCAGGGGCGTTCCAGCCGCCTGCATGACAGGCTGAATTATCGACGCCTCGCCAGCAACTGGCAGCGGGAACGTCTAGCGCCCTGACTCGCTGACACAGTTTGATGAGAGGCCGGCTCCGGCCTCTTTTTTGTCAGGTCTCGTTGTGGCGCGCCAACTCGCTTTCCAGCCAGGCTTGCAAGTCCTTCCGTTTGACTCGCGCATCTTTCGCCGCTGAAAGGCGTTGCAACAGCCACGCTCGCTTCTGCGGATCGTCTCCTGCCAACGACAACGCCAAGTCCCGGTCCGCCCAACGCCTGAAGCGGATGAACAGCCAGGCATGGAAAACCAGCCCGGCCAGCGTGACGATGGTGATGATGAAGTAGTCCATGGGTAGTCTCTGGCACAGCTTGAGCGAGCGCTCTACATACGGGGCGGGATCGCCTCGGGTAAAGTACGGTCCTAGTTGAATGAATGCTGAGTCAGATCGAGGCGGTTGCCAAGTGCTTCATCGCCGCATACGACTGACCATGCGGTCGGGACCAATCTCGTTTCCCAGGAGAGTACCAATGCGCAACTCCATTATTGTTGCTTCGTTCACGGCCGTGGCGCTTGCCGTCGGCGGTTGTACTTCCAACCTTACCGGGGATAGCTATTCCCGCGACGAGGCGCGAACCGTCCAGACGGTACGTTATGGCACGATCGAGTCATTGCGCCCGGTCAAGCTCGAAGGCACCAAAACCCCGATCGGTACCGGTGCAGGCGCAGTCGTCGGTGGTATTGCCGGCAGCGGGGTGGGCGGAGGCCGCGGCAGTGCCGTTGCGGCAGTAATTGGTGCGCTGGCGGGCGGTATGCTCGGTTCGGCAGCGGAAGAGGGCATCACCCGTGCTCAAGGCGTTGAAATCACGGTACGTGAGGATGACGGCAACATGCGCGCCTATGTGCAGGAAGTTGAGCCTAACCAGGTTTTTCGCGTCGGTCAGCGTGTACGCATCATGACGGTTAATGGCACTAGCCGTATCGCGCCCTGATTGCGCTGGGTTCGGCAGGGCCTATAAACAGGCTGTTGCGACGCCAGTGAGACCCGATGAGCGGGAGCGCGTGGGTTGTTTCCGCATTGCCTAGGAGGCAGGGCGCAGGCTGAAGGCCGGCTGGTACGGTGTTCAGGCTGCGCCTTTTGTTTTTCGAAATACTTGAATCCATGACGTTGCTGCGATCGGTATGGATAATCGGCGCTCACCGCCATGCCCCTTCGGGGCGAGAATGGGTCGACCAAGGGATATAACTGCCGTGCGCATGCACGGCTCAAGGGGTTTTACTCATGGCGCTTGCGCTGATCATCGCTTTGCCATTCCTGGGAATCTGCCTGCCGTTGCTGTTTGAACGGTTCGGCCGATCCGCCTGTGCGTTCGGTGCCGGCCTGGCCCCGTTGCTGGCGTTGGCATTGCTGCTGTCCAAGCGCGCTGATGTATTTGGCGGCGAGACGGAAGTGCAGACATTGACCTGGCTTCCCAGTCTGGGGTTGAACCTCAGCTTGAGGCTAGACGGTTTAGGGTTTCTCTTCGCGCTGCTGATTCTGGGGATCGGCCTGCTCGTTATCCTGTATGCGCGCTATTACCTGTCGAAAAGCGAGCCGATGGGTCGCTTTTTCAGCTTCTTTCTCCTGTTCATGGGCGCCATGCTCGGTGTGGTGCTGGCCGAAAACCTTCTTCTGATGCTGATGTTTTGGGAGTTGACCAGCCTTTCGTCGTTCCTGTTGATAGGCTTCTGGAATCACCGTTCCGATGCTCGCCAAGGTGCCCGGATGGCGCTCGCGGTGACCGGTGGCGGCGGGCTGGCTCTGCTGGCGGGTATTTTGCTGATCGGGCATATCGTCGGCAGTTACGAGCTAAGTACCGTTCTAGCGTCAGGTGATCTGATCCGCGCCAGTGCTTTGTACCCGTTGACCCTGATTCTGATTCTGCTTGGCGTGTTTACCAAGTCGGCGCAGTTTCCGTTTCACTTCTGGTTGCCACAGGCGATGGCGGCGCCCACCCCGGTATCGGCTTTTCTGCACTCTGCGACGATGGTCAAGGCCGGTGTGTTCCTGCTGGCACGGCTGTATCCAGCGCTGTCGGACTCGGAATGGTGGTTCTATCTGGTCAGCCTGACAGGCTTGGCAACCTTGCTGATCGGCGCGGTAATGGCGCTGTTCCAGCATGATCTGAAGGGGTTGCTGGCCTATTCGACCATTAGCCATCTCGGTTTGATTACCCTGCTGTTCGGCCTCGACTCGCGCCTCGGGCCTGTGGCCGCGATCTTCCATATCATTAATCACGCCACCTTCAAGGCTTCGCTGTTCATGGCTGCGGGGATCATTGATCACGAGACCGGAACGCGCGATATGCGGCGCATCAATGGCATGCTGAAGTACATGCCGCACACGGCGGCGCTGGCAATGGTGGCGTCGTTGGCAATGGCTGGGGTGCCGCTGCTCAACGGCTTCCTCAGCAAGGAAATGTTCTTTGCCGAGACCCTCGATCAGCATCTGTTGGGCAGCTTCTACTGGACGATCCCGGCCCTGGCGACGCTGGCGAGTGCTTTCTCTGTCGCCTACTCGCTGCGCTTCGTTCACGACGTGTTTTTCAACGGCGAACCCATCGACTTACCTAAATACCCGCCACATGAGCCGGCGCGGTACATGAAGATTCCGGTCGAAATCCTGGTTTTGCTGTGTCTGCTGGTGGGCACCTTGCCTGCCTACACAGTCGCACCTTTGTTGGCTGCAGCCGTAGCCGGCAGCTTGGGTGGTGACGTGCCTGAATACAGCCTAGCGATATGGCACGGTTTCAATCTGCCCTTGGCGATGAGTTTCGTTGCGCTGGGCGGAGGTTTGCTGATCTATTCGATGCGCAAATGGGCGTTTCGCTGGTATGAGGGGCTGCCGCGTGTCGATTCGCTGCAGGTGTTCGCTCGGGTGGTCAGCGGGATTGCTGCCACGGCGCGCTGGGTAACCGAGCGTATGGAGAACGGGTCGTTGCAACGCTATCTGGCGCTGATGCTGGTCAGCTCGTTGCTTGTTGTGATCTACGCATTGACCCCGCTGCAGACGCTGCGGGGCTCTGTGCCACTGACGCCCCTGGACGGTATCACCGTCGCCGGAATGCTGCTTCTCGGACTGGCGTCGGTAATGACGGTAGTCTTCCACCGCAGACGCCTCATGGCGCTGATGGTGCTCAGTGTGGTTGGGTTGTTGGTAGCGCTGGTGTTCGCCCGCTATTCCGCACCTGATCTGGCGCTGACGCAGATATCCGTCGAGGTGGTGACCATCATTCTGCTGATCCTGGCATTGTTCTTCATGCCTGACCGCACACCGGTTGAGTCGAGCAGCCTGCGCAGTTTCCGCGACCTGATTATTGCGTCGTCCTTTGGCACCATGGTCGCCTTGTTGGCCTACGCGGTACTGAGTCGGCCGTATGACAGCATCGCCTCGTTCTTTCTTGAGAACAGTGTGTCCGGGGGCGGTGGCACCAATGTGGTCAACGTGATTCTGGTCGATTTTCGGGGTTTCGATACCCTGGGTGAGATTGCCGTGCTGGCAATCGCTGCGGTTGGTATCTACGGGCTGCTCCATGGACTGCGCCTGCCACACCCGATCCGCGACTACGGCGGTAGGCTGTGGTCAACCGATAGGCATCCAATGGTGCTGGACACGCTGTCTCGTGTGCTGTTGCCGATGGCGCTGTTGGTGTCGGTATTCATCTTCCTGCGCGGCCACAATTTACCAGGGGGCGGCTTCATCGCGGGCCTGATCACTGCGGTTGCTCTGATCCTCCAGTACATCTCGCATGGCGTGGTCTGGGCGCAGCAGCGACAGCCGTTCAGCTATCACGGCGTGGCGGGGCTCGGTGTGCTGATTGCGGGTCTGACCGGCCTGGGTAGTTGGCTGTTCGGTCGGCCTTTCCTGACCTCGGCTTTCGGCCATTTTCACCTGCCATTGATTGGCGACTTCGAGTTGGCAACCGCGATGCTGTTCGATCTTGGTGTCTATCTGGCCGTGGTAGGAGCAACCCTGCTGATTCTTTCCAATATGGGTCATGTCAGTCAGGACGAGTCGTGCAAGGAGGTGCTTTGATGGAAATCGTGTTCGCGGTCACGTTGGGCGTGATGATGACCAGTGGCGTGTATCTGTTGCTCCGCGCGCGGATATTTCCTGTAGTCATGGGGCTGACGTTGATTTCCTATGCAGTGAATCTGTTCATCTTCGCAATGGGGCGTCTCTCCACCGGTGTTCCGGCAATCATCGGAGCCAGCGCCGAGTACGGTGATCCGTTGCCGCAGGCCCTGGTGCTGACTGCGATCGTCATTGGTTTCGCCATGACCGCGTTCGTTGTGGTGCTGGCGCTTCGCGGACTGGGCGAGTTGCGTACCGATCATGTTGATGGTCGGGAGCCGCGCAAATGAATCATGCGTTGATCATGCCGATCCTGCTGCCCCTGTTGGTCGGATGCAGCCTGCTGTTGCTTCATCGCCAGAGTGCATCGCTTAAACGCCTGCTATCGGTGGCGGCTACCTGGTTGTTGGTGCCGCTGGCCTTGGGGCTGTTATGGCAGGCCGATGCTGGCCAACTGTCCGTGTACCGTCTTGGCGGCTGGCAGCCACCGTTCGGCATCATGTTGCTGCTTGACCGGTTGAGTGCCTTGATGCTGCTAGTGACCGCCATACTGGCGGGATTCTCGGTGTTGTACGCCGTGCGTGGCGATGACGAGCGTGGGCCGAATTTTCATGCGCTGTTTCAGTTCCAGCTGGCGGGCATCAACGGTGCCTTTCTGACCGGTGATTTATTCAACCTTTTCGTGTTCTTCGAGATTCTGCTGATCTCGTCTTACGCGCTGCTGCTTCATGGCCAAGGCGCGAAGCGCGTGCAGTCGGGCATTCATTATGTCGTGCTGAACCTGTTGGGCTCATCGCTGTTTCTGATCGGTGTCAGCATGCTCTATGGTCTGACCGGAACCTTGAACATGGCCGATCTGGCAGGACGGGTTGGTGCAGCTGATCCAGCCGACGCTCCGCTTCTCGCTGCGGCGGGCTACCTGTTGCTAGTGGTATTTGCGTTGAAGGGAGCGATCCTGCCGCTGTATTTCTGGCTGCCGCGTGCTTATGCCGCGGCGACCGCGCCGGTGGCTGCGCTTTTCGCGATCATGACCAAGCTCGGGCTCTACGCGATTGTGCGTGTGTTCACGCTGATCTTCGGTAGCGAAGCGGGTGTGTTGAGCAACATGGTGCTGGATTGGTTGTGGCCGCTTTCCATGCTTACGCTAGTTGGTGGCGTACTGGGCGCACTGGCCGCCCGCAACCTGCAGATATTGCTGTCCTATCTGGTGGTGGTTTCGGTGGGCACGTTGCTGGCTGGTATCGCGCTGGGAACAGAGGTGGGCCTCAGCGCTGCGCTGTACTACCTGGTGCACAGCACGCTGGTGTCCGGAGGCTTGTTTCTGCTGGCTGACCTCATCGCCCGCCAGCGCGGCGATATGGCCGCCGAGTTGCTATCGGCTCCCGCACTCAAGCAGCCTTTGTTGCTGGGCGCGTTGTTTTTCGCCGGCGCGATTTCGATTGCCGGGCTCCCGCCTTTCTCTGGTTTCATTGGCAAGGTGATGCTACTGCAGGCCGTTGCTCCCGGAGTCGACGCCCTGCTGCTGTGGCCAGTGGTTCTGGTGGGTGGATTGGGGATGGTGATCGCACTGAGCCGAGCCGGCAGCATGGTGTTCTGGCGGCCTAGTGAAGCGGTCAGTGTTGGAAGGCCCGCGGATCGCGTGCGTGTGGTGGCAACTTTTGGTCTGCTGTTTGGCAGCGTGTTGTTGGTTGCAGTGGCGCAGCCGATCCAGGCCTATATGCAGGCGACCGCAGCCCAGCTGTTCGAGCTACAGCCGTATCTGCAGATTATCCGGGGAGGTGAGGCATGAAATCACGTCTGCTGCCCAACCCTGCGCTCACCTTGCTTCTTACGCTGCTCTGGCTACTGCTCAATAACGCACTGAGCGTGGGGCAACTGGTGCTTGGACTGTTTTTAGGTTGGGCGATCCCATTGCTGGTGCAGGGATTTCTGGTTGACCTACCGAAAGTGCGTAGGCCCTTGAAGCTCTGCCTGTTTCTGCTGAAAGTGTTCTACGACATCGTCGTGGCCAACGTCAGTGTGGCCAAGCTGGTGCTCAGTTCTCGGGATCGACTGCGGCCTGCCTTCGTCGAGATACCGATGGCCATTGAACACCCGTTCGTGCTCGCCGTATTGACCAGCATCATTTCGTTAACCCCTGGAACCGTATCGGCGTCTTTGCGACCCGGACACAAGATGTTGCTGATTCACGCTCTGGATGCCCCCGACACGGAGGCGCTGGTAGCCGAGGTGAAGAGCCGTTACGAAACGCCGCTGCTGGAGATTTTCGAATGCTCGCGTATGTAATTCCCTTGTGCATGGCGGTTATCGGAATCGCAGCGATCCTAAACGTGGTGCGGCTCGTTCAGGGGCCGGACATGCCTGATCGTGTATTGGCGCTCGACACCTTGTATATCAATGCGCTGGCCTTGATCGTCCTGTTTGGTATCTGGCTCGCGTCCGATCTGTTCTTCGAGGCGGCTCTGCTCATTGCGGTGATGGGCTTCGTCAGTACCGTGGCGGTGGGCAAGCACTTGTTGCACGGCGAAATCATTGACTGAGGAGGCTGCATGCCATTCTGGATAGAATTGCTGGTGAGCGTGTTTCTAATAGTGGGGAGCGCGTTCGCCTTGGTTGGGGCGATCGGTTTGTACCGTCTTCCCGATTTCTTTACACGGCTGCACGGTCCGACCAAGGCAACCACGCTTGGGGTCGGAGGAATCGTCATCGCTTCGATGATCTTCTTCAGCAATCAGGGCAACGGCCTTAGCCTCCATGAAGTGCTGATCACCCTGTTTCTGTTTTTGACCGCGCCGGTCAGCGCACATGTCCTGGCGAAGGCAGCCATGCAACAAAGGCTGCCATACACTGCCAAAACCCGCGGCAAGCCCTGGGATTGATTGCCGGCGCAGATGATGTCCACTACCGCCTCGTTGCCGAGGCGGCGATGCCGTTGCAGATTAGATGACGATGCTGCTAGGTGAGGGCTGATGCTCGTTGTCCTGACTCAGCTGCTTGATCATCGCCTGCTGCAGTCGGGTGCATAGCTGCGGGTCAGACAAGGGCTGATTGTCTGCATTGGTTACGAAGAACACATCCTCTACACGCTCGCCCAACGTGGCGATCTTGGCGTTCTGTACCGAGAGATCGAAGTCCAGAAACAGCTGGCCAATGCGCGCCAGTAGCCCAGGGCGGTCCGGTGCAACGACCTCGATGATCGTTTGCGGGCGCTGCATGTCGTTGTGAATGGTGACCTGCGGTGGGAATGCGAAATGCTTCAATTGCCGGGGCACACGTTTCTGAATGATGGTCAGGTAGTCATCCGGATTACGCAGCGCGTTGATCAATCCTTGCCGAATCTCCTCTGTGCGCTCGCGGTCGTTGCCAATGGGAGAACCGTCGGCGTCCAGCACGATATAGGTGTCCAGCGTGAACTGGCTGCTCGAAGTGATAATGCGGGCATCGTGAATGTTCAGGTTCAGTTGGTCCATGGCCGCAACGGTAACGGCGAAGAAGTCATGCTGATCGGGTGCGTAGATGAAGATCTGCGTGCCACCCTCAAATTCACGCTGGGTGGTTTCTTTGATCAGGACCAGCGGACCGCCGTCGCTTGGGTGCTCGATGATGGCTTCTGTGTGCCAGGCGACATCAATCGAGCTGTGGCGCATGAAATAGTCGTCACCTAGCTGCGACCATAGTTGTTCGGCGTCGTCCGGATCGGTCCCGTTGCGCACCAGGTTGTCGAGTGCGGCGCGCTGGGTCTGGCGAATCTGCTCCTCGCGCCCCAGCGGGTTTTCCAGGCCGCGCTTGAGCGCGCGTTTGGTTTCGGTATACAGCTGGCGTAGCAGGCTCGCCCGCCAGGAATTCCAGAGGGTCGGGTTGGTTGCGTTGATGTCTGCAACGGTCAGCACATACAGGTAATCAAGGTGGGTTTCGTCACCCACCTGTTGGGCAAAGTCGTTGATCACCTGTGGGTCAGACAGGTCCTTGCGCTGCGCAGTCGTTGACATCACCAGATGGTTCTCAACCAGCCATACCACCAGCCGCGTGTCCCACGCGGGCAGCTTGTGACGCGCGCAGAACTCCTGCGCATCCACCGCGCCCAGCTCCGAATGGTCGCCGCCACGGCCCTTGGCGATATCGTGATAGAGCCCTGCGATATAGATGAGCTCCGGCTTGGGTAGCCGTTCCACGAGTTTGCTGGCCAGTGGATACTTTTCGGCAACGCCGGGTTTGCTCAGTTTGCGCAGGTACTTGATGACATTGAGCGTATGGGCGTCAACCGTGTAGATATGAAAGAGGTCATGCTGCATCTGCCCCACGATATGACCGAACTCGGGCAGGTAGCGTCCGAGAATGCCGTAGCGATTCATACGTCGCAGATTGCGGTGGATGCCTTCCTTGCATTTGAACAGCTCGATGAACAGGCTGGTGTTGCGGATGTCGCTACGAAAATCGTCGTCAATGAGGTGTCGGTGGTCCCGAAGGAGGCGAATGGTCTCCGCTCGTACACCCTGGATGTCAGGGTGTTGAGCCAGCAATACGAAGATTTCCAGAATCGCGAAGGGCCTGCGCTTGAACACCAAATCATCGGTTACTTCCAGATAGCCATCGCGCACCAAGAAGCGGCTGTTGAGCGGCACCGCATCGCCGCTGTCGCCCTCCCAGAGGATGACTTCGGCAAAGTGCTGCCCTACCAGATCGCTTAGTTCTGAAATGCTCATCACGACGCGGTAGTACTTCTGCATGAAGCGCTCGATCGCCAGCTTGGCGTCGCTGTCTTCATAGCCGAGGAGAGCGGCGAGGCTGCGCTGGTGGTCGAATAGCAGTCGATCCTCAGCACGCCCGGCCAGCATGTGTAATCCGTAACGGACCCGCCAGATGAATTCTTGTCCAGCCACCAGTAACGAGTACTCGCCTTCGGTCAGAAATCCCTGATCGAGGATAGCGCTAAGATTCAAGCTGCCGAACTGGCGCCGCGCTATCCACAGGATCGTCTGGATGTCGCGCAGCCCGCCAGGCGAGCCTTTGACGTTTGGCTCCAGGTTGTACTCGGTATTGTTGTATTTCGAGTGGCGCGTGGCCTGCTCGTTACGTTTGGCGAGGAAGAATTCTTTGCTCGGCCACATTTCCGAAGGGCTGGTGACCTTCAGCATGTTCTGACGCAAGCGCTCGGGGCCAGCAATCGTACGGCTTTCCATGAGGTTGGTGATGACGGTCAGGTCCGCCCGTGCCTCCTCGGCGCATTCCTGTACCGAACGAACGCTCTGGCCAACTTCCAAGCCAATGTCCCATAGCAGGGTCAGAAACCGCTCGATGGCGTCGCGGAATATTTCCTGGTCATTGTTATCGAGCAGTATCAGCAGGTCGATATCGGAATAGGGGTGCAGCTCGCCGCGCCCATAGCCACCGACGGCTACCAGCGCTATTTCTGCCTCGCTGTTCCAGTCGAAGCGACCCCAGGCGGCTCGCAAGATCTGGTCGACGAACCAGGCGCGGCCTTCGATCAGCCCTCGGATATCCTGTCCGGCGAGGAAGCGCGCATCGAGCACCTCCCGCGCCTTGCGTATGACTTTCTTGAAGGCGGCGATGGGGCTGGCCTTAAGTGCCAGTTCAGCCTGGAACTGGCTGCGGTCGAACAATTCGGAATCAACCTGAGGCATACCGTCGCCCTCCATCAAAGCATCAAAATTAGGGCGATGTGCGGGCTATGGTGTCATCGCTTCGCAGGGTGAAAATTTCATAACCATCGGCGGTCACCACAAGGGTGTGTTCCCATTGGGCGGATAGCTTGCGGTCCTTGGTAATGGCTGTCCAGCCGTCACCAAGCAGGCGGGTTTCCGACCGGCCCTGGTTGATCATTGGCTCTATGGTGAAGGTCATTCCTTCCTTTAGCTCCAGCCCGGTCCCAGCGCGGCCGTAGTGAAGCACTTGCGGCTCTTCGTGGAAAACCTTGCCGATGCCATGTCCACAATACTCGCGGACGACGGAGAAGCCGTTCTTCTCGGCATGCTTCTGTATCACCTCGCCGATGTCCCCTAGGCGCGCTCCGGGGCGGACAACCTCGATACCTTTATAAAGGCATTCCTGCGTTACCTTGCAGAGCCGCTCGGCCCACTCAGGCGCTTTGCCGACGAGGAACATTCGGCTGGTATCGCCGTGGTAACCATCCTTGATGACTGTGATATCGATATTGAGGATGTCACCGTCTTTGAGAGGCTTGTCGTTGGGAATGCCATGACAGACGACATGATTGATTGATGTGCAAATCGATTTGGGATAACCCTTGTAATTGAGCGGGGCGGGTATGGCCTGTTGTACGTTGACGATGTGCTTGTGGCAGATGCGGTCCAGCTCTTCGGTGGTGACGCCCGGCTTGACGTGGTCACCGATCATTTCGAGCACCTCGGCGGCCAGGCGGCCGGCAATGCGCATTTTCTCGATGTCTTCAGGCGTCTTGATGGAAACAGTCATGCAACCCTCTTGGCGCCAAGAGGCGCAGGCAAATAGATATAAGAGGTAAATGATAAACCAAAGAAGGCTTTACCTGCAGGCGGCCCTGGTGGCTCGGGCAAACAGGGTTAGCGAGGTTCCACGTCAGTCCGCGCTAGCCTCTGATGCTGGCTTGTGCTATAAAACGCGCCGCTCTGCGGGACTACCTGCCGAGCCTGACCCCACACACGTGTCGACACGGTATCCTGGGTGCTCGCAAGAGTTGGATATCGGGACGCGTGGAGGCCTAACCCGACTTATCTGAGGAACTCTCATGTCTCAAGTCACTATGCGCGATATGCTGAAGGCCGGTGTGCACTTCGGCCACCAGACCCGTTACTGGAACCCGAAGATGAATAAATACATCTTTGGCGCGCGTAACAAGATTCATATCATCAACCTTGAGAAAACCCTGCCGATGTTCAACGACGCGCTGCGTTTCGTTGAAAAGCTGGCCGCAGGCAAAAACAAGATTCTGTTCGTCGGCACCAAGCGTTCCGCTGGCAAGATCGTTCGCGAAGAGGCTGCTCGTTGTGGTTCGCCGTACGTCGATCATCGCTGGTTGGGCGGCATGCTGACCAACTACAAGACCATTCGCGCCTCGATCAAGCGTCTGCGTGAACTGGAAGTCCAGGCTCAGGACGGCACCTTCGAGAAGCTGACCAAGAAAGAGGCGCTGATGCGTACTCGCGATCTTGAGAAGCTGGATCGTAGCCTGGGCGGTATCAAGGATATGGGCGGTCTGCCGGACGCCATGTTCGTTGTTGACGTCGATCACGAGCGTATTGCGATCTCCGAAGCCAACAAGCTGGGTATTCCGGTTATCGGCATCGTTGATACCAACAGCAGCCCGGAAGGCGTCGACTACATCATTCCTGGTAACGATGATGCCATTCGTGCCGTGCAACTCTATCTGGGCTCCATGGCAGACGCTGTGCTGCGTGGTCGTCAGAACAACGCTGGCGGTGCTGACGAGTTCGTCGAAGAGACAGCCGCTGAGGCTGCTCAAGGCTGAGCGCATCTGTCGCCTAGCTGATACCCGTTGAACAGAAAGGGGGCTATGCCCCCTTTTTGCCAATTCCGAATTGATCGCCCGAGTTGAGGGTATGATCGACAATCGAATCGAGAGGATTTGCGAACATGGCAGAGATCACTGCAGCCCTGGTTAAAGAACTGCGCGAGCGCACTGGCCAAGGCATGATGGATTGCAAAAAGGCGCTCACCGCCGCTGGTGGCGACATCGAGAAAGCAATTGATGACATGCGTGCTGCGGGTGCCATCAAGGCAGCCAAGAAGGCTGGCAACATTGCTGCCGAAGGCGCCATTGCGGTTAAAGTCGCGGATGACAACAAGCGTGCCGTGATTATCGAAGTCAACTCGCAGACCGACTTCCTGGCCCTGCAGGACGACTTCAAGAATTTTGTCAGCAACAGCGTCGAGAAAGCGTTCGCCGAGAAGATGACCGATGCCGCTCCGCTGGTCGCCGCTCAGGAAGCTGATCGTGAGGCGCTGGTCGCGAAGTGCGGCGAGAACGTCAATATCCGCCGTCTGACCACTGTCGAAGCCGATTTGGTGGGCTCTTATCTGCACGGTCACCGGATTGGTGTCCTGGTGGCGCTGAAAGGTGGTAGCGTCGAGCTGGCGAAGGAAATCGCCATGCACGTCGCCGCTAGCAATCCTCAGTTCCTGGATCCATCGCAGGTTTCTGAGGAAGCTGTTGCGAAGGAAAAAGAGATTTTCCTGGCACTGAACGAAGATAAGATCAAAGGCAAGCCTGCCGAAATCGTCGAGAAGATGGTTGCAGGCCGTATCAGCAAGTTTCTCGCTGAAGCCAGTCTGGTCGAGCAGGCCTTCGTCAAGGATCCGGACGTCAAGGTCGGTGAGCTGGCGAAAAAAGCCGGTGCCGAAATCGTTTCCTTCGTTCGTTACGAGGTAGGTGAGGGCATCGAGCGCGCTGAGGTCGATTTCGCTGCTGAAGTTGCCGCTCAGGTGGCAGCCACCAAGCAATAAGACGTTTCTGCCGTCCTCGAAGAGGCTGCCCGCTCACGCGCGCGGCCTCTTTGTCGGATTGGGGGATGGAAACGTTTTTTGCCAATGCGACAGTCACCGCTTGGCACCAATGCGAGACTGCGCTGTCATAGCGCAGACATTTTTCCCGGCTGCAGGCCAGCCTAGTCATACAAATGCCGCAGGAGAGACAACGCCAATGGCTCAGCAGATGAGTGCACGCAATCCTCGCTATAAACGCATTCTGCTCAAACTAAGCGGCGAGGCCCTTATGGGGTCGGAGGACTTTGGCATTGATCCCAAGGTGCTTGATCGCATGGCCTTGGAGGTTGGGCAGTTAGTCGGCATAGGCGTAGAAGTTGGTCTGGTCATTGGCGGCGGCAATCTTTTCCGCGGTGCTGCTCTTTCCGCCGCAGGCATGGATCGTGTGACTGGCGACCACATGGGTATGCTCGCTACGGTCATGAACTCCTTGGCCATGCGTGACGCCTTGGAGCGCTCGAACATACCCGCATTGGTCATGTCGGCGATTTCGATGGTTGGCGTCACTGATCATTACGACCGTCGCAAGGCGATGCGTCACCTGAAAGGTGGCGAGGTAGTGATCTTCTCCGCCGGCACCGGCAATCCGTTCTTTACCACTGATTCGGCCGCCTGCCTGCGTGCCATCGAGATTCATGCCGATGTGGTGCTCAAGGCTACCAAGGTTGATGGCGTTTATACGGCCGACCCCTTCAAGGATCCGAATGCCGAGAAGTTCGAGCAGCTTACCTATGATGATGTGCTTGACCGCAAGCTGGGCGTCATGGACCTGACTGCCATTTGCCTATGCCGCGACCACAACATGCCGCTGCGGGTGTTCAATATGAACAAGCCCGGTGCCCTGCTCAATATTGTGCTTGGCGGCGCTGAAGGAACCCTGATCGAGGAGCAGTACCAATGATCAATGAGATTAAGCAAGACGCTCAAGAGCGCATGAAGAAAACCCTGGAGTCGCTGGGGCATGCATTCGCCAAAATTCGTACCGGTCGCGCTCATCCGAGCATTCTCGATGGCGTTATGGTGTCGTATTACGGCAGCGATACACCGCTGCGCCAGATTGCAAATGTCACCGCAGAAGACTCGCGCACTTTGGCCCTTACTGTCTTTGATAGAGGCATGATCCAGGCGGTAGAAAAGGCGATCATGACGTCTGATCTGGGCCTAAACCCTGCCACTGCCGGTACTACGATTCGCGTACCGATGCCTGCGCTTACTGAAGAGACCCGTAAGGGGTACACCAAGCAGGCACGCTCAGAGGCTGAAAACGCTCGTGTCGCCGTGCGCAACATTCGGCGCGATGCTATTGCCCAGCTCAAGGATCTGGTGAAGGAAAAGGAAATCAGTGAAGACGAGGAACGACGCGGTCAAGACGACGTTCAAAAGCTGACCGACAAGTACGTTGCGGAGATCGACAAGGCGCTTGAAGGTAAGGAAAACGATCTGATGGCTGTTTGATGTCGCTGTACCGGACTTCGTCCGTACTGCACACGTCGGAGTGCGCCGAGGCCGAAAGGTTCGTGGCGCGAGGGGCTAACCAGTCGTATCCCCGGAAATTGCCATTGGCGGTTTCTCCCATTGTTCGCAGCGTGATTGAGCGCAGGTAGAGTCGTTTCATGGATAAGGTCAGGCAGATTGCCGGACGGAATGTACCCCGTCATGTCGCAGTCATCATGGATGGTAACAATCGCTGGGCGAAGCGGCGTCTCTTGCCCGGCGTGGCCGGGCACAAGGCAGGCGTCGATGCGGTGCGAGCCGTTATCGAGGTATGCGCCGAGGCGGGTGTCGAGGTGCTGACGCTGTTCGCCTTTTCCAGCGAGAACTGGCAGAGGCCGGCCGAGGAGGTCGGTGCACTCATGGAGCTTTTCCTGAGCGCTCTACGCCGAGAAGCGCGCAAGCTCAACGATAATGGCATCAGCTTGCGAATCATTGGCGATCGTTCACGCTTTCACCCGGAGCTGCAGGCGGCGATGCTCGACGCCGAGGAAATGACCGCGGGCTCCGGCCGTTTCGTGCTTCAGGTCGCTGCCAATTACGGCGGACAGTGGGACATTCTCCAGGCCGCACAACGGTTGGCCCGCGAAGCGCAGGAAGGTCGACTCAATCCAGATGAAGTGACTCCCGCCCTTTTTCAGCGCTATCTGGCAACGGGCGACATGCCTCTGCCGGATCTCTGTATTCGCACCGGTGGTGAGCGACGCATCAGCAATTTCCTGTTATGGCAGTTGGCTTATGCCGAACTGTATTTCTCGGACCTGTTCTGGCCCGATTTCAAGCACGATGCAATGCGTACAGCATTGGCCGATTTCGCCAAGCGCCAACGACGTTTCGGCAAGACCGGTGACCAAGTAGAAATAGAGGTTCGAGCTGAATGCTGAAGCATCGCATCATCACGGCGGCCATCCTTCTTCCGATCGCACTGATTGGTTTTTTCCTTCTCGAAGGTCTCGCTTTTGCGCTGTTTATAGGCGTAGTCGTTGTGCTTGGGGGATGGGAATGGGCGCGTCTGGCGGGCTTTGAGGCTCAGTCGGTTCGGGTTCTTTATGCGATAGCGGTCGGTCTGCTGCTTGTGGGGCTCTATTTGGCACCCGCCTTGGCGTCCTGGTTGCTTACACTCAGCGTGATCTGGTGGCTGGCTGCCACGGCGCTCGTGGTCAGTTATCCCCGAAGTCAGCGGCACTGGGGTGGATCTGTCGGCAGTCTGTTTATCGGATTGTTGATCCTATTGCCCGCCTGGCAGGGCCTGGTTTTGCTCAAGCAGTGGCCACAGGGCAATTGGCTTATCGTTGCAGTGATGGTCCTGGTGTGGGGGGCTGACATTGGTGCCTATGCGGCTGGCAAGACCTTTGGCCGTCGCAAGCTTGCTCCGCAGGTCAGCCCAGGCAAAAGTTGGGAGGGGATGATTGGCGGCTTGGTTACCAGCCTGCTAATCACATTGTTTGTTGGGCTTTATCAGTCTTGGTCTGCGCGTGAGCTGGCGCTGGCTCTGTTAGGTGCAGCTCTTGTGGTGGTCATTTCCGTTATTGGTGATTTGACCGAAAGCATGTTCAAACGCAGCTCGGGTATTAAGGACAGCAGCCAGCTACTTCCGGGGCACGGTGGTGTGCTGGATCGTATCGACAGCTTGACCGCTGCGGTACCCGTGTTCACGGTCCTGCTGTGGCTGGCCGGCTGGGGTGCATGGTGAGTGGGCCGCTGCAGATAACGATTCTTGGTGCGACCGGCTCCATCGGCCTGAGCACGCTGGATGTGATTGCGCGTCATCCCGAGCGCTACCAAGCTTTTGCGCTCACTGCATTCAGTCGCATTGCCGAATTGCGGGAGCTGTGCCGACTGCATCGGCCGCGTTATGCGGTGGTTGCCGATAGTGACCGGGCTCGTGTGTTGCAGCAGCAGCTCGACAGTGACGGCGTCAAGACGCGCGTGCTCGTGGGTGAGGGTGGCCTGAGCGAAGTTGCCGCGCATCCCGAGGTCGACGTGGTCATGGCGGCGATAGTTGGTGCTGCGGGCTTACGGCCGACGCTCTCCGCCGTTCAGGCCAGCAAGCGGGTCCTGTTGGCGAACAAGGAGGCTCTGGTAATGTCTGGCGCGTTGTTCATGCAGGCGCTGCGTGACAGCGAGGCGGTGCTGCTGCCCATCGATAGCGAGCACAACGCCATCTTCCAGTGTTTGCCTGGCAACTACGCGCAGGGGTTGGGGCATGTCGGCGTCCGGCGAATTCTGCTTACCGCGTCCGGTGGTCCGTTCCGGCAACTACCCCTGGATCAGTTGTCTGCCGTATCTGCAGACCAGGCCTGTGCGCACCCCAATTGGTCCATGGGTCGCAAGATCTCCGTTGATTCAGCAAGCATGATGAACAAGGGGCTTGAGCTCATTGAAGCGTGCTGGCTGTTCGATGCGCGGCCGGAACAGGTAGAAGTTGTTATTCACCCGCAGAGCGTCATTCACTCGATGGTCGACTACGTCGACGGCTCGGTCTTGGCGCAACTGGGTAATCCCGATATGCGGACGCCGATTGCACACGCACTGGCGTGGCCGGAAAGAATCGACTCAGGCGTATCGGCGTTGGACCTGTTGCAGGTAGGTCGTCTGGATTTCGAGGCTCCCGACCAGGACAGGTTTCCTTGTCTTCGGATTGCCAGGCAGGCCGCGCAGAACGGGGGAACGGCGCCCGCGATGCTCAATGCCGCGAACGAGGTAGCCGTGGACGCTTTCCTCAATGGTCGCATTCGCTTCACGGAAATCGCGAGTATTATCGAGCATGTTCTCGATCTGGAAGCTTCCGTTCCGGCTCGTTGCCTGGCAGATGTGCTGACTGCCGACGCCCAGGCCCGCAGGCTCGCCTCGCACTGGTTGCAAAGTCGCGATCGGTAGCGATCAAAAGTCCCAACTTGGCTGTAGCGCTCCGGTATGGACCGGGCTCGCAGGCTTCTAAAAGACCTTTCGAGGCAGAGGATATATGGGCGCGCTGTACATGATCATCGGCACCCTGGTGGCGCTGGGTGTACTGGTAACCTTCCACGAATTCGGGCATTTCTGGGTAGCCCGGCGTTGCGGCGTAAAAGTTCTGCGTTTTTCGGTAGGCTTCGGGCGGCCCCTGTTGCGCTGGCATGACCGCCAGGGTACCGAGTTCGTTCTCGCTGCGATCCCCCTCGGCGGCTATGTCAAAATGCTCGACGAGCGCGAGGGCGACGTGCCACCCACTCTGCTGGGGCAGGCCTTCAACCGCAAAACCGTTAGGCAGCGCTTCGCCATTGTGTCGGCCGGGCCTTTGGCCAACTTTCTGCTTGCCCTGGTGTTCTTCTGGATCTTGGCGATGCTGGGTACCGAGCAAGTACGCCCGGTCGTAGGTGCAGTAGAGGCTGGCAGCCTTGCTGAGCGAGCCGGGTTGATGGCCGGGCAGGAAATCGTCGAGATTAACGGCAAGCCAACTGCAGGATGGGCAGACGTCAATTTGCAATTGATCAGGCGCCTTGGTGAGAGCGGTTCGCTCGAAATGTTGGTGAGCGAGGTTGATGGTGGTCAGTCGCAGCGGTTACAGCTTGAGCTGAACGACTGGCTTAAGGGTGCTGAGGAGCCGGACCCGATCGGCTCACTGGGTATTCGTCCCTGGCGTCCGGAAATCGCCCCGGTTGTGGCTCAGCTGGATCCCGAAGGGCCGGCGCAGGCGGCTGGCGTGCGGATTGGGGATCGCTTGGTCAGCCTTAACGCCGAGGCGCTAACCGAATGGCAAGAAGTGATTGACCGTGTTAGGCCGCTGGGCGGGCAAGCTGTTTTGCTGGAGGTTGAGCGTAACGGCGAGCAGATCGAGCTCCCCCTGACACTGGCCGAACGTGGCGAAGGGGGTGAGCGTCGTGGCTATCTCGGTGCCGGCGTCGCGGGTGGAGAATGGCCGCCTGAAATGCTACGGCAGGTCAGCCACGGTCCTGTCGATGCTGTTGGGGAAGGGCTTCGTCGCACATGGACGATGAGTGTTCTGACTCTGGATTCGCTTAAGAAAATGCTCTTCGGAGAGCTCTCGGTAAAAAACTTGAGCGGCCCGATAACCATTGCTAAAGTGGCGGGCGCTTCTGCACAGTCGGGCGTGGGCGACTTCCTGAATTTCCTCGCCTACTTGAGCATAAGTCTTGGGGTACTCAATCTATTGCCTATCCCCGTCCTGGATGGAGGCCATCTGCTCTTCTACCTGGTCGAGTGGGTCCGTGGACGTCCCTTATCGGACAGGGTCCAGGGCTGGGGAGTACAGATCGGTATCAGCCTGGTTGTTGGGGTGATGCTGCTTGCGCTGGTCAACGACCTTGGCCGCCTTTAATCGCCATATACCTTGATGTCGCCGCGCCACGCGCAGGTTCAATTATCAGGTTTGAAAAGAAAGGACTTCATGAAACGTCTGCTGCTACCTGCGGTAATTTCCGCACTGATGATTGCCGAAGTTCACGCCGAGTCCTTCACTATTTCCGATATACGCGTCAACGGCCTTCAGCGTGTCTCAGCTGGCAGCGTCTTTGGTGCGTTGCCGCTAAACGTCGGCCAGGCAGCTGACGACAGCCGCCTGGTCGATGCTACCCGCGCGCTGTTTCGTACCGGTTTTTTTGAAGACATCCAGCTCGGCCGTGAGGGCGACGTACTGGTAATTAACGTGGTCGAGCGCCCTTCAATCTCCGGCATCGAGATCGACGGCAACAAGGCAATCAAGACCGAAGATTTGCTTTCCGGCCTGGAGCAGTCGGGCCTGGCAGAAGGTGAAATCTTCCAGCGAGCCACGCTCGAGGGCGTGCGCAACGAGCTGCAGCGTCAATATGTTGCTCAGGGGCGCTACTCGGCTACGATCGAAACTGAGGTCGTCCCGCAGCCTCGCAACCGCGTCGCGCTGAAGATCGATATTAACGAAGGCTCCGTTGCTGCGATTAAGCACATCAACGTTGTCGGCAATTCCGTATTCCCCGACGAAGATCTCACCGATCTGTTCGAGCTGAAGACCAGCAACTGGTTGTCGTTCTTTCGCAACGACGACAAGTATGCGCGGGAGAAGCTTTCTGGTGACCTTGAACGTCTGCGCTCTTATTACTTGGATCGCGGCTATATCAACATGGACATCACCTCTACTCAGGTGTCCATTACGCCGGACAAGAAAGACGTCTACATCACGGTGAATATCGCGGAAGGTGATCGTTACACCGTCAGCGACGTCAAGCTGAGCGGCGATTTGAAAGTGCCGCAAGAAGAGCTGCAATCTTTGCTGTTGGCGAAGGAAGGTCAGGTGTTCTCGCGCAAAGTCATGACTACTACCTCGGAGCTGATCACGCGTCGCTTGGGTAATGAGGGCTACACCTTCGCTAACGTCAATGGCGTGCCGGAAACCAACGACGAGAACAATACTGTCTCGATCACCTTCGTCGTCGATCCGGGCAAGCGCGCCTATGTCAATCGCATCAATTTCCGCGGCAATACCAAGACCGAAGACGAAGTTCTGCGCCGCGAGATGCGCCAGATGGAAGGCGGCTGGGCGTCGACTTATTTGATCGATCAATCCAAAACCCGTCTCGAACGGTTGGGTTTCTTCAAGGAAGTGAACGTAGAAACGCCCCAGGTCCCGGGTACCGACGACCAGATCGACGTGAATTACAGTGTCGAAGAGCAGCCGTCTGGCTCGATCATGGCGAGCATTGGATTTGCGCAAAATGCGGGTCTGATTCTCGGCGGCTCGATCAGCCAGAACAACTTCCTGGGCACCGGTAACCGTGTCAGCCTCGGCTTGACCCGCAGCGAATACCAGTCGCGTTACAATTTCGGGTTCGTCGATCCCTACTGGACCGAAGACGGCGTCAGCCTAGGTTATAACGCTTTCTATCGAACCACCGATTACGACGAGCTGGACTACGACGTGTCTAGCTACTCGGTCGACAGCCTGGGTGGCGGTGTGAATATTGGCTACCCGATCAGCGAGACTTCGCGGTTGTCGTTTGGTCTATCCGCGCAACAGGACACGATTGATAGCGGACGGTACACGGTCGATGAAATTTTCGATTTCATCGAGCAGGAAGGCGACAGCTACCTCAACTTCAAGGCCTCAGTCGGTTGGTCTGAGTCGACGTTGAACCGCGGGGTTCTGGCAACTCGCGGACATTCGCAAAGCCTTTCCCTGGAAACCACCATTCCAGGCAGTGATTTGTCGTTCTATAAGCTCGATTACAACGCTCAGCTGTTCGTGCCGGTTACCAAGACCTACACCATGAGGCTGCACACGCAGTTGGGTTATGGGGATGCCTATGGCTCGACCTCACGGCTGCCCTTCTATGAGCACTACTATGCGGGTGGTTTCAACTCGGTTCGCGGCTTCGAAGACAGCAGTCTCGGCCCGCGCAGTACACCGAGCCTCGGCGAGCCTGTAACTGGGAATGAGGGCACCATTGCCGATCCTGATCAGGATGCGCTGCCATACGGTGGTAACGTGCTGATCCAGGGCGGAATGGAGCTGCTGTTTCCGATGCCGTTCGTCAAGGATCAGCGCTCGCTGCGCACCTCAGTGTTCTGGGACGTGGGTAACGTCTACGATACAAAATTGCCCGTCGGGTTCGGCTAAGTGCAGCGACATCGATATCGGGGACATGGCCAGTTCGGTCGGTGTCGGTCTGACCTGGATCACTGCCATGGGGCCCTTGAGTTTCAGTCTGGCGATGCCCGTAATGAAGCCGGACGAAGCAGATACCCAGGTCTTCCAGTTCTCGCTGGGCCAAACCTTTTAACCATCTGGAGCCCTGCTCCAGCGCATTCCTGAAGAGTGGTATATACCGTGCGTAAGTTGACCCAATTGCTTGTTATTGCCGCTGCTCTGGTGGCGACCCCCGCATTCGCCGAGATGAAAATAGCGGTGATGAATTATCAGATGGCTCTGCTCGAATCGGACGCAGCCAAGCGTTACTCGGTCGACGCAGAGAAGAAGTTCGGCCCGCAGCTGGAGAAGCTCAAAGGACTGGAGAGCGACGCCAAACGCATTCAGGATCGCCTGGGTAAAGACGGCGATAAGATGCAGCAGGCTGAGCGTGAGCGGCTTGAGCTTGAATTCAAGCAGAAGGCTCGTGACTTCCAGTTTCTTTCGAAGGAGCTGAACGAGTCTAAGGCCTCCGCCGATCGTGACATGCTCAAGCAGCTCAAGCCAAAGCTAGACAAGGCTGTCGAAGAAGTTATCAAGAAGGGCGATTTCGACTTGGTGTTGGAGCGCGGCGCGGTCGTGGATGTCAAACCACAGTACGACATCACCCGCCAGGTCATTGAGCGCATGAATCAGCTGCGCTGATGAGCGGAGTAGCCTATTCACTAGGTGATCTAGTCGCAAGGCTAGGGGCCGAGCTGCGCGGCGATGGCTCGCTGCAAGTGTCAGGCCTGGCGACTTTGCAGGACGCCGGCCCTGAGCATTTGAGTTTCCTTGCCAACGCGCAATACCGGAAATTTCTGCCCACGACGAGGGCTGGAGGCGTGCTGCTTACCGCCGAGGATGCCGACGGCTATGCGGGTACCGCTTTGGTTGTCGCCAATCCCTATCTCGCCTATGCACGTATCTCGCATTTGTTTGAGAGCCGGCCTCGAGCGTCCGCCGGTATTCATCCAACCGCAGTAGTGGATCCCAGCGCTGTGGTTGATCCCTCGGCGCGCATCGGTGCTCAAGTGGTAATTGAAGCAGGGGCCTGGGTTGGCCCCGATGTGGAGATCGGCGCCCAGTCCGTGATCGGCGCGCGAAGCCGCATCGGCGCGGGGGGGCGACTCGCGGCTCGAGTCACCCTTTGCCACGACGTGATCATTGGTGATCGCGTGGTCATTCAGCCCGGTGCGGTGATCGGTGGTGAAGGGTTCGGCTTCGCCAATGAACAAGGGAGTTGGGAGAAGATTGCTCAGCTAGGTGGTGTGCGTATTGGTAATGATGTCGAGATTGGCGCCAATACCACCATCGACCGTGGTGCCATATCGGATACGGTTATAGGAAATGGCGTCAAGCTGGACAACCAGATCATGATCGCGCACAACGTACAGATCGGCGATAACACTGCCATGGCAGGGTGTTCCGGCATTTCCGGGAGCACCAAGATCGGTCGCAACTGTATGATCGCTGGCGGCGCCGGGCTGGTTGGGCATATCGAAGTCTGCGATAACGTGTTCATAACCGGCATGACCATGGTCACCCGCTCGATCACCGAACCGGGAAGCTATTCTTCGGGAACGGCCATGCAGACCGCCGCGGAGTGGCGTAAGAGCGCTGCCCGGATTCGTCATCTCGACGACATGGCGCGCCGCCTGCAGCAAGTAGAAAAACGCCTGGCCTCCGTGACCCCGCGCGGGGATGCGTCTTCTGATGGCTGACCCCACCGTCTGATCGCTCCTGTCAGAAGGCATTTGCCAGCGGGTCGCGCAGCCATATGGCTGCGCAGACTCCCTTTCTCCTTACGGGCTTTTTCTTCATATGATGGATATCAACGAGATACGCGAATACCTTCCCCACCGATACCCCTTTCTACTGGTTGACCGGGTGGTGGAGCTCGACACGGACGCCAAGCGTATTCGTGGCTACAAGAACGTCACCATCAACGAACCCTTCTTCAATGGTCACTTCCCGCAACATCCAATCATGCCGGGTGTATTGATCATTGAAGCGATGGCGCAAGCGGCAGGACTGCTTGGTTTCAAGATGATGGGTGCGAAGCCAGCCGATGGCACGCTTTACTTCTTCGTGGGCTCGGACAAGCTGCGCTTCCGTCAACCAGTCGTGCCGGGCGATCAGTTGACCCTCGAGGCGTCATTCATCAGCGCCAAGCGCGGAATCTGGAAGTTCGATTGCCGCGCCAGTGTTGATGGTAAGCCGGTATGCTCGGCCGAAATCATTTGTGCGGAACAGAAGATATGAGTTTGGTCGACCCTCGCGCCATCGTCGACCCGGCGGCCCGGCTGGGGGATAACGTTCAGGTCGGCCCATGGTCGATCATCGGTCCGGATGTCGAAATAGGCGAGGGAACAGTGATCGCGTCTCACGTGGTCATTAAAGGGCCGACCCGTATTGGCCGGCACAATCGAATCTTCCAGTTTTCTTCGGTGGGTGAAGACACGCCCGACCTCAAATACAAGGGCGAGCCTACGCGCCTTGTGATCGGTGACCACAACGTGATCCGGGAGGGGGTAACCATTCACCGCGGCACTGTGCAGGATCGAGGCGAGACCACGCTTGGCAACCACAACCTGATCATGGCCTATGCCCATATCGGTCATGACAGTGTGATCGCCAATCATTGCATCCTAGTCAACAACACGGCGCTGGCCGGTCATGTGCATGTGGGTGACTGGGCGATTCTGTCCGGATACACGCTGGTGCACCAGTATTGCCACATCGGTGCGTACAGCTTTTCCGGCATGGGGACCGCAATAGGCAAGGACGTTCCTGCGTTCGTGACGGTATTCGGCAACCCGGCCGAGGCGCGCAGTATGAACTTCGAAGGCATGCGTCGCCGTGGTTTTACCGAAGAAACCATTCTAGCGCTGCGCAACGCCTACAAAGTCGTCTATCGCAAGGGGCTGACAGTCGAGGCTGCGCTCGCTGTGCTCGCCGCCGATGCCCAGGCCTTCCCAGAAGTAGCGCTCTTCCGAGACTCCATACAAGCCTCTAACCGCGGCATCACACGCTGATATGTCCAGGCCGTTGACCGTTGCACTCGTGGCTGGCGAAGCGTCCGGCGACATCCTTGGTGCAGGTTTGATGCAGGCGCTCAAGGCGCAGCACGCGAACGTCGAATTCATCGGTGTAGGCGGGCCCCGAATGGAGGCGCAGGGCCTCGAATCCTATTTCCCGCAAGAGCGCCTGGCTGTGATGGGGCTGGTGGAGGTGCTCGGTCGCCTACCGGAGCTGCTGAGACGCCGCAAGCGTCTGCTCCAGACGTTGCTGGGTGTGCGCCCCGATGTGTTCATTGGCATCGATGCGCCGGATTTTAATCTGGACTTGGCGCTTAAGCTGCGGCGTGCGGGGATCAAGACTGTGCATTACGTCAGTCCGTCGGTCTGGGCATGGCGACAGAAGCGCGTGCTGAAAATCCGAGACGCCTGCGATCTGATGCTTACGCTGTTTCCCTTCGAGGCGAAGTTTTACGACGCCCACCAGGTGACGGTGCGTTTTGTGGGCCACCCTCTGGCTGACACCATCCCGTTAGTCTCTGATCGAGCCGCTGCGCGGACAACATTGGGCCTGCCGCAGGAAGGGTTGATTGTGGCCCTGATGCCCGGCAGTCGGGGCGGCGAGGTCGGGCGTCTTGGTGAACTCTTCCTGGCCGCAGCTGACAGGCTACGCTCGATGCGGCCGGGGATCCGTTTCGTGGTGCCCTGTGCCAGTCCCGAGCGGCGTGCTCAACTGGAGCAGATGCTAATAGGGCGGGACCTTCCGTTGACACTGCTCGATGGCCATTCCCACGAGGCGTTGGCCGCCTGCAATGCGGTACTGATTGCTTCCGGCACCGCGACGCTCGAAGCCTTGCTGTACAAACGTCCCATGGTGGTGGCCTACAGCGTTTCGCCGCTGACGTTTCGAGTTCTGAAGCGCCTAGTGAAGAGCCCCTACGTAGCCTTACCCAATTTGCTGGCTCAGCGTCTTCTTGTTCCGGAGTTGCTTCAGGATGCCGCGACTCCCGATGCAATGGCGCAGCTGTTGTCGCCATTGCTGGATAACGGTGACAGCCAGACCGAGGGCTTTGACGCCATTCACCGTACGCTGCGCTGCGATGCCTCGAGCCAGGCAGCCGATGCGGTGCTCGAACTGTTAGGCAGGCGCTAATGCAGATCGGGTTGGATTTCAATCTGGTAGAAGAGCTCGTTGCAGGCGTCGACGAGGTTGGCCGTGGGCCGCTGTGCGGGCCAGTGGTGACCGCGGCAGTGATTCTTGACCCATTGCGACCGATCAGGGGCCTGAACGACTCGAAGAAGCTCACTGAAGCACGCCGCGAGGCGCTATTCGACGAGATCTGCCAGAAAGCGATCGCCTGGTGTATTGCCCGCGCCGAGGTGCATGAAATCGATCAGCTGAACATCTTGCACGCCACTATGCTGGCGATGCAGAGGGCGGTTGAAGGGCTGAGCGTGACTCCTCGACTGGCCTTGATCGACGGCAATCGATGCCCTCAGCTTGCGGTGCCGAGCGCACCCGTCATACAGGGTGATGCTCAGGTGCCCGCCATTGCCGCTGCATCGATTCTGGCCAAGGTCAGCCGAGATCGCGAAATGTGTGCGCTGGACTTGTGTTATCCAGGCTATGGGCTTTCCGCACACAAGGGCTACCCGACGCCGAACCATCTCGAAGCCTTGCAACGGCTCGGTCCGACCCTCATCCATCGCCGATCCTTCGCGCCAGTGCGCAACCTGCTGGAGCAACGCGGCGCGCTGGGCGGAAGCGTGATCATCGAAACGGTCGGCGTTCCTGCCAGCCTGATGGGCTGAATTTCCGCCCGGAGCATCTCGCAGCCTATCGAGACCTACGTTCCGCTGATCCATAACAGGCCAAACACCGTCTTAATCGGCTTCGGCTTTCCGGTACAATTCGCGGCTTGTCGTTTCGCCAGTCCAAGGTTGGTTCATGTCCGTCTCCTTCGTCCATCTTCGTCTGCACACTGAATATTCTCTGGTTGACGGGCTGGTGCGCGTTAAGCCGCTGGTGAAGTCGGTGGCAGGCGCTGGCATGCCGGCGGTGGCCGTCACGGATCAGAGCAACATGTGCTCGCTGGTCAAGTTCTACAAGGCGGCGCAGGGCGCCGGAATCAAACCGATCTGTGGCGCCGATATCTGGCTGGCGAGTCGCGAGGAGGACGGTCCGCTCAGCCGATTGACATTGCTGGCGATGAACAGCCGGGGGTATCGCAACCTGACCGAACTGGTCTCGCGCGGCTGGACGGAAGGCCAGCGCAACGATCAGGTCATCATCGAGCGCGACTGGGTCAAAGCTGCCGCAGAAGGCCTGATCGCGTTGTCCGGGGCCAAGGAAGGAGAAATCGGGCATGCGTTGCTCGACGGCGAAGAAGCCTCAGCCGAGGCGCTGCTGAACGAGTGGCAGGCTGTCTTCCCTCAGCGGTTCTACCTGGAAGTCCAGCGCACCAGCCGGGTGAACGATGAAGAGCACTTGCACGCTGCGGTCGCGTTGGCGCAGCGCTGCAGTGTACCGCTGGTGGCCACCAACGATGTGCGCTTCCTCAAGCAGGAAGATTTTGAAGCCCACGAAACCCGCGTCTGCATTGGTGAGAGCCGTACGCTCGACGACTCGCGGCGGCCGCGTAATTTCTCCGATCAGCAGTACCTGAAGACCCCTGCGGAAATGTGGGAGCTGTTCAGCGACCTGCCTGAGGCGTTGGAGAATACGGTCGAAATTGCTCGGCGCTGCAATATCGAAGTGCAGTTGGGGACCTACTTCCTGCCTGATTTCCCGGTACCTGCGGGCATGACCATGGACGAGTACTTCCGCAAGGTCTCGTTCGACGGGCTCGATGAGCGTCTCGAGGTGCTGCTGCCCAAGGACACGCCAGACTACGAGGCGAAGAAGCAGGTCTATGTCGACCGACTGAATTTCGAGCTCGACATCATCATCCAGATGGGCTTCCCGGGCTACTTCCTGATCGTCATGGACTTCATCCAGTGGGCGAAGAACAACGGCGTGCCGGTAGGGCCCGGACGGGGATCGGGTGCCGGCTCGCTGGTCGCCTACGTGCAGAAGATCACCGATCTCGACCCGCTGGCCTATGATCTGCTGTTCGAGCGGTTCCTCAACCCTGAGCGGGTCTCCATGCCCGACTTCGACGTCGACTTCTGCATGGATGGCCGTGACCGTGTCATCGACTACGTGGCGGAGAAATACGGGCGTAACGCCGTCAGCCAGATCATCACCTTTGGCACCATGGCAGCGAAAGCGGTGGTGCGGGATGTGGCGCGGGTACAGGGCAAGTCCTACGGCTTGGCCGATCGGTTGTCGAAGATGATTCCCTTCGAAGTCGGTATGACCCTCGAAAAAGCCTACGAGATGGAGGAGCCGCTGCGAGACTTTCTTGCCGTCGACGAAGACGCCCGGGAAATCTGGGACATGGCGCTCAAGCTCGAGGGCATCACCCGCGGCACCGGCAAACACGCCGGTGGTGTGGTGATCGCACCGACCAAGCTCACTGATTTCGCGCCCATCGCCTGTGATGATGAGGGCGGTAGCCTGGTAACCCAGTTCGACAAGGATGACGTCGAATCCGCCGGCCTGGTCAAGTTCGACTTCCTCGGCCTGCGGACCCTGACCATCATCAAATGGGCGATGGAGACGATCAACCGGGAGCAAGCCAAGAAGGGCCTGGATCCGCTGAACATCGACTTCATTCCGCTGAATGACAAGCCGACGTTCTCGTTGCTGCAAAAAGCTGAAACGACGGCGGTTTTCCAGCTTGAATCGCGCGGCATGAAAGAGCTGATCAAGAAGCTCAAGCCCGACTGCCTGGAAGACCTGATTGCTCTGGTGGCGCTGTTCCGTCCTGGCCCGCTGCAGTCGGGCATGGTGGACGACTTCATCAACCGTAAGCATGGTCGCGCGGAGATTTCTTACCCGCACTCTGATTACCAGTACGAAGGCCTGAAGCCGGTATTGGCGCCTACCTACGGCATCATCCTGTACCAGGAACAGGTGATGCAGATCGCCCAGGTTATGGGTGGCTACACCCTCGGCCAGGCGGACATGCTGCGCCGCGCCATGGGTAAGAAGAAGCCGGAGGAGATGGCCAAGCAACGCGGCGGCTTCATCGAGGGTTGCGCCAACAACGGCATCGATGCGGACCTAGCGGGCAACATCTTCGATCTGGTGGAAAAATTCGCCGGCTACGGTTTCAACAAATCCCACTCGGCTGCCTATGGGCTTGTTTCCTACCAGACCGCCTGGCTAAAGGCGCATCATCCATCGCCCTTCATGGCTGCGGTGCTGTCTGCGGACATGCACAACACCGACAAGGTGGTCACGCTGATCGAGGAATGCCGCAGCATGAAGCTGCGCATCGATGCCCCGGACGTGAACAATTCGGAGTTCAAGTTCACGGTCAGTGACGATGGGCGAATCATTTACGGCCTGGGTGCGATCAAAGGCGTCGGTGAGGGACCGGTCGAAGCTATCTGCGAATGCCGCAAAGAAGGCGGGCCGTTCAAGGAGCTGTTCGATTTCTGCAGTCGTGTCGATCTCAAGCGAATTAACAAGCGCACCCTCGAAGCGTTGATCCGCGGGGGTGCATTGGATCGTCTGGGGCCGTACTTTTCGGACGAACCAAAAGCCTACCAAGCCAATATCGATCGCAACCGGGCGGTGCTGCTCTCGGCGATGGAAGAGGCTATCCAGGCCGCGGAGCAGACGGCACGTAGTCTCGACAGCGGCCATGCAGACCTGTTTGGTGGACTGTTCGCTGAGCCCGAAGCCGATGTTTATGCCAACCATCGCAAAGCCCGCGAGCTGTCCTTGAAGGAGCGCCTGAAAGGCGAGAAGGACACGCTGGGGCTATACCTCACAGGCCATCCGATCGATGAATATGAGGGTGAGGTCCGCCGCTTCGCCCGCCAGCGCATCATTGATTTGCGTCCCGCGCGGGGCGAGCAGACCATTGCCGGCTTGATCGTCAACTTGCGGGTCATGAAGAACAAGAAAGGCGACAAAATGGGCTTCATCACCCTGGATGACCGTTCGGGACGGATTGAAGCCTCGCTGTTTGCTGAAGCCTTCAACAGTGCTCAGGCGCTGTTGCAGACCGATGCCCTGGTAGTGGTCGAAGGTGAAGTCAGTAACGACGATTTTTCAGGAGGCTTGCGCTTGCGAGCCAAGCGAGTCATGAGCTTGGAAGAAGCCCGAACCGGGCTGGCCGAGAGCCTGCGAGTCAAAGTCGCCGGCGAGGCACTCAAGGGCGATCGAGTGCGCTGGCTGGCGGATGTCTGTGGCCGTCATCGCGGCGCCTGTCCGATCACGCTTGAGTACACCAGTGCCGATGCCCGGGCCCTGCTGCAGTTCGGTGAAGGCTGGCGAATCGACCCGGCCGACAACTTGATTCAGGCATTGCGTGACCAGTTCGGGCGCGACAACGTCTTTCTGCAATACCGATAGCAGGACTAGCCGATTGGTGCACCATTGCTGGTGCGAGCCCCATTCGACGTCCTGAACCGGCCCGGTCCTGGATCGGGTCATGTTTGCGAACATTTTGTTCGACCTGAATGCGTCCGTCCCGTAAGGTAGGGCGCAAAAAACGGAACAGCTCCCGGCCGCCTGGCCGTCGACGCATGACGGATGCCTATGAACCCGAATTTTCTCGATTTCGAACAGCCGATCGCCGACCTGCAAGCCAAGATCGAAGAATTGCGCCTGGTTGGTAACGACAACTCGCTGAACATTGGCGATGAGATTGCCCGCCTGCAGGACAAGAGCGAGTCGCTCACCGAGAGCATCTTCGGCAATCTCACCAGTTGGCAGATCGCTCGCCTGGCTCGACACCCACAGCGCCCCTACACGCTGGATTACATCAACCATCTGTTTACGGAATTCGAAGAGCTGCATGGCGACCGCCATTTCTCCGATGACGCTGCGATCGTTGGCGGGACGGCTCGACTGAACGGCGAACCGGTGATGATCATCGGCCACCAGAAGGGCCGTGAAGTCCGTGAAAAGGTCCGCCGTAACTTTGGTATGCCGCGTCCAGAAGGCTATCGCAAGGCGTGCCGCCTGATGGAAATGGCCGAACGCTTCAAGATGCCGATCCTGACCTTCATTGATACGCCGGGCGCCTATCCCGGTATCGACGCTGAAGAGCGCAACCAGAGCGAAGCGATCGCCTGGAACCTGCGGGTGATGGCGCGGCTGAAAACACCCATCATTGCTACCGTGATCGGCGAAGGTGGTTCGGGCGGTGCGCTGGCCATCGGCGTCTGCGATCAGCTGAACATGCTGCAGTACTCGACCTATGCGGTCATCTCGCCAGAAGGTTGCGCCTCAATCCTGTGGCGCACCGCTGACAAGGCGCCGGAAGCGGCCGAGGCCATGGGTGTCACCGCCGACCGCCTGAAAAATCTTGGCATCGTCGACAAAGTCATAGCTGAGCCGCTGGGTGGTGCCCATCGCAATCCGGCGGTGACCGCTGCATCGTTGCGTGACGAGCTGACTACTCAGCTCGACATGCTCAAGGGGCTCGATACCGAAGCATTGCTGACGCGTCGCTATGAGCGCCTGATGAGCTACGGCATCGCCTGATAGCGGACGATGGCGCTGCACCGCGCGTCGGTCATGCAGTGCCTTTCTCTATCGGCCGTGTGAAACGGGCCGGTATCGGCAGCAGGCAAAGCAAACGCCCCGAATGAAGTTCGGGGCGTTTGCTTTTGTGCCGTATGAAAACCATGGGGTGCGCCGGCTGCCGCACAAAAAAGCGGATATTTCGGCTTCATCGCAGGCTTCGGAGCGGGCGCCTTGGGAGCACCCGCATACTATGCGCAGGCGAGCACAGCGGCTCGACCTTTCATGTTGCCCCTAGCTCCTGGGAGATCAAATCGGCGCTGAGCAGCACCTGCTGGCGAAAGCGCTCCTGGGCCTGCGGGTCGTCCATGACCGCTTCCTGCCCGGACAGGTTGAGGGCCGCGACCACCTCGCCAAGGTGATTGCGAATGCCGCAGGCGATCGCCGTGGAATAGTCGGAGCGGTGCAGCACCCAGCCACGCTCGCGGTCCTCGTGGATCAGTTGCTGCAGCTCCGGTAGCGTCTTCGGTGCCGGCGGCGGGTAGTCGTCCAGGCGAGCGTGCCGGTACAAGTTTTCGAGCGCCTCCTCTGGCAGCGCGGTCAGCAGGATGCGGGCCATGGCGCTGCAATGGCATGGAATCCGGGTGCCGATCGGAATGTTCACTGACAGCCGCTGAGCGGCGAAGGCTCGATAGATGTAGAGGCTGTCGGTGTGCTCGCGAATAGTCAGATGGCAGGACAGCGAGGTCCGGTCGCGCAGGCCGTTGAGGTGCGGCAGGGCGATGTCCACCAGGTCGCGGCTGGCCAGGTAGCTGAAGCCGTCGGAAACCACCTGTGGGCCCAGCTCGTAGGTGTTCTTGGCGACATTGCGCAGGTAGCCCATCTCAATCAGCGTATGGACGATTCGGTAGATCGCCGAAACGCTCAAACCCAGGCGCTCGGCTATTTCCGCCATCGCCAGGGTGCGCTGGCTGGCACCGAACATCTGCAGGATGCATAGCCCCCGTTGCAGGGCGGGAACGCGGTAATCGTTCTCCCGCTCTGCCGGCTCGCTGGTGTCCATGGTTTGAGCAGTGAATCGATGCCCACCGGCTGACCACCGAATTCGGCCATCGCATCGAGCAGGGCGTCCCAGAAATAGCTCGCCGAGGCGCGGTCGCAGAGAATATGCAGGACCGGCAGTTCGGCTATCGGCGCATTGATAACGATCACGCTGATCCGTGCCGCCGAGGTTTGTGCCACCGAGCCTGGTGCAAACGCCTGCGGCCGCAGATCCACGCCACAGAGTTTGGCCATCACCTCGCTGACATGGGCGCCGGTGAGCAGCAGCCAGGCATGACTATCCTGGCGCGGCAGCAGGTAGTTGGCCTGGTCGCTGAGCTGCCAGTCGGTTTCTTCCTGCGCGACCCGCACCCCGGCATCACCCAGGCTGCCCAGCAAGAGGTATTCAGTCTTTGAAAGGCGCGCGACCAGGCCGCCGTCCGGCTGCGCTATGGCCTGGTTCGCCGCTCGGGCAGCTGGTAGCCACGGGCGCGGAGGTAAGCGGCGGCATCGCTGCCACGAAAGCCCGCGCGCGCCAGGTTGCACAGGTCAATCAGGCCGCAGCGTTGCCGCTGCGCCCGTTCGTCGTTGCCGCTGTAGCACGCGACCACGGTGGTTTCGCCGAGCTGGCGCAGCTGGGCGCCGGCGTGCTTGCGATACAGTGGGCTGCGCTCGCTGAACGGCTCTGCTTGCAGGTTGACCATGATCAAAGCTCCTGACGCTGGGTATCGGGATCGAAGAAGGGCAGCGTGACTACCGTGGCGTGAACGACTTCGCCACCTTCCACACGGATCGGAATCTGCGATCCCGGCGTGCTCTGGTCGGCGCCAGCATAGGCGAGCCCGATGATCTTTCCGAGGGTCTGCGAATACTCGCAAGAGGTGACGTTGCAGCTGATGTCCGCACCGCGCAGCACCAGATGGCCCTCCAGCGGCTTGCTGGCGACCGCCGGCAGGGTGAAGCCCACCAGCTTGCGCTTGGGCGGCTGCGCCTCAAGGCTCTCCAGTGAACGCTTGCCGACAAAGAACGGCTTGCTGCGGGCGATTGCCCACCCCATGTCGATCTCGGCCGGATGCGTCATGCCGTCGGTGTCCTGGCTGATGATCACGGCCTGATTGATGTATCCACCCTCGGTGGCCTCGACGTGCGCGGCGCGGATGCCGCCGAATTTCTCAACCGACTCTACACCTTCGCCTTCTCCAAGCAGCCGGTGGGGCGCTCGCGTTACGCTCTGATGACCGATGAGCAAGGCGTGGTAATCGACGACGGCGTCTGTGCGCGCTTTGCAGACAACCACTTCTATGTCACCGCTACCACCAGCGGCGTCGACCGTATCTAGGCCGGCCTCGGTGTGCTGGACCTGCAGTTTCGTCCGGAATACCACGACAAGGCCTTCCTCTTTGTCGATGTCGCTGTGATCGGAGCCGGCCCCGCGGGGTTGCAGGCAGCGCTGGATGCCGCCAACGCCGGCGCCCGGGTGCTGTTGATCGAGCAGCAGCCGGTCCTCGGCGGCTCGCTCAACTGGGCGCGCTTCGCTGTCGACCCCGATGGTGCAGCGCAAGGCCCCGGGCTTGATCCAGCTGGCGTCGATCATTGCCGGGCGGCCGATCGCGGCAGATCTTCTGCAAGGCGGCCGATGCGCCGGTGATCTGGGACAGCATCCTGCAAAAGGGAAAAACGCTGGGCATCATCCCCTGCGCCTTCACGACGCTCGACTGGCTGCGGGTGGAAAGCTGCTTCTTGTTCTTCCCCTACGACAACTCGGAGAAGTATCCCTTCGCCGACCAGCCGGCCGGTGACACCCTGTGGGAGCTGGGCCTGGATTTCACCGTGTCTCCGACCAAGGGCGAATTCCGCGGTGGCACCGAGCACCCGCGACTAAAGGGACGCGAGCGCTTCAAGATTTTCGGCGTGCTGCTCGACGGCGATCAGACCGCCGCCGAAGGCGACAGCCTGTGGGCGGACGGCAAGCAGGTCGGGGTGATCACCTGCGCCATGTACTCGCGCCTGACCGGTAAATCCATGGCTATCGCCCGCCTGGATGTGCCCTACGCCGAGCAGGGTTGCGCGTTACAGGTGCAAGGCAGCCTCGACGCCAGCGCCATCGCCCACAGCATGCCCTTCGATGACCCGGAGAAGAAAAAACGCATCGCCAAGGGCAGAGCCTTTTCTGCAACACCAACGGCGGCGCAGCCTTGCGCTGCCGATTTATTTCAAGGGAGCGCACCCTATGTTCAGTGGTTCAGGCGGCGGCTGGTGGTTCCTGCTGATGGCCGGGCTCAGCGAGATTTGCTACGCGGCGGTGATTCCCAAGACCGACGGTTTCACCCGGCTATGGCCGACCCTTTATTGCGCCTTCTTCATCGCCCAGCCTGTGGCTGCTGGCCATCGCCACACGCACGCTGCCCATTGGCACCGCCTACGCCGTGTGGGTCGGCATGGGCGCGGTGGGCACCGCGATCTGCGGCATCGCCTTCTTCGCGAACCCGCCAACATCGCCCGCGTCGCCTGCCTGAGCCTGTTCGTCGCCGGCGTGGTGGGTTTGAAACTGTTTTCACCGGTGGGGCATTGAGGCGCGGGGTGGGCTTTGCATGTCGGGTCGGTAAGGCGTGACCCGACCTACGTTGATCGTTCCCACGCTCCGCGTGGAAATACCGCCTGGGACGCTCTGCGTCCGCTGCTTGTTGGTGGGCTGAAGCGGAGCGCCGCCCGGCCCACCCTACACGGCCGATTCTGAAGATAGGCGCCCATCGCACCTGAACCGCAAACTTCCCCTATCATTCCTGCCGCGACAGCCTCACACAACGACAGGAAGTCTCAAGGGATTTCGATTTCAAAAGCGCATCACCCTCGCACCCGGCATTCGGCTGAATATCAGCAAAAGTGGTGTCAGTGCCTCGTTCGGGCCGCGTGGGCTGAGCGTGACAGCCGGCAAGCGCGGCACGCCCCTCAATCTGGGTTTGCCGGGCACCGGGCTTTCCTACCGGGAGCGGCTGGACAGCCCCTCAACGGGCCGGCCCGCCAGCGAGCTTTCCGGCCCGGTCAACTTCGAGGTGGATTCCGGCGGGGTGCTGCGTTTCACCGATGCGGCCGGGCACGAGCTGCCGGCGGCGGTGGTCAGGCGCATCAAGGCGCAGCGGGCGAACGAGATCACCGAGGTGCTCAACCGGGCGGCCGAGAAGATCAACCGGGACCTTGCGGCCTGTCTGGGCGTTCACCTCGCTACGCCGTCCCCGACCTCGGCACCCATCTGCCTGCCCGCGTTCGATTCGCCAGCGCCAGCGCCACAGCCACCCACGCGCGAAGCGCTGTCGCTCATGGACAAGCTGCTTTTCCGAGCCGGCGAGATAGAGCAGGACTACGCCGCCGCACTGGCCCGGCATGACCTGGAACTGGCTGCCTGGCAGGCGGAGCGAGACGCCCACGAGAAGGAGCGCGCCGAGGTCGACAAGGCCTTTCGACTTGCCGCCAAAGGCTATAGCGCGCACATGGAAGCCGCGCTGGATTTTGTGTTGAGCGGCATCGCCTGGCCCAAGCCGGCGCAGGTGGCCTACCTCTTCAGCCATGACAACAGCGCATCGCCGTGGACGCCGACCTGCCGGACGAAGACGAGACGCCGCGCATCTCGGCCGAGGTTCGCACGACGGGCAAACTTGCGATGAAGAAACGCTCGGACGCCCAATGCCGCCGCGACTTCGTCGCCCTGGCGTTTGCCAGTCTGTTTCGGGTTGCCGGGGAAGTGTTTGCGGCGCTGCCGGCCATCGAACGGGTGCTGGTTTCCGGATACATCCAGCGCATCGACCAGGCAACCGGTCATCCATACGACGAGTATGTGATATCGGCCATCATCGACCGCGCGCAGTGGCAGCGCATCGACTTCGAGCGCCTGCATGCCGTTGATCCGGCGGCAACCTTCGCGACTTTCGATGCCCGTTTCGGCCTCGACCGCTCCTCGCGTTTCAAGCCGATCCAGCCCTACGACATCGAAGATCTGGGTTAGCTGCACAAAACCGGGCGGCGCTTCGCTTCAGCCCACCGAAACCATCGTGATGCCCGCATCGCCTGCCCGAGCCTGATCGTCGCCAGCATGGTCAGTTTGAAGTTGTTTTCAACGGCGGTGGGACAGCGCTGAAAAAGTCTTTCTGATTTGGGCGAAATCGGATTTAGGACCGGGACGGCGAGGGCTGTTCCGGTTTTCTTTTCGACTGTGCTTCAATGTCTCCCGCTCTGACGTGCCTGCGCCGCTAGCACGTGCGGACGAGACTCACTCTTGAAGGTCCATCCTTGAACGCTATCAAACTCGTTGCAGTCGCTCTTATTGTCGTTGGTGCGCTTGGCCTCGCTTACGGCGGCTTCAGCTACACCAAAGACACAACGGCTGTGAAACTTGGCCCGATCGAACTATCCGTCCGGGAGAAGGAGACGGTCAATATCCCACTCTGGGCAGGCATCGGAGCCATCCTCGCTGGTGGGCTTCTTCTGGTAGTCGGCGGCAGAGGCCGCCGCTAAAGCTGACACCCCCTCGCATATGAACGCGCCCCCGAATCCTGCCGCCAGCCGGTAGGGTGGGCTTCAGCCCACCAGTCAAACGGCCATTGCCGTGCGACTACCTTGTGATGGACATTGCGCGAGGTGCAAACGGTGGGCTGAAGCCCACCCTGCGCGGCAGAGCACCGAGCAGATCATCGCCAAGCGTGGCGTATATGCTCGCCGACCAGCAATGCTCTGGGCCGGGTGGAAGATGCTCAGGTGGCCGGCGAGTGCCATCAATCCGTCATTGATCGCCAGTAAAAATTTCCGCTACCAACTGCCGGAAATCGACGGCCGCGCCGTCGCCGTGCCCAATGTGAAGAACACCTTTACCTATCGCATCGAATAAACCACGCCGCCAGCCAACCGATAAGCAGCGAGAGCCACCGATGAGGCACGACCACAGCCAATTCGGCGCCAGCCTTGAGGCCCACGACGACCAGTCGATCAACCCCAGCGCCAACCCGGCCCTTGAGCAACTGGTCGACCCGGCGCGGCGTAACGTGCTCAAGGGCGGCCTGAGCCTGGCGGCGCTGAGCTTTTTCACAGGCGTCATGGGCCTGAGCCTGCGCGCCCACGCCAGCAGCCCGCTGCCCAATTTCAAGGGCGTGCCGGTGCAGATCGATCCTAGGTTCGACCACGTGCTGGTCGCCGAAGGGCGACTTTCTACACCCTGCAGAGCGGGAGACCTGGGCGTTGGCGATGCAGCGAATGCGCGGCATGGCGCCGCTAAATACCGAGGTGCTGCTGCTGCGCTGCCTGATCCGCACGGGCGAGTCGTGCTGGGTCGAAGCACGTCTGCGGCGGCTCGCGGATGGCTTCATCGTCAGTCTTGCCGATGTCAGCGGACAGATGCAGTGGCGCCAATATATGCAGGCCAGCCACCGAAGCCTGAGCAACCTGCTCGATGGACTGCCGATGATGGTCTACCGCTGCCGCAACAATCGACACTGGAGCATGGAATACGTCAGCGCCGGCTGCCTCGAACTAACCGGTTACCCGGCAGAGCGCCTCGTCAACAGCCGCAGCCTCACCTTTGACAGCCTGATTCATATCGAAGACCGTGACCGCGTCTGGGTCGAAGTGCAGGCCGGGCTCGTCGAGCAAGGGCCTTTCGCTTTCAAGTACCAGCTGCGGTGTGCCGACGGCCGACACAAGCCCGTGCTTGAACGCGGCAGCGGCATCTACTCGGAAAACGGTGGCGTGCTCGGGCTGGAAGGCGTGGTGCTCGAACTACCTCGCTAGCGCGCCGCACGTGGCTGTAGTCCTGTGTCACTCTGGCTTATGCTTGCCAGCCGTTCTGGCGAAACCATCTATTTATGCTACTTGAATCCCGTCTGCTCGATGCACTGCGCCCGTGGCTTGCCGCGCGACGCTGGTTGGTCGGCTTTTCAGGCGGTCTGGATTCGACCGTACTGTTGCATGCGCTCGTGCAATTGGCGCAGCGTCATGCAGTGCCGCCAATCAGCGCGATTCATGTCCATCACGGTCTGCAGGCGGCGGCGGACAACTGGCCCGCGCATTGCCGTGAGGTGTGCGCGGCCAATGGCGTGCCTCTCGAAGTGGTGCGGGTGCAGGTCGAGGCTGGTCCGAGCCTAGAAAGCGCCGCCCGAGCTGCGCGCTATGCGGCCTTCAGTGAGTACCTTAATACTGCCGACGTGCTATTCACTGGCCAGCACCGGGACGATCAGGCTGAGACGCTGCTGTTTCGTTTGCTACGCGGTGCGGGAGTGCGTGGGCTTGCCAGCATGCCTGCGGTGCGCGCGCTGGGTGAAGGTTGGCTGGTTCGGCCCTTGCTGAATGTCGGGCGCTACGAATTGGAAGCCTATGCCCGCGAGCAGGGGCTCACTTGGGTTGAGGACCCAAGCAACGCGTGCACCAACCATGCGCGAAATTACCTTCGTCACCGGGTCATACCGGTGCTTCAGCAGCGCTGGCCGCGAGCTGCTGACACCATCGCGCGCACCGCAGCCCATCTAGGCGAGGCGCAACATTTGCTGGATGAGCTGGCCGAGCTTGATCTGCGCGAAGCCCGCAGTCAGTGTCGGTATCAGTGGTTACCCATGCCGAGACTCTCCTTGTCGTCACTGGAGTCGCTCAGTCCCGCCCGGCAGCGCAATGCGCTGCGCTACTGGCTGGCTGATTTCACAGCCCTTCCAGACAGCAATCATTGGGCTGGCTGGGATGCGTTGCGCAATGCTGCCCCGGATGCCGCGCCGGTATGGCGCTTGGCCTCTGGCGAACTACACAAAGGTGATGGTTGCGTTTGGTGGCTTTCGGGACCCTGGCTGGTCGCGGCGGAAGGGTCAGTTGACTGGCTGCAGCCGAACATCGATCTGCAGTTGCCGGGAAACGGCCTGCTGCGCTTGAGCGGCCATGATGGGCGGGGCGGGCTGCAAATACGCTATCGTCAGGGCGGCGAGTCGCTGAACATTCCCGGCCGTGGTCGCCGCGATCTCAAACGGCTGCTCAACGAGGCCGGCGTGCCAGGTTTCGTGCGCTCACGTCTACCGTTGCTCTTTCGAGAAGGTGAGCTTGTTGCGGTAGCCAATCTGCCGCAGTTCGATACGCAAGCCCTGTCGCTTCAGTGGACGCCGCCGGCCGACGCCAGGTTTGAGCTGATAGGGTCTTTCAAGTAGACTACGCTCCCGTCCCAATACAGCTTCTGCGGCTTTCTTCGAAAACCGTGGCAGTTTCGCTATTGCCGCCTTTGGCGCGATGGCACCTTCGCTTTTCCCCGGCGGCGCTGACCGCTTAACGCAGACTTCTAGGGTTTTTCATGACGCGCTACATCTTCGTCACGGGTGGTGTTGTTTCTTCATTGGGGAAAGGCATCGCCTCGGCTTCATTGGCGGCCATCCTGGAGGCGCGGG